>ERZ824600.1003-NODE-1003-length-38010-cov-3.580503_pt1 | contig 38010 bp, 36 predicted proteins | sample MGYA00519933_ERZ824600 | MGnify/ENA primary metagenome ERZ824600 (study PRJEB31778, sample SAMEA3449178) | human gut metagenome | biome: human gut; feature: human-associated habitat; material: faeces | place: United Kingdom | collected 2010/2012 ... | reverse complement strand
CGCTGTTTCCAGCCGCCATACCGTATTGCCGTTTTCATCTTCGGAGATCTTTTCAAAGCCGAAATCCGCATAGAGGTTCTTGACCATACCGTTTTTTGCGGTAGGGAAGTAGTATCCGAGGATTTCTGTTACGCCTCGTGCGGTACATTTTGCCACCAGCGTATCCAGCATTGCGTATTCCATCTTCTTTTTCAGAACACGGCAGCTCATGAGCCAAAGCTCGATCTTGCAGCAAGCGCCCTCCACTGCGCCGATAACTACGCTTACAACGCCGTTGTCGCCGTAAGAATCCTCCATTTTGCCATAGAGTGTTATCTTGTTCTTGTCGGCGGCAGCCTCTTCGATCTCGGGCTGGGTGTATCTGCGTGTGGTGAGGTTGAATTGGTTGGATTTATTGGTAAGCTGTGTTATACGCGGAATATATACGGGAGCAAATGACTTGATTTCCGCGCGCATATCAAGGCTTTTCAGATATTCGTTGTAATCGGTGAACTCGTGCTGCTGTGATGCGCGCTTGACATTTGCCTTGTACATATCGTTCCTTTTCAGGTCGTCCGCCGAAAACGCGGTGACTTCAAAATAACCGTTGCGGTCGATAGTACGGATATAATCGGCAGGGCGGAGCATTTCGGGTACGGAAACCGTCGGAAGGCTCTTTCTTACAAGATCGCGTTCGGTCGGATTGTCATCGGCAAAAACAAATGAATCTATGCCAAGGTCCATTTCCGATGCCGTTTCGGCAAGGTTTCTGTCCTTTGTTTCCCAATTCGCCTTGATAACAATGAAATCCTCCGGGCGAAGTACGCCCTCCGGGTGATTAAGCCCGGCAATGGCGTTTTCGTGATCGTTTTTGGAGGCGACAGTCAGCATAATGCCGATATCCTTCTGTTTTTTCAGATATTCCTGAAAAGCCTTGAAGCATTCGGCGGTGGCGGTCTCCTCGCCTATTTCGATGCCTTCCACGCCGTCGTCGCCGACAACGCCGCCCCAAAGGGTGTTATCCAGGTCGAGCGCGATGACTTTTTTGTTTTTGCCGAAGATGGATTTGATTATATGCGAAAGGTTGAATGCGACATACGGGGTGGCATCCGCAGAAAAGGCATATTTATACATATACCAGGCTTCGTCGTCATACCATTTGTCCAGGCCGAAGCAGGCGGCTACATATGCGATGTCGCATATATAAAATCCGCCGTTTTCGCGCGCGTAGCTGTTGAACCTTTCATTCAGCCTGCTTATAAACGATACAGCGCCGTGTATATCCCAGCAATCGCGATTGCCGAAAATACGGTAGGGAGGCAGTTCGAAATTGTTCTGTATGACCGGGCAGGCATATTCCTCGCGCAGGCGTATCCACATCTTTTCGTAATATGAATAACGCTCGTCGAGCTTTGCTTCGACTTCATCTGCGGGAGCGGAGGCGGCGGGAAGAAATCCGGCAATATTGCGGTAGGATGTGTGGATATATATGACATCCGGTGCAAAATCCTTGAGCTCCGGGTTTTCGAACATCGCATCCTGCCAGAAACGGTTGTATTCGGATTGGTAAAACTCCGGTTCTATACCTTCGGAAAGAAGATAGATTTCGAGAGTCTTTACGATATCGTTTGTTGTGGAGCCGCCCAAAACGGCGATCTTCTTTTTGATCCGCTTGCTTCCGTCTTCCAGAAGCTCGCGTCGGGTCTTACGGCGGTTCAATGTCACCGCGGTGATGTCAAGAGGATAATCGTTTTTAGGCATATCTTCTCCTTTTAATAGTTGAGCATATTGTTGACCTTGTTCATGAAGTCGCCCGTTACGGCAAATGCAGACATGGAAAGGCATACATCGGTGATACCGTATTCGGTAATAAATGTCTTTACGTTGAGCTTGAATTCACGGCTGTCGACAATATATACATGGTCATAAGAACCGACAAGGAAGGGAGCCAGCGCGTTGCCGTAGCTGTCCTTGATGAGCAGGAGCGATCTGCCGGTATTGAGATCGCTGTATATATGTGTTGCATAGGAATCGCCGTATATGAATTTGGTATACCCCTTCGCACCGGAGAAAAGTGTTTTTCCGTAAATGGTGTTGGTGAACTTATCCTTCGAGCTGTATTCCACGGTATAGGCGCGGGAGGGTATGTACCAGGTGAAGGTTTCGGGGTTGTTTTTAAGCTCCGGAGCCTGGGACCAGGTTGCAAGCGTGCCGAGATAGCCCGATTCGCTGTTGGAGGTGAAGGTGGAAAGATCGTCAAACGGGGTGCCCGCAACTCTTGCAAGCTGCTGTGCGGCATAATAAGCGCCGAGTGCGTTCCAGTGGTGGTCGGTACGGGCATATATTTCCTCGTCGACATGGCCCGCAAGAGCCGCAAGTACATCAACATACTTTACATCGACAAGCGAATCGGCAAGTGCACCGAAGCAGTTTTTGTGGTTTGCAATGGAGTTCGGATATTTGGAGGGAGCATAGAAAGCGCTTGCAAGCGGCGGGCAAAGTGCATAAACGTTTACGTTGATCCCCGCTTCGGTAAGCGCGGCTTTGAACTGATTTACCTTTGCGCCGGTGTTTGCGCCCGCTTTCGCCGTGCCGCCGTATTGCTCCATGCCGCGGTTTCCGGAAATCAGGATCCCGCGATTGCCGATATATGCTTTGTCATTGTCGGGAGGGATGATGGTTGTGTCCTTCTTCTTTATTTCCACACTTGCGCTGAGCGGCTGTGCGGAAACTATATCAACTCCGTCCGGCGCTTTATATTGCACCAGAAATTCGCTCGTGCCGGCTTCCGTTGCGGTACTTACGTCGATAACTGCGGAAATATCCGAGGAAAGCAGGGAATCGATAACGTTTTTATCGCCTTTAACCGTAACCTCGGCTTCGGCGGAAAACGCATCGCAGTAAAGCCCGATTTTTTCGAGCGTGTCGGATCCGTCCACAAGAACGGCAATTCCGGAAACGGTGCGTGTGGATACGTTATCCGGTTCGGAGGAGGGTTCTGCGCTTGTTCCGGAGGCGGAGGAGGAAGTCGATGCGGAGGAGGATGTACCGCCGGGAGCGGAGGATTTTTCGGTTGTCGTGTCGCAGGCAATAAGTATTGCCGCGAGAATAAAGGGAATGATCAGCAGATAAAACTTCTTTTTCGTATTTGCTTTCATGTTACTTGCAAAGCTCCTTGACTTGGTTGATGATTTTTTCGCTTACCGCGGAAAACAGGCTTTCCGCAAAAAGTACATCCGTTATACCGTAATCGTTGATAATGCTGCGCAGCGGCACGGTGAATGTTCTGCCGTCGACAACGTATATTTCCTCGTATGCTTCGAGAAGATACTGGGGAAGCGCGTTGCCGTAGCTGTCCTTTACAAGCAGCAGTTTTCTGCCGTTGCGGCAGGCTTCGGATTTGATTATAACGGAATTGAGATCTCCATGCAGGAATGTCGAATACCATTCGCTCCTGTATTTATCCGGATAGAACCAGTAAAGTCCGGTGTATTGCTCTCCGTTGGAGGTATCGAAATGATCGAACTCGCCGGTGAAATCCTTGTTGCTGTAATACTTAATGCTGTAACCGACCGGAGGCACATAGGTTTCGAGATCCTCCGGATTGTTGAGCAGTACGGGATTGTTGCCGGAAAACTTATAAAGCGTTCCGATATAGTTTTCGCGTACATACTTGCGGTATTCACTTAAATCCGAAATACCGAGCCCAGCCTGTTCGCAGAATACTTTTGCTCCGTAATACGCGCCGAGCGCCGTCCAATGGTGGTCGGTACGGAAGTAGATATGCTCGTTGGAATGAACGCCGAGAATATTGTATACGTTGATATCCGTAACACGGTTCGAAAGGTTATTGCGGATAAGATCCATCGTATCCTTGTTGCGGGTAAGGTAGCTGTTGTATTTTTCCGTATCCGCAAGAGCAAGGTAATAGGCGCTCGCCTTCGGCACCGGCATGGAATACACCTTTATCGAAGGATCGAGCGATTCCGCAAATTCGCTTATGACCTGAGCGAAGCGGACAGCCTGCGCATCGTTCCCGCCGAAAAGCTCCATCCCGCGGGAGCCGACAATGAGTATCGAACCGGAAATCTCGGCACCCTGCTTGTCCTCGGAGGTTTCGCCGGGGTCATAGGATACCTCGCTGCTGTCGTACGTCCCGGGGTGGCTGTTGTGGGAAATATCCAGATCCCTGCTGCTTTCCGTGCGGTCGGGCAGGGAGGATGAAGCATCCGCGCTTGATGTGTTATCGGCAGAGCCGTCGACTCTGTGAACCGTTTCGTTTTCGGTCACTCCGTAAAGCGAACGGATGCGGGCTTCATAGTCTATAAACCTGTCGCGTCCGTGTACGGTGTCGGTGAAGTATTGCGACATACCGTTGAAGTATTCGCCGCTGAAAAGACTTTCGAGCGAGAATACCGGCTTTTCTTTCAGGTTGACATAATCCGAAAGCTCTTCCCGCGGGAAAAACGTGCAGTATACGAACATGAAAACGAATGTCAGTACGATAAGGGCAAGGCATACAGCCGTTACGGTTTTTTTCATTTACAGCGTTACCTCCTTAAAAGTTCTTGGCATAAAGGAACGGAACATTGGAGCCGAGAGCCTTTACAATAAGAGCCGTATCAATAAACAGAAGGGCTATCGCAACGGCAGTGCCGCAGATCATAACAGCCGACTGAACTCCTTCGCCGGAAGAAGCGAGACGCTTTTTGAAGGAGGCGAATATCGGGAAGCTTGCCGCGACAGCCAACAGGAGCAGGAACAAATACGGTGTCACAGCCGCCGTGAAGGCATCGTTTGTAAAGGCGTTTCCGTTTGCGCCGACAAGGTTTTTGAAGAAGTTGCCCATATCCGCCATCGAGGTGAATTTGAAAATACCGAATCCTATTATGATCACGAGCTTGTTATATATATGCATGATCGGGGTGGGTATTTTTTTGAGCCGCTTTTTGCCCAGCAGTGTTTCGATATATATAAATACGCCGAAGTAAAGCCCCCAAATAACGTAATTCCAGCTTGCGCCGTGCCATAAGCCGGTTGTAAACCATACAAGGAAGAGCGAAACCGTGGGGAGACGGTGCCCGAATATCGGGAGATAAAGCAGATAATCGCGGAAGAAGCTGCCGAGCGACATATGCCATCTTTGCCAGAATTCCGAAATGCTGCGGCAAATAAAGGGGTAGTTGAAGTTTTCGTCGAAGTGAAAGCCGAATATACGCCCCATTCCGATCGCTATATCGGAATACCCGGAAAAATCGTAATAAACCTGCAGTGTGTAGGCTATCACGCCGACCCATGTTGCGGCAACGGAGGCTTCGGAAATGTTTTCGCCGAAGCACTTATTGACAAGAAGCCCAAGATTGTCCGAAATAATGACCTTTTTCGAAAGCCCGCATATAACGCGCATAAAGCCTTCGTATATATCGTTTACGGATGAGGTCCTCTCCGTAAGCTCGCCCCCAATGGTGGTATAGCGCACGATCGGGCCTGCGGTGACTGTCGGGAACAGGGAAATAAAGAGAAGGAGCTTTCCGAAGTTGCGTTGGAGTTCTACCTTTTCCCAATAAACATCCACCATGTAGGATATCATGCGGAAGGTATAAAAGCTGATACCGACAAGCATCACGATACCGGTCGGCTTGATAGAGGCTCCGAAGATCGAATTGATGTTATCTATCACAAAATCGGTATATTTGAATACCGCGAGCATACCGATATTGAACAGTATCGATATCACAAGCGCCGTTTTGCGCTTGCGGGGGCTGTTATTCGGTGCAAGCAGCAGGGAAAGAGCATAGTTGACGGCTATCCCGAGCAGGTAAATGACTATCCGCTTCGGTTCGCCGTAGGCATAAAACAGCAGCGAGAAAAAGATGAGCACTGCATTGCGCGCCTTTATGCTTTTGAATGCAAAATAGGCGATAAAGCAGAGCACAAAGAAACCGTAGATAAATAAAAGATCGGCAAAAAGCATATGATTCAGTCTCCGTAATCGTTCTGGGTCGATTATACCACTTCAGTTTACATAAGTCAACACGAATCGGGTATAGTTTCGAATGAAATATATCAGTTGTCATTTTGTGAGAGTATGAAGTTTATCTCCGCACCGATAAACATGATGTACATACAAACGTACATCCACAAAAGCAGTACCATTACTGCCGCAAGTGAGCCGTACAGCTTGGAATAATTGCTGAAGTTATCTATAAAGAAGGAAAAAAGTATCGAAAACGAAACCCATCCCGTTGCCGAGATCATTGCTCCGGGCATCTGGTCGGAAAATCTGACGGTCTTGCTCGGCAATGCCTTATACAGCAAAAGGAAGAAGGCGACCAGCATCAGAAAGCCAATAATAAACCGCAGCGATGAAACCACATAAACAAGTCCTTTCAGGTTCGGGAACAGGGAATACATATAGTTTGCTATGGTCTTGCCGAACACCATCAGGAAAAGTGCCAGGAGAAGTATGACAATGAACACTACCGTATAAAAGACAGCCAGTATGCGCAGAAGGAAATAATTACGCGACTCTCGTACCTCATACACCGAATTGAGCCCGCCGATTATCGAAAAAATACCCTTCGATGCCGACCACAGCAGAACAAATGCGGAAACGATTGTGAGCGAAAGGGTATTCGCACCGATCAGCTCGCTGAAATAATCCGAAAAGAAGCCGTTGAGGACGGATGGTGAAAACTCCTTTGCGGTTGTCGTAAGGTATTCCGAAGAGGAAAGGATATCAAGCCGCGAAACGAGCGAAAGCAGGAGCACGACAAGCGGCACAAGCGAAAAAAACATAAAGTACGCAGTCTGTGCCGAATATGCGCCGATACGGCTTGCCGAAACCTTTCGGGAAAAGTATTTGATTTTTTTAATCAGAGCTTGCATTCGCCTGTCTCCTTAATCTGCAAAGCGGATTGACTTGCTGCGGATGAAATGCTATAATAAATATGTTGATATTTGTTTTTACGGGGTGATAAAATGGTCGAAATACGCAGCGGTCACAAAAGGGAAGTGCTCGAATCGCGCTGGGATGAAATGACATCGCCTGCGAGGTTTGCCGGCTGTGACGATACGATGGATCTGATATTTGTCGCCAAAAGAAGCGGCGGCAGGGTGCGCCTCGTTCGAAAGGCGCGTATCGCGCACGAACCGTTTTGCTGCGTTTTCCGCGGGAAAATATCCGGCAGCGGCAGCGGCAGTGTTATAAAAGGCGTTTTTACAAAATCCGTTGCGGATTATTTTATTGTTCTTTTGATAACGGCGCTGCTGTTTTATATCCGCCACGAGGTTATTCTGCGCGGCAGTTCGCAATACACGATAAACTTTTTGATAGCCTTCTGGCTTGTGGCTGCGGTGATGCTGCTTTACAACACAAAACGTGCCCGCGGGAAATATATCGAGATGCTGAACAGAATAGCCGCGGATTAGAACCCGCGCGAATAGCTTATCAGCCGAGCGGAGGTATTGTGAGCATTTCGCCGGCTTCTTCGAAGGAATGCGCGATATACACTGCCCCCGCTTTTTCGTGTTCGCCCGGGGAAGCCGTGCCGGTATAGATACCGAGCGAATCTATGCCCGCTTTCGCGGCGCCGATATCGTCGTATTTCATATCGCCGATCATAAGGGCTTTTTCGCGCCTGCCGGATATCCCGAACCTCCGCAGCGCTTCTTCTATGACCTGCTCCTTGGAGCTGATACTTTCATCGAGGTTGGAACCGGTAATATATTCGAATTTATCGGCTATATTAAAGTATGAAAGCATTATGCCGGCATATTCTTCGTATTTTGATGTCGCCACGCCGAGAATGTAACCGTGGGAAATCAGCTTGTCAAGAAGCTCCGGTATACCGTCGAACAGCTTCGATTCGCCGAGTGCGATCTCATTGTACTTTTCGCGGTAAAAGCCGATCGCTTCCACAGCCTGTGCTTCCGAAAGCCCCGCAAAGTTCATGAACGAAAACCGAAGCGGCGGACCGAGAAAGGGCCTCAGCTCCTCGAGCGAACGGTGTATCCCGTATTTTGCAAGCGCATACTGTGCGGAAATGACAACACCGCGCAGTGTATCCACCAAGGTGCCGTCGAGATCAAATAAAAGATAATCGTATTTCATAAGCCAACCCGAATTACGCGAATGATTTCATTTTGATTATACCACAAAGCTTTCCGCTTTTCAATCATCGCTGCAAAAAATTGCTTGAAATTCCCGCGTTATCTGATATAATAATAGTATAATACCGTAAGGGGTGGAATCATGCACAGAATAATTACTATCGGGCGTCAGTACGCTTCCGGCGGTTCGCAGGTCGGGAGTCGCTTATCCGAACTTATGGGGATCCCGTGTTATGACCGCGAAGCGCTTGTTGCAATTGCCGAAAAGCACGGTATCCCGCGCGAAACATTCGAAAAAGCGGATGAACAGGCAACATCCAGCTTTCTTTATTCGCTTGCCATGTCCGCTTACAACGGCGGCATTTCCGCCTTCGGCGCAAACGATCACATTATCACCGATCGCGTATTCAGCATTCAGTCCGAGGAAATGAAGCGCCTTGCTTCGGAAGGGGATTGCATTTTTGTCGGCCGCTGTGCGGACGATGTTCTTTCATCCTTCGATAAGGTGCTTAACGTGTTCGTATACACATCCAACGAGGAACGTATCAAAGCAATCATGCGGCTGGATAATCTCGATGAACAGGCGGCAAGGAAGCTTATAAACCGTTCCGATAAAAAGCGTGCTTCCTATTATAACTTCTATACCGGAAAGACATGGGGCGATGCGAAAAATTATCATCTCACCATCGATTCCGGCGCGCTCGATGTGGAAGGTACCGCGCAGATAATTAAGGATTTCGCGGACAGGTTCTTTGCGATCAAATAATCGCATCCGGGGAAGCATTTGATTTTATAGGTAATATACAGAAAGGGCAGCGGTTTGCGCTGCCCTTGTTTTGTATTCCGTGTGATTACTGCTGAGCAAAGTGAACGATGCACTTTTCGGTATCCTTGTCGAATATGTGGATACGGGTGGTATCGACCGCGATTTCGATCTCGTCGCCGGCTTTTGCCGTGGACTGGGAGGAAACGCGGGAGATAAGGCTGGTTTCTTCGCCGATATTAAGGTAAAGGTATATTTCCGCGCCCATAAGTTCGGTGAATTCAACACGAGCCTTGATGGTGGTATCGCCGAATTTTTCTTTGTATACCGCTTCGTCGTGGAGCAATTCGGGACGCAGACCCGCGATGACCTCTTTGCCGATGTAATCCGAAAGGTTATTGTCTTCGAAAACGACGGGGTCAAGCTTGAAGCTGATGTTGTCGAATTCGAGGAAGCAGTCGTTCTGACCCTTGGGCTTGGTGATCTTCGCGTTGACAAAGTTCATCTGCGGAGTTCCGATAAAGCCGGCAACAAAGATATTGCAGGGGTAATCGTAAAGATTCTGCGGGGTGTCGACCTGCTGAATGATACCGTCCTTCATAACGACGATACGGGTAGCCATTGTCATAGCTTCGACCTGGTCGTGGGTAACGTAAATGAAGGTTGTCTGGAGCTTCTGGTGAAGCTTGGTAAGCTCGGATCTCATGGATGCACGGAGCTTTGCATCGAGGTTGGAGAGCGGCTCGTCGAGAAGGAATACCTTCGGTTCGCGTACGATTGCACGTCCGAGAGCGACACGCTGCTTCTGACCGCCGGACAGAGCCTTGGGCTTTCTGTCGAGCAGGTGGGTGATATCAAGTATTCTTGCCGCTTCTTCGACGCGACGCTTGATTTCTTCTTTTCTGACCTTGCGGAGTTTAAGACCGAACGCCATATTTTCGAAGACGGACATATGCGGATAAAGAGCATAGTTCTGGAACACCATCGCTATATCTCTGTCCTTGGGAGCGACGTCATTGACGCGCTTGTTGTCGATATAAAGTTCACCTTCGGTAATTTCTTCAAGACCGGCGATCATACGGAGCGTGGTTGTTTTGCCGCATCCGGAAGGGCCGACGAGTATTACGAATTCCTTATCCTTGATTTCGAGACAGAAATCGGAAACGGCAGTTACGCCGCCGGGGAATCTTTTGTAAATGTGCTTAAACGATACACTTGCCATTTGAAACCTCCATATGAGGGCTTACCTCATTTTCTAACATCACATATAATAGCAAAAAAAATGCGGAAATGAAAGTGATTATTTACCCAAATTTTCACCCGTCGGTTTATGAAAATTGCATAATAATCACGCTTCGCGGCGGAATCCGTGAACAAAACCTTCGCCCGCGGGTGAAGAAATATCCCCGGCTATGATCCTGCCGCCACGGACGAACAGGGTGGCAAAGACGTCCCCCTCCGTGCCGTAATTCGTCACTCTGAAAACATATGCAGTCGCGCTTTTGCCGGGGTAGCGTTTGAGATTGAGCCCCTGCGCACGTTGGATCTCGTTGTACTTTTCGAAAACGCCGTTGAACTCCTCGGGTATGGTCAGCTCGTAAGTCTCGCAGGCGTTAGATTCGGTTTCGTATCCGAAGCCTTTCAGAAAGCCGATCATGTCGCCTTCATCCTCGATATTGCGGTAGTCGGTCGTTACCGCGGCGGCATCGGATGCGGCGCTTATCGCCGGGAGAAAGCTTATCAGCAGCACCAGCACCGCAACAGCGACGGTAAGCACCGCAAAAAATTTGATGCCCGAAGCCTTCATTGTAAAAACAAACATTTTATCGCCCCTTCAATATTCTTGCTTAATAATATTAAACGTGCGGAGTATTTATTCGCCTTCGGAGCCGATAAACTCTTCCAGCTCCATAAGCTCTTCGTACATTGCTTCCGACTTTTTTTCGGCATCCGTTTGCTTTTGGTAAAGCTCCGAAAGAGCCTTATAATCGCCGGCAACGCTTTCGCTTTCGAGCCGCGAGCGTATATCGGCAAGCTGCTTTTCGCATTCGGCGATCTCGAGCTCGAGCTTTTCGTACCTGACCTTTGCGGAACGCAGGCGATTCTTTTTCTGCTTTGCTTCCTCGAAGGACATCTTTCCCGCGGCTGCCTTTTGTCGGCAGACGGGCGCGTCGGCGGCGGGGTTGCCGCGCAGGATGGTATATTCTTCGTATCCGCATTTGTATATCCGGTAATCGCTTTTATCCGGCTGGGGTGCTATTTCGAGAATGCCGTTTGCAAGCTGGCGGATAAAATATCTGTCGTGCGAGACACACAGCAGAGTCCCGTCGTACGCGGCAAGCGCTTCGCCGAGCATTTCTCTCGAAGCGATATCAAGGTGATTTGTCGGTTCGTCAAGCACAAGCAGGCTTACTCCGCAGGAAACCATTTTCGCAACCGAAAGCCGCGCGCGCTCGCCGCCGCTGAGTACCGAAACGGATTTGAAAACATCGTTTCCGTAAAATCCGAACCGGGCAAGCAGCGAGCGTATCTCCGTTGCCGTTTTATCGGAATAAACGCTCCAGATCTCGTCGATGACCGTGTTTGATTGAGTAAGAAGCTGCTGTTCCTGGTCGTAATAGCCGATAGTCTGGTTGTACCCCGGCTCCACCGCGCCGGATATCTGCTTTGCTCTTCCCGTGATTATCTTCATCAGGGTGGATTTTCCGCTTCCGTTCGCGCCGACAACAAAAAGCCTGTCCCCGCGCAGAAGCTCAAAGGAAAGATCGTCAAACAGCCTTCTTCCGGGAAAGCCCGCCGAAAGCGACCTGACCGAAAGCACCCTTTCGGAGCGCGAGCCGGAGCCGGCGATGGAAAAGCTTATGCTCTTTTCGGGCGATTTCGGCTTTTCGAGCTTTACCATCTTATCTATTGTCTTCCGGCGGCTTTCCGCAGCTATGATATTCTTTTCGCGGTTCCACCTGCGTTGATTTTCGATAAACGCTTCAAGCCGTGCTATCTCGCGCTGCTGCAGCTCGTAATGCTTTGCCGCAGCCGCATCAAGTGCACGCTTCTTTTCGCGGTATACGGAATACCCGCCGCTGTATATTGTCGAAACCCCGTGGGATATTTCAAGCGTGTGGTCGGTGATCTTGTCAAGAAAATATCTGTCGTGCGAGATGATAAGGAAGGTCTTTTTGGAAGCCGATATGTAGCTTTCGAGCCATTCGCAGGCGGAAAAATCAAGGTGATTTGTCGGCTCGTCGAGAAGAAGTATATCCGGCTCCGAAAGTATCAGACGCGCCATAAGCAGCTTTGTTTTTTCGCCGCCGCTGAGAAGATCGGCGTTTCCGCGCTGCATTTCCTCGCCGAACCCGAATTTTTCGAGCAGGGAAGCGGTTTTCGAACGAAATTCGTTGCCGCCGCCGGAATTAAAGCGTTCCACCGCATCGGTATAAGCCTTTATAACGGCTTCTTCGCCGGAATTAACACGGTCGTATAAAAGAGATATTTCCTTTTCGAGTGCGATCAGCCCCGAAAATGCGCTTACGGCGGCTTCGAAGACCGTCGAACCGAACCTGTGGGCATCGTTTATCTGTTCGAGCACGCCGATTGTCGCGCCGGAGGCGACGGTCACGCTGCCGGATGTCGGTTCCGAAGCGCCGGATATTATGGAAAAAAGCGTGGATTTGCCCGCGCCGTTCACACCGATAACCCCGATTTTATCGCCCTTGTTTACGGAAAAAGATATGTTTTCGAGAACGACATCGTTTCCGTATGATTTCGAGATGCCGCTGCACACTATAATACTCATAATATACCCTTTCGCGGGCATTATATCATATACCGTATAAAAAGTCAATCGCCGCCGCAAATGCGGCGACGACCGAAGGCTTTGATTTTATTCGGTTACTGCAACCGTTTCGCGGTTTCTGAAAAACAGGCTGATAAGCCAAAGACCGCTGATCGCTACGAGTGTATAAATAATTCTGCTGACTATTTCGCCTTGTCCGCCGAATATCCATGCGACTATATCAAAACCGAAAAGACCGATGGAGCCCCAGTTGACGGCGCCGATTATTACAAGAAACAGTGCGATTCTGTCGATTATCATTTCAAGTACCTCCTTGCTGTTATTTTGCGTCGTTTTCCGGCAAATATTCATTGACAAAGGTTTATTCTGCGGCTATTATAAAAGCAAAACAAAACACGGGGGAAAACAGCCATGAGAATGCGCCCGAAAAAAAACAGAGAAGCACGCATGGAAAAGGTCGAGCACCTCTTCATGCCCAAAAACAAAGAAGGGTTTATAGATATCGGCTCCGCCTTTAACGAAAACGGCGGGATCTTTTTGGAGATCGGCTGCGGAAAAGGGGCTTTTATAGAAGGGCTTTCCGCCATTTACCCCGAAAAGCGCCTTGTTGCGATGGAGCTCGTTCCGGATGTGCTCATGATGGCGATGGAAAGAGTTTCCCGCGCCGGAAGCGAAAACGTTCGTTTTATCTGCGGCAATGCAGAGAGCATTTCGCAGCTCGTTCCGGCGGGCTCGGTCGACCGTCTATACCTGAACTTTTCCGACCCGTGGCCCAAGAAGCGCAATGCAAAAAGGCGGCTCACAAGCCCTATGTTTCTGCAGGAGTATAAAAAAATACTTGCCCCGGAGGGCAAGATATTTTTCAAGACCGATAACAAGGGTCTGTTTGATTATTCGCTGGAAACCTTAAATGCCTGCGGATATGAAATAACGGAGGTCTGCTTCGATCTTCATTCGGACCCGGTATTGGCTTCCGAAAATATCGAAACCGAATACGAAAGGAATTTTTCCGCAAAGGGGTTCAAAATCAATTATCTTTCGGCAGTGCTTCGCTGAGCGCTTCGCGGACGACCTCACGCTCGTCGAAGTGGTATTTAATGCCCTCGATCTCCTCATAAAGCTCGTGCCCTTTGCCGATAAGCAGCACTACATCGCCCTTTCCGGCCTCGGAAAGGGCTTTTTTTATTGCTTCCGCCCGGTCGGGAACGATGATGTATTTGCCGTCCGTGCGCGACATACCGACAAGAATGTCCTCTATGATACTGTCAACGCTTTCATAACGCGGATTATCGGAGGTGATAACCGAAAGATCGGAATTCCTGCCAATCACCTCGCCCATCGAATAGCGGCGCAGCCTGGAACGGTTGCCCCCGCAGCCGAAAACCGATATTATACGGTTCGGCTTATAGAGCCTTATCGTTTCGAAAAGCGTTTTGACACTGTATTCGTTATGTGCGAAGTCGATGATAACGGTATAATCCATTCCCGTCGGGACAATCTCCATGCGCCCCTTTACAAATGCCGTGTGAAGACCCGCCTGTATTTCTTCGTAGGAGATGCCGTCCTGCCGTGCCGCCGCGATCGCGGACGTTGCGTTGTAAAGCGAAAAATACCCCGGGGCAGTTATCCCCATGCGGTGGTCACAGCCGTGCTCGCGGCAGGTGAATGTCGTCAAAAGTCGATTGCCCTGTATTCCGAATTCGGGGTCGGAAAATGAAAAATCGGCGCTTTTATCTTTGCCGTAGGTGATGATCGGGCAGACCGCTCCCTCGATGATCCTCGCGAAAAATTCGCAGTCGGCGTTTACGATCATGCGGCCGCTCTGCGTGAATATACGCTTTTTGCAGTTGAGATAATCATCGAAATCGCGGTGTTCCGCCGCGCCGATATGGTCGGGAGAAAGATTTGTGAATATCCCGGTGGAAAAATTGATCCCGTATGTCCGATGGAGCATAAATCCCTGGGATGTCGCTTCGATTATCGCGGTGTCGCAGCCCTCCGCAACCATTTCGGCGAAATACTTATGCAGAAGGTAGGATTCCGGCGTGGAGTTTTCGTTTTCGAAAAATCTGCTGCCGATATATGTGCCGGTGGTTCCGATAACGCCGACTTTTCTTCCGGCGGCTTCGTATATGCTTTTGAGCATAAAGGAGGTGCTCGTCTTGCCTTTTGTCCCGGTAAGAGCGATTATATTGAGCTTTTCGGCCGGATTGCCGAAGAAATTCGCGCTTGCGAGCGCAAGCAGTATCCTTGTGTTTTCTACTTTGAGTACGATCGCATCGGAGGGCAGTGAAATATCCTTTTCCACGGCAAACACGCGCGCCCCGCGGGAATAGGCGTTTTCGGCAAAGCCGTGCCCGTCCGCCTGGAAGCCGGTGATACACACGAAGAGTGCGCCCGGCGTGACCTTTCGCGAATCGTATACGACATCGGCGATCTCGACCGAGCTGTCGTAATGCTCTGCGGTAAAAGCGATGTTTTTCATTATTTGTCCGAGCTTCATTGTGACTTGTCTCCGTTTACTGCCGCGTGCCCTGCGGCGAATTTTGTGCTGCGCACAATCGCTGCTTTCGAAAGCCATTATATCATAAACCGTGCCGTTTTCAATATCTTCGGCGAATTTTTTTGCTTTGCCGGCTGCTGCGAAAAAAAACAATTTTTTTTGCTTTACATACTTGTTAAACGCAAAGCAGTGTGGTATTATATACAAAAATGCGACGTGTTGCGGCGCCTCGAGGGAACATAGTGAACAACGGATTTTTTGCAATGCTATTCAGAATGAAGCATATCGAGCGGTGGGGAATAATGAATTCCCTTATTCCCGACAGGCTTTCCGTGCATTCACTTGAGGTCGGCTTTCTTGCGCACGCGCTTTGCGAGCTCGGCAATGCCCGACTCGGCAAAAGCTACGATACCGACCGTATCACCGTCAAAGCGATATTTCACGACGTGCCCGAAATTTTCACGGGCGATATCCCGACACCGGTGAAGTATTTCAATTCCGAAACAAAAAGTGCATACGCAAAAGTCGAGGAAGCCTCCGTAAAGAAGCTCACTGCCATGCTGCCGCCGGATATCAAGGAACATTACGAAGAGCTTTTCTCCTATACGGATGAAGAACGCATAATAATCAAAGCGGCAGACAGGATATCCGCATATATTAAATGTTTGGAAGAAAAGCGCTACGGCAATACGGAATTTGATATCGCCGCTCTGCGCCTTTCGGAGTCTATCGCCGAAATGCACTGTGCGGAAGCGGATATATTCCTTGCGGAATTCATGGAAGCATTCGGGCTTCCCATCGATTCCATACTGAATGAAAATCAATAAAAAAGCATAAATCAAAGAGAGGTATTTACCTATGAAAATCGGTCTTATTTCCGATTCCTTCCGTCTCGGCTTCGAAGACAGCATCAAAGCCGCCTCCAAACTCGGTGTCAGCGGTGTACAGAAGTACATGACATTCGGCGATTTCACCGCCGACACGCTTACTCCTTCCCGCGTGAAAGAAGTCAGGGATTTCATGGAATCCAACGGGCTCGTTTTTTCTGCGATCTGCGGCGATTTCGGCATGGATCTCGATAACGACATGGTCGTGGATCTTTCCAAACGCGTTCTCGAAAAGGCAAAGGAGCTCGGCTGCGATATCGTAACGACGCATATCGGTCACCTTTATCTCGATGAAGATGCAAGGCTCGAAAAAATGAGAAAGAACGCAAGCGAGCTTGCCGCATATGCAGACAGCATCGGTTCCGTATTCGCTGCCGAAACCGGCACGGAAAAGGCACCCGTGCTCAAAGCATTCCTCGACTCGCTCGGCGCTAAGGGGCTCCGTGTCAATTTCGACCCGGCAAACCTCGTTATGGTCGCCGGCGACGACCCCGTAAAAGCCGTTTATGTTCTGCGCGATTATATCGTTCATACCCATGCAAAGGACGGCATCAAAACCGGCGATACCACATGGCTGGAGCTTCCGCTCGGCAAGGGCGGCGTTGATTTCGACAAGTATCTCGGCGCTCTTAACGACATAGGATATAAGGGATACCTTACCATCGAGCGCGAAGTCGGCGACAATCCCGCGGACGATATCGGCATGGCTGTCGATTTCCTCAAAGAAAAGCTTATAAAGGTCGGCATTCCGCTTGACAGATAATCTGCTGCCGGCCGTACGGTCGGAGTAATGATATGTCAAAAAGGATCAGAATATTCGATACTACCCTGCGCGACGGCGAACAGATGCCGGGAGTCAATTTCGGCATCTGCGACAAGCTCAATATAGCGCTTGCGCTTGAAGCCGCGGGGGTCGATATCATCGAAGCGGGTTTCCCCGCCGCATCCGCGGACGAATATACCGCGGTCACCCGTATATCCGAAAATATCACCGAAGCCGGCGTTGCGGCGCTCGCACGGGCGGATATAAAGGATATAGACATCGCTCTCGAAGCGCTTTCAAAGGCAAAAAAGCCTCTGCTTCATATATTTATCGCCGCAAGCGATATTCATTTACAGCACAAGCTGCATCTTACGCGTTCCGAATTGCTCGAACGCATAAGGGAAGTGGTCACATACGCCGCGAAGCGTGCTTCGGATATCGAATTTTCCGCGGAGGATGCAAGCAGGACCGATCGCGATTTTCTGCTTTCGGTTTACAGGACTGCCGTTGAATGCGGTGCAAAAACCGTCAATATTCCTGATACGGTCGGATATGCCACGCCGGATGAATTCGGCGGGCTTGTCGGGTTTATCTGCACCGGACTGCCCGGTGTTCCGGTGTCCGTGCATTGCCACAACGATCTCGGGCTTGCCGCCGCGAACACACTTGCGGCGCTTAAAGCCGGTGCGGTACAGTGCGACTGCACCGTGAACGGTATCGGCGAACGCGCGGGCAATGCTCCGCTCGAAGAGATCGTCATGGCGCTCAAAACGCGCTTTGACGAATTCGGTCTGGAAACCGGTATCAGGACAGAATGCTTTTCGAAGCTTTCCGCTACCGTGGCTTCTCTTGCGGGGTATTACATTGCACCGAACAAGCCCATTGTCGGAAAAAACGCTTTTGCACATGAATCCGGAATACACCAGCACGGTGTACTGAGCGACAGGCGTACATACGAAATAATGGAACCCGGCTCGGTCGGCATAAAACAAAGCAGCATCATACTCGGCAAGCTTTCGGGAAGCCACGCGTTTGAGGAAAAGCTTAAAGAGCTAGATATACACTACGGAAGCGATATCACAAAAGCGGCATTCCGGGCTTTCAAGGATCTTGCCTGCCGAAAGACCGATGTAACGGATGATGATATCCGCGCGCTTGTGGATGAAGCCGCATTCGATGCAAGGATCGTTAACGGTTATGAGCTCGAATCCTACCAGACCCAAAGCGGAGACCATTGCAAGGCAATGGCACTCATCACGCTTTCGCGCGAAGGGAAGTCCTTCACGGAAGCCGCGGCCGGCGAAGGTCCGATCGATGCCTGCTTCAATGCGCTCAACCGTATTGTAGGCAGGGATTTCCGTTTGATCAATTACGGTATCAAATCGGTCACCGGCGGCACGGATGCTTTGGGCGAGGTGCGGGTAAAGATATCGGATTCCGTCAACGAATATTCCGGCAAGGGCGTTTCCACGGATATTATCAAATCAAGCATCAAGGCGTATATCAACGCCGTGAACAGAGCTATGTTTATCGACTGAAAGGTCGGTTGCATATACAAATCTACCATTAGGAGAAAAACGAATGAAAAAGTTTATTGCGCTTGCTTTGCTTGCCGTAATGATGCTCACCTGCCTCGTTGCCTGCAACAAGGATGAGGACGTCAGTGTCGGCGACGGCAGCAGCACATCCACCACCTCCGGATCGACGGATGCCGAAAAGGATTGGAAAGATGCCGACGGCAAATATGTTCCGAAGCACGAAGTCAGAAAAGCGGAATATGTCAACAGGACCTTCACCGTTGCGGTTCGCGGCGGCGACGGCACCTATTCTTCGGACGACTTCACGACAAACAGCACCATGTACGGCGAACTGATCGAAAACGCGGTTAAGACCAGAAACGAAAAGGTCGAAGAGCTTTACGGCGTGAAGCTCGAAGTTGTCAAGGAACAGAACATCAACGAGCTTATACTCAACGACTGCTCCTCCGGCACCGGTCTTTATGACCTTATCATGCCGACGCTCCCGAGCCTTTCCAGCCTTGCAAGGCAGGATTACCTTATTGATCTTTCCACGCTTGAGAATTTCTATAAGGATGCTCCCTGGTATTCCCAGAACTGCACCGAAGCGTTCTCCTTCAACAACAAGATCTATTTCACCACCGGCGATCTGACGATCCTCCCGAAGGTCTGCACGCCCTCCATTCTTTTCAATAAGGAAATGGCAAGCAAGAACGATCTCGGCGATCTTTATTCTCTTGTCGACAACAAGGAATGGACATTCGACAAAATGATCGAAATGGCGCAGAAGGTCGCTGTTATAGGCGATCCTTCCACTCCCGATGCCGATAACAACATCTACGGTATGGTTACCGGCTATGCCGACAGCATCTCCTTCTTCGGTTCCTCCGGTGAAAAGATATGCGATAAGGATGCTCAGGATATGCCCATGCTTTCCATCGGCAGCACCGAACGTTCCATAAACATCGCTCAGAAGATACTCGAAACCCTTTCCGGCGGTCACGGCCAGTGGCTCGTCTATGCACAGGAATGCCCCACTCCTATTTGGGAAACCTCCTTTGCGATTTTCTATGAAGGCCGCGCTCTGTTCAGACCGTCCGCATTCTCCGCTACCACCAAGCTCAGAACCCGCAGCCAGATCGAATTCGGTATTCTTCCGATGCCCTTAATGGATTCCACCCAGGAACAGTATCGTTCCTACTGCACCACCGGCGAAACCGTCGGCTTTGCGATTCCCAGCAGCGCAAAGGATCCGGAATTCTCCGCATATATGCTCGAAGCTTACTCCGCATGGGCAAAGAACTACATCACTCCCGCATATTATGAAGTCAACCTCAGATACAAGGACACCCGCGATGACGAAAGCCAGAGAATGCTCGACATCATATTCGACAATATCGTTTACGATATGGGCGAATGCTATGACTTCGGCGGTATGAAGAACATGTTCATGACCCTTACTCAGAACGGTTCTTCCGATATCGTTTCCAGCCTCGAAGCGGTAAAATCCCAGGCTCAGGAAGCTATCGACCAGATGAAGCAGGATCTCAGCTGATCACAGTATTAAAAGCAAGGGAAGAGGCGGAATGCCTCTTCCTTTTTTTGCGCGCGCGGCATAAAAAAGCAGCGGGCTTGATGCCCGCCGCTTTGCGCGACAAAAGATTATTTTTCGTAAACGCTGCGTTTAAGAACGCCGACATAGGGGAGATTTCTGTATTTTTCGGCATAATCAAGCCCGTAGCCGACAACAAATTCATCCGGAATGGAAAAGCCGCAGTAATCGATGTCAACATGAGATTGCCGGCGCGAGGGTTTGTCGAGCAGCGCGGCAATGCGCAGTGAAGCCGGCTTGCGCTGCAAAAGTAAATTCTTTACCTTTGCAAGCGTGTTGCCGCTGTCCAGTATGTCTTCTGCGATCAGAACATGGAGCCCGTCGAGCGGACGGTTGAGATCAAGACGGATATTGAGGCTGTTCGTGGATGCCGTTCCGGAGCCGTATGACGAAACGACCATGAAATCGACGGAAACATCGCCGTCGACAGCGCGTATAAGGTCGGACATAAAAACAAAAGAACCTTTGAGTATGCCGATAACAAGGAGCTTTTTGCCTTTGTAATCCTCTGAAATAAGCCTGCCCATTTCGGCGACTTTTTCGGTAAGAGCGCCCTCTGTAATAAGAATATGGTCGATATCTTTGTCAATTGCGTTCATTTATTTGCTCCGTATCTGTATATAGTGGTTCTATGATATCACAAGCGGCGCGGATTGACAAGTATTTTCAAAAAAAATGTTCTTTACCGGCAAATAGGTGTTGATTTTCGGTTCCGAATGGTGTATCATAACATTAAAATTAAAATGGGAAAGAATGGGGAATACGAACCCCGCCTTTCCGGAAGGGAAGTGTTTACACTTTGTCATCCGTATTCAGAAAGATGCTGTGTATTCTTGTTTTCGCCCTTCTGATCGTTTCGCTCACGGCAGTTTTTGCCGGTGCGGAAGCCGCACCCGGCGGCACCGCGAACGAAGCCTCCGAAGCAGCGGAAAGCACCAGTACAAAGAGCAGCATTGCAAAAGAGTTTTCCAGAAGAACCGATGAAAATCTGCCCGAAGAAGGCACAATGGGGGAAAGGCTCGAACAGGGGCTCCAGATCACGGTGCTCGGTATGTGTATCGTATTTTCGGTACTCATAATACTCATGATCGTGCTCAATATCTCCAAGCTTATCTTTGCCAAAAAAAGCAACGATAAAGCGCCCGCAGCAAACGCGGCTCCCGCAGTAAGCGCCGCAGCAGCCAACGATGCGGAGGAGCTCACCGCCGCGGTCGTCAGTGCCGCAATTGCCGCCGAACGGGGCGACAGCGAAGCAAACCTTAACATTATTTCCATCAACAAGATCGACTGAAAAAGGAGAATATAAAAATGGCTAAAAAGTATATAGTAACCGTAAACGGTTCCAAATATGAAGTTGTCGTCGAAGATGCCGGCAACGTGGCGGTTAATACCGCAGCTCCCGCCCCCGAAAAGAAGGCGGAAAAGGCTCCCGAAGCTCCCAAGGCTGCTCCCGCAGCTGCACCCGCAGGCGGAAACAGCGTTGTTTCTCCGCTTCCCGGAACAGTGCTCAAGGTTGCCGCAAAGCAGGGCCAGGCAGTCAAGAAGGGCGATCTCCTTTGCGTTATCGAAGCAATGAAGATGGAAAACGAAATACTTGCTCCGAGCGATGCAACCGTTGTTTCGGTTTCCGCGAGCGAAGGCGCCACCGTTAATTCCGGCGACGTGCTCTTCGTACTCGGCTGATATCTTGCAAAAGAACAGGAGACAGACAGATGATAATTGATTCTATCAAAGGAATATTCGATTCATCTGCTTTCAGCAATTCGGAGCTCGTGCCCAGTCTTATAATGATCGCAATTTCCTTTGTGCTTATGGTGCTTGCGATCAAATTTAAGTTCGAACCGCTTCTTCTTTTGCCGATAGCGTTCGGTATGTTCCTTACAAACCTTCCCAACGCAGGGATCTTCCACATGAATTACTTCATTCAGGAAAGCTCTGCGAACATCAATTGGGGTGAGCTTGCCGCTCACGGCGGTCTGCTCGATTACCTTTACCTCGGTGTCAAGCTTGGCATTTACCCCTGCCTGATATTCATGGGTGTCGGTGCCATGACCGACTTCAAACCCCTTATTTCCAACCCGAAAAGCCTTCTGCTCGGCGCTGCCGCTCAGTTCGGTGTTTTCGCGGCGTTCCTCGGCGCGCTCCTGCTCGGGTTCTCCTCCAAGGAAGCCTGCTCGATAGGTACTATCGGCGGTGCCGACGGCCCGACCGCATTACTCGTTGCAAAAACGCTCGCGCCCCAGCTTCTCGGTGCTATCGCGATCGCGGCATATTCTTATATGGCGCTCGTTCCGCTGATTCAGCCCCCGATAATGAAGGCGCTTACCACCAAAAAAGAACGCTCTATCCGGATGCAGCAGCTCCGTACCGTGTCCAAGACCGAGGAAGTTGTATTCCCGATTCTCTGCACGATTATCGTATGCCTCATTCTTCCGGATGCTACGCCGCTTATAGGCAGCCTTATGCTCGGCAACCTTGCAAAGGTCTCCGGCGTTGTGGACAGAATTTCCAAAACAATGCAGAACGAGCTTTGCAATATCGTTACGATATTCCTCGGCGTTTCCGTCGGTGCAACAGCAACTGCGGATTCCTTCTTCGGTAATTCCAACTTCCTCACCAGCCCGATCGGCGTGCTTATACTCGGTCTTTGCGCATTTTCGTTTGCAACGGCGGGCGGCGTGCTCTTCGGCAAGCTTATGTGCCTTGTCACCAGGGGCAAGATCAACCCGCTTATCGGTTCTGCCGGTGTTTCCGCCGTTCCGATGGCAGCGCGCGTTTCGCAGGTCGTCGGTCAGAAGGAAAACCCCGGCAACTTCCTGCTCATGCACGCTATGGGTCCCAATGTCGCCGGCGTTATCGGTTCTGCCGTTGCCGCGGGCGTGTTCCTGACTTTGTTCAAATAAAACGGGAGGTAAAAGATGAAACCGCTTAAAATTACAGAAACGGTACTTCGCGACTCGCATCAGTCGCTGATAGCTACCCGCATGACAACCGACGAAATGCTTCCAATACTCAAAACGCTGGATGAAGTCGGTTACTATTCCCTCGAAGCATGGGGCGGCGCAACCTTTGATTCCTGCCTCCGCTTCCTTAACGAGGATCCGTGGCACAGGCTTCGTGTTATCCGCGAAAATGTGAAGAACACAAAGCTTCAGATGCTGTTCAGAGGTCAGAATATCCTCGGCTACCGCCATTATGCAGATGACGTTGTCGAATACTTCGTTCAGAAGTGCATTGCCAACGGTATCGATATTATTCGTATTTTCGATGCGCTCAACGATCCGCGCAACCTTCAGACCGCCATCAAGGCGACAAAGAAGGAAGGCGGCCACGTTCAGGCTGCTATCTCCTATACGACCGGGCCCGTGTTCTCCAACGAATACTTTGCAAATTACGCAAAAGAGCTCGAAGAAATGGGCGCAGACAGCATTTGCATCAAGGACATGGCAGGTCTGCTCAAGCCCTATGATGCCTTTGACCTCGTCACCGCGATCAAAGCCGTCTGCAAGCTTCCGGTTCAGCTCCACACCCACTACACCAGCGGTCTTGCTTCCATGACGGTGCTCAAAGCTGTCGAAGCGGGGGTCGATATCGTGGATACGGCGATCTCGCCGATGGCGATGGGTACTTCCCAGCCCGCCACCGAGCCTATCGTTGCGACACTTCAGGGCACACCGTACGATACCGGGCTCGATCTCGAAAAGCTCGATGTCATCGCAAAGTACTTCAATACTCTGCGCGAAAAGTACATTGCTTCCGGTCAGCTCGACCCGAAGGTGCTTAAAGTCAATGTCAATTCGCTGCTTTATCAGGTTCCCGGCGGAATGCTTTCCAACCTCATGTCCCAGCTCAAGCAGGCAAATCAGAGCGATAAGCTTCAGGCTGTTCTCGAAGAAGTTCCCCGCGTGAGAGAAGATGCCGGATATCCTCCACTTGTCACCCCGACTTCCCAGATAGTCGGCACTCAGGCTGTGTACAATGTCCTTATGGGCGAACGCTACAAGACCGTCACGAAGGAATTCAAGGGGCTTGTCAGAGGCGATTACGGCAAAACTCCCGTTCCTATCAAGCCGGAATTTGTCAAGAAGATTATCGGCGATGAAAAGCAGATTACCTGCCGTCCCGCCGACCTGCTCAAGCCCGAGCTTGAAACGCTTCGCGCTCAGCTCGGCGATAAAGCGCACCAGGATGAAGATGTTCTTTCCTATGCGCTCTTCGACAAAGTCGCGCTTAAATTCTTCGAAAACCGCGACAAAGCCGAAGCGGTCACGGAAGCTCTTGCAGATGCTTCCCAGATCAAATACCGCGTGAACATCCACGAGGTCAAATAACCGCGCAAAAAGAATAAACCGGCAGAAGCTTTTCGGGCTTCTGCCGGTTCTTTTTTATGTGATATGCGTAATACGGTTCAGCGCTGCACTCTGCCGGAGCCGGAACCCTTTGCGAGCGCGTTGACTTCATCGACCGAAACCATGTTATAATCGCCCTCCACGGAATGTTTCAGGCAGGATGCGGCAACCGCAAATTCGATCGCCTGCTGCGCCGAAGCACCGTTTGCAAGCGAATAGATGAGCCCGGCGCCGAAGCTGTCGCCGCCGCCGACACGATCAACGATATGCATCGAATACCTGCGCGAGAAGAAGGCTTCGCCGCCGCTGTAAAGCATGGCGCTCCAGTTGTTGTCGTTCGCGCTGATACTTTCACGCAGGGTTATTGCCACACCCTTGAAGCCGAAGCGTTCCGTGAGCTTCTTTGCGACTTCGATATACCCCTCGCGGTCGAGCTTGCCGCTGTCAATGTCCGTGTTTTCCGCCGAAATGCCGAAAACATCCTTTGCATCTTCCTCATTGGCAATGCAGTAATCCACATATTTGCAGACCTCCGACATTACCTTGCCGGCTTCCTCGCGCGTCCAGAGCTTTTTGCGGTAGTTAAGGTCGGTGGATACCGTAAGCCCCGCTTCCTTGGCTGCTTTGAAGGCTGCAATGGTGATTTCGGCAACATTCTGCCCCAAAGCGGGAGTTATGCCTGTAACATGGAACCATCTTGCACCCTTGAAAATGTTTGCCCAATCGTAATCCGCGGGGGAGGAAAGGGCAAAAGCCGAACCCGCGCGGTCATAAATGACCTTGCTCGGGCGCTGCGATGCACCCTTTTCACAATAATAAATACCGACTCTGCTTCCACCGCGAACAATTTCCGATGTATCGACACCGAATTTGCGGAGCGAATTAACCGCCATCTGACCGATCTCGTGAGCGGGAAGCTTTGTTACAAACACAGCGTGTTCGCCGAAATTCGCAAGGCTGACAGCGACATTTCCTTCGGCACCGCCGAAGGTCGCCTCCAGTTCGTCGGACTGAACGAATCGCAGGTATCCGTTCGGAGCAAGGCGAAGCATGAGCTCGCCGAAGGTAACAATTTTATTTGCCATTGATCTTTTCCACAAGAGCCCTTGTGTTGGACTCTATATCCCCCTTCATTATAAATGAGCCGCCGATAGCACGCACACGGTCAAATGCAAGAAATTCGTCGATATTGCTCATATCGACACCGCCCGTCGGAATAAAGCGTACCTGCGGAAACGGCGCGGAAAGCGCCTTTAATGCCTTTATACCGCCGTATATCCCGGCAGGGAAAAACTTTACCGTGGTTATCCCCAGGTCGAGCGCCTGCATGATCTCCGTCGGGGTAACACAGCCGGGGAAGTAGGGAACGCCCGCTTCCGCACAGACATTGGCGACACCCACGGAAAGACCGGGGGAAACAATAAATTCCGCGCCGCTTTCAAGCGCTTTGCGGCACTGCTCTGCGTTGATGACGGTGCCCGCACCGATACACATTTCGGGGAAAAGCTCTTTGCCGAGCTTTATGGCGCTTGCGGCGCATTCGGTACGGAATGTGATTTCCGCACAGCGAAGCCCGCCGGCACAAAGGGCGCCGAGCGTTTTTTCGGTTTCGCCGATATCCTTGATAACGACCACCGGTATAAATCTGAAATCGCTTACCATATGTAATTCCTTTCGTGCATACACTTTTTCTCACACGATATATATTATCACAACTTTCGGAATTGTAAATAGCAAAAAGTCAATTTTGCGCCCGCGCGGGTAGTTTTTTCGCTCTTATTGACAACCGATTTTCGCGGAGTTATAATAAGGCATACATTCATCAGAGGTGGCATATATGAAACGTTCCGAAATCAATGCGATCATACGCGAAAATATCGACTTTATAAAAAGGATGAATTTCAACCTCCCGCCCTTTGCTTACTTTACCCCGGAGGAATGGAGCAAAAAGGGGCACGAATATGATGAAATCCGCAAAAATATGCTTGGATGGGATGTTACTGATTACGGGCACGGCGATTTCCGCAATATCGGCCTTTTCCTTTTTACCATACGCAACGGCAATATCGCCGATAAGCAGGGCAAACCCTATGCGGAAAAGCTTTTGATATCCGACGAGGATCAGTATTCACCCATGCATTTCCACCACAACAAAATGGAAGATATCATAAATCGCGGCGGCGGAAACCTTATCGTGGAGGTATACAATGCCACCGATGATGATCGGCTCGCCGATACGGATGTTACCGTTCACCTTGACGGGCACACCGCAACCGTCCCCGCGGGTACAAAACTGCGCCTTGCCCCCGGCGAAAGCATTACTCTCCCGCAACGGCAGTATCATGCCTTTTGGGCGGAAAAAGGGCACGGCAAGGTACTTATCGGCGAAGTTTCCATGGTCAATGACGATAATACCGACAATCGCTTTTATGAAGCGCAGGGGAGATTTCCGGCGATAGAAGAGGATGAATCCCCGATCTACCTGCTTTGCAACGAATATCCGGAAGCAGAATGAACCCAGGCATAATTAAGGAGCCGCCCGAAAGCGGCTCCTGCTTTTTATGTACAAATATCAGAGTATCAGAGATCGAGTTTTAAGTCGCCAAGCTTTATCCAGCCGAGCTTGCGCATAAGCTCGCTTATTGCAAGCGTGATGACCGCCGGAAGAACCAGGCAGAGCAGCACAAGCCCCGTCCAGAACATTGCATCGTGTTCGGACATTGCGGTGAGCACCCCGAGGGGCCCCACGAGCCCGCAGGTACCCATGCCGGCGGCGACGCCGTTGTTTTCCATATGGAATACCATCGTAGAAAGCGGGCCGAGCAGCGCGGAGGATATTATCGTAGGGAGCCATATAACCGGCTTGCGGATGATATTTCCCATTTGAAGCATTGAAGTGCCCAGCCCCTGCGCAACAATACCGCCCCAACGGTTTTCGCGGAAGCTCATAACGGCAAAGCCGACCATCTGGCAGCAGCAGCCGACCGTGGCGGCACCGCCGGCAATACCCGAAATGCCGATCATAGCGCAGACGGCTGCAGAGCTTATCGGCAGTGTAAGCACTATGCCCACAACAACCGAAATGATTATGCCCATGTAAAACGGGTGGAGAACTGTCGCGCTGTTGATGAATTCGCCGAGATAATACATTGCATATGCGATCGGCGGGCAGAGCAGCTTTGCTATACCGAACCCGGTAAGTATTGTCACGATCGGAGTGACAAGTATATCGACCTTTGTTTCTTTGCTGACAAGCTTGCCGATCTCGCAGGCTATAAGAACGGCGGCAAAGGCACCCGCCGGGCCGGCGGTATATTCATCCGTGCCGAGCATATAGCCCATGGCGCCCACGACCGTCGCGGAGAGCAGAACAAGCCCGTCTGCCTTCAACGCGGCCGCAACGGCAACTCCGATAGCCGCTCCCACGACATAGCCGTTCTGCGCATAGGATGCTATCGTCGCGAGGAACGAAGCGCCTGTCCATTTACCGAGTGTCGAAAGTATAGTGCCTATCAGCAGCGAGGCAAACAAGCCCTGCGCCATGGCACCCATTGCCGTTACAAAATAATTCTTCCAGGAAATGCATATATTCTTTTTTTTGAGAAAAGCCTTGAAATCCAATATTATTCCCCCCCACTAACGCTATTTTACATTTCGGCGGGGGAAATGTCAATACGGAAATTCAGCTCATATGCTTTCTCATCTTTTCCAGGGCGTTTTTTTCAAGGCGGCTCACCTGCGCCTGCGAAATACCTATTTCCTTAGAAACCTCTGTTTGGGTCTTCCCACGGTAAAAGCGCATCAGAACTATCTGCCTTTCGCGCTCTCCCAATTGGGATATTGCGTTTCCGATAGCGATGTTGTCAAGCCATATCTCATCGTCGGAATTCGTATCGCGCACCTGATCGAGAACATAAAGCGGATCCCCGCCGTCGCTGTATACCGGCTCGAAAAGCGATATCGGCTCCAATATGGCATCCAGTGCCTGCGATATCTTTTTCGCATCCTCGCCGGCTTCCTTGGCTATTTCTTCAATACTCGGCTCGTGTGTCAGTTTTGCGCTCAACGATTCCTTTGCACGCAATGCTTTATATGCTATATCGCGCAGCGAGCGCGGCACGCGGACGCTGTTGTAATCGCGCAGATGCCTTCTCAGCTCGCCGATAATCATGGGGCAGGCGTATGTCGAAAAGCGCACTCCCTGTGATTCGTCAAAATTATCGATCGCTTTTATCAGCCCGATACAGCCGACCTGAAAGAGATCGTCCGGGTTGTCACACCGGCTGCGGAAGGATTGTATAACGCTGAGCACAAGGCGCAGATTGCCCTTTATAAGCTCATCGCGTGCGTTCATATCGCCCTTTTTCGCGAGCGTTATCAGACGCATTTTTTCATCCTCCGAAAGCACCTTCAGCCTGGAAGTATTAACTCCGCATATTTCAACCTTATTGAACATAAAAGCCTCCGAAATGAGAATACATTGAAAGTCTTCCCATACCGGAGGCATTTATTCAATTGCGGAACTTCAAGGCCTTTTTATTCTCCTTGAGCTTTTTGAAGGTGCAGGTAAAAACGGTTCCGGTTTCGGCACCGCTGGAAACCGATATCCTGCCTTCGTTCGTTTCGATGATGCGCTTTGCGATGGAAAGCCCCAAACCGTTCCCCCAGCGTTCGCGCGAGCGTGAGGTGTCCACACGGTAAAAGCGTTCGAACAGATGCGGCAGACTTTCCTTCGGAACCGGTTCGCCGGTATTGAATACCGAAATACAGGCTTTTTCATCGGAGGAATATACCTTCAGGCTGATCCGCCCGCCTTCGTTGGAGTACTTCACTGCATTGTCCAACAATATCCCGATAAGCTGCTTTATCATGGCGACATTGCACTTTATATACACATCGGGTTCTATGTCTATATCGTAAGTCTTTCCGTTTTCAAAGCATATGCTTTCGAAAGGCAGAGCGGCTTCGAACGCACAGGCGGAAAGATCGGCTTCTTCCGTTGCGACCTTGGCGTTTTCATCCTCGTCACTGCGCGCAAGGTAAAGCATCGTTGTGATCAGCTCGGACATTCTTGCCGTTTCGTCCTTGATATACGTCAGCCATTTCTTCTGCTGCGATACCGTTGAATCGGGGTTGGAAAGAACGATATCGGTGTTTGTGGAAATGACCGTGATCGGTGTTTTCAGTTCGTGCGAGATATCGGACACCAGCTTGTGCTGTATGTCTATCGACCTCTGAACGGGTTTTACGGCGGTGCCGGATATGAATACACTTATCGCCGTCAGCCCCAAAAGAGTGATCCCGCCGACAACGAAAAAGGTTTCGCTGAGCCTTGCAAGACTGTCGTCCTCGTAGCTGCGATCAAGCAGTACGATCCGCCTGCCGTAATCGGTATCCACATAATAATAACGCAGATTGTATGCTTCGAGAACGCCTTCGTTCGAACCGCCTTCGTCCACTGCGCGTATAAGCAGCTTTACATAGTCCTTCTTTTCGTCCGTCAGGTTGTCGGCATCGCCGAACCCGTCGATATAGCATACGTTTCTTGCCTTATTATACTCTATTACATATGTGGAAAGGTAGGGATATCGTTCCTGGCGCTGCTTGTCCGATTCGAAGAGATATTCCAGACCGCCGTAGTTGCGGTCGGCAATATCGTGTAGCGCCGTGCTGCTCTTGGCGGCAAGGTCGTTTTTCGTATAAACGAAAATAAAGCTGAATGCCGCCAGCATTACGAGCGTTACAAGCAGAATATTCGTGGCAATGAATTTCAGCCTTAAGCGTTTTATCAAGCGATATCACCCCTGTACGATCAAATGATACCCGATCTTCCGCACCGTTGCGATAGCGACCTCGGATTTGAGAAATTGAAGCTTTTTACGCAGAAAGGAAATATATACCTCCACGTTGTTATCCTCGGCTTCGGAAAGATAGCCCCAGACCTTTGTAATGATGTCGTCCTTCGAAAAGACCTGGTTCGGGTTGGACATGAACAGCTTAAGTATTTCGAATTCCTTATAGCCGATGTGTATGGATTTACCGTTGCAGGAAAGGGTATATGCGTTCAGGTCAAGCAGAAGATCCCCGAAGGTGAGCTGATCAATAATGACATCGCCGGTGCGGCGCGAAAGCGCACGCACCCTGGCAAGCAATTCGTCCTTTGAAAAAGGCTTTGTAAGGTAATCGTCGGCACCGCAGTCAAGCCCTTTTACCTTGTCGCTCACCTCATCGCGCGCGGTGAGCAGCAGAATGGGTGTTTTAATCTTTTCTCCGCGCAGCTTTTTGAGTATTTCAAATCCGTTCAGCTTCGGCAGCATCAGATCTAGCAGAATAACATCGTATATGCCGGATTCTGCATAGGAAAGCCCGTCCGCCCCGTCATATACCGCATCGCAGGTATATTTTTGTGATTCGAAGATCTCTTTAATGCTGTCCGCCAGGCGGCGTTCATCGTCCACCACGAGTATGTTCATTATTGCCGCACCTCCTCATATACGATTATGTATCTGATACTTAAATACTACTTAAAAACGGCGGTGGTGACCGCCGTTTTTGTTATTTTACGGTAATTGTTTCGATAACGAGCGGTTCCTTTTTGGTTTTTGCGGAATCGCGCAGGGAAAGCAGGAATATCGCCGCGCCCACACAGGCAAACATAAGACTGATGATAAGAAGCTTGTAAAAAACATCGGAAGGGCTGGTGAATTTATCCGCAACATCATCCGGAACCGTATTGCGGAGATGAACCAGCCAGAACGCCTTTTCTTTGAGCGCGCCGAGATTGAAACCGTTTTTCACGACATATTCGAGCACCACGCCCAGATATTGACCGACTGCCGTAACAATGACGGATACAACGGGGATGGTAATATATGCGGCAAGCGAGACTTTTTTGGAGAACATACGATAACCGATATAAGCAAGAAACGAAACAAGAAAACCGGCCGCACAGAAGATATAGCGAATCTCATTCAGGTTCACGTTGGAAAAAGCGGGCGAGACCCAGTAATAAAGCGCAATGTACACAAACAGCCCGATAAGCGAAAACAACACCGAACCGATGATACCCTTGGCCGCGGAACCGGAGGAAGCAGCGGCAGGGGCGTCTTGCTCCTTGTTGTGTTCTTCGAGCGCTTCGATAGCGCAATGTTCGCACATCAGGGTGTTTTCGAAGCCGTTCGTGACCTTCTTCGGCTTTCTGCTGCCGAACTTGTTGCCGCACACCGAGCAGTATTCGCTCCCACGGATGCCGGATTCGGAAAGCATCGCAATACAGGAATCGAGCAGGCGGAGAAAATCGGTATCGGAGCCCTTGAAGGAAATACGAAGACCGTCATCCTCGACAGAATATTCGGGAAGCGAAAAACGATCGGCTATTTCGGAAAAGGATTCCGAAAAGGCATACTTACCGACGGCGTTTTCCGGATTTTCGGAAAACCTGAAGTTGAAGAACGCATTGATTTTGCCGGATGCTTCATATACGGTGGTAAGATACCCGCCATATATGGCATATGCATGGGATTTGCCGGTTTCGGCGTTTTCGGTATAAGTAAAGCCTGCCGATTCGAGCGCATCCAGAAGGTTGTTTGAGATCATAATTACACTCCCGAACAGATATATAACCAATATAACACCGCAGCAGGCGAAAATGGTTAATTGAATGTTAACATTGGAGGCTTTACAGGAATATATCGGCGCAGGAGGCAAGCACAAAACCGAGGACATAGGAATATGTTCCGCGGCGGTCACGCGATATGAGCCCTTCAAGCAGCTTCGAAAAAGCAAGTGTGCCGGCGATTATGCCCGCGGCAAGCGGAAGTATGAATCCGGGTTCGGGCGCGGAAATCATGGAAAGCGATTTTTCGTACAGCCCGAAGAAAAGAAGCGTATATGAAAACGAAACAGCCGGGAGCACGAGCGCCGCCGCCAGAACGACACCTACGGCAAAAATCAGGATCGGGGAAGTGATTTCCGCGGAAATACCGCACAAATACCTTGCCGCAAGGAACAGCGAAGCGGTAGCGATGCCGGCAATCAGAAGCAACGGCTTTACCGCGAGCCCGATGCTTTTATATACAAAAAGCGCGGTACACAAAAGCGAAACGGCAAAAAAGCATATATTTGCAGCCGACGGAGCAGCCGCAATAAATGCTCTTGCCGGATAAACGGCGCATACACACCCGAGCGCTGCACCCGGAATAAAAACGCACAGGTATCCGAAGCTCTCCTTTGGCGCGGAAAACAGGTTGTTGACAGCACGCAGGATGCTTTCGAATTCGCCGGCGGCAACGGCTACCGTACCGCCGCTGACACCCGGAATGACAGTGCCGATACCGATAAGAATGCTCTTTATAAATAAATAAATAAAACGCTTCACCGTGCAGGGCTCCCTTGATGTGTAAAATGATGAAATATGGCGAAAACCCTTGACAAATCGGGGCTTTCTCTGTATTATGACATCATACTATTTTATGATAACGGAGATAAGAATTGAACAAGACCGAACAAAACGTACTTGTACGTCTTCAAAACATTTCCGTCAGGTTTGACGACGATCAGATTCTTAATGACCTTTGCCTTGATATAAAGGAAAAGGAATTCATCACGCTTTTGGGGCCTTCCGGATGCGGCAAGACCACGACACTGCGTATCCTGGGCGGGTTTGTTACACCCGACAGCGGCGATGTTATTTTTGACGGCAAACGTATCAATGACGTTCCTCCGTATCAAAGACAGATCAACACGATTTTCCAGAAATATGCGCTTTTCCCGCACCTTAACGTTTATGAAAACGTTGCCTTCGGGCTGCGTGTTCAGAAAAAGCCGGAACAGGAGATACGCCGTACGGTGGATGAAATGCTCGGGCTTGTCAACCTTCGCGGGTTCGAAAAGCGTGATATAAATTCACTCAGCGGCGGTCAGCAGCAGCGTGTCGCCATCGCGAGGGCAATAGTCAACCGCCCCAAGGTACTTTTGCTCGATGAACCGCTCGCGGCACTCGATGCAAAGCTGCGCAAGGACATGCAGAACGAACTCAAACGCATACAGCGCCAGCTCGGGATAACCTTTATCTTTGTAACGCACGATCAGGAGGAAGCCCTCTCCATGTCCGATACCGTCGTTGTCATGAACGAAGGGCGCATCCAGCAGATCGGTTCTCCGGTCGATATTTACAACGAACCGGAAAATGCTTTTGTGGCCGATTTTATCGGTGAATCCAACATTATCGACGGCATAATGAACGCCGATTTTTCCGTTCGCCTCGACGGCAGGGATTTTGTCTGCCTCGACAAGGGCTTTGCCCCCTCCGAACCGGTCGATGTCGTTATACGTCCGGAGGATGTGGATATCGTTCCGCTCAAAAAGGGTATGCTTTCCGGACTTGTCACCTCCATTACCTTCAAAGGCGATTATTACGAAATGATAATCGACGTCTGTGGATTCAAATGGATGGTTCAGGCGACGGATGAGGTTAAGGTAGGCACGGAAGTCGGGCTTGTTGTCGAGCCGGATGCGATCCATGTCATGAAAAAATCCAAGTATTCCGATCTTTACGGGGATTATTCCACCTTCTCGGACGAAATGGACAACGAAGAACCCGAATCGGAGGCGGAGGAATGAAGAAAAACAACCGCCCCGGCTTTTGGGAAAGAATGGCGATCGTGCCGCACACCGTTTGGGTGATACTGTTCATCGCCGCACCGCTGCTTTTTGTCGTGTACTATGCTTTCACCGACAAAAACGGGAGCTTTACGCTCGATAATATCGCATCGCTTTCGTTTTACGGCGAAACCTTTCTCATGTCGATAAGCTTTTCGCTTATCGCCACTGTCGTTTGCCTGCTTATCGGTTATCCGCTTGCGTATTTCATGTCCAAAACAAAACCGAAAACGCAAATGGCGCTTATGCTGCTTATCATGCTCCCTATGTGGGTGAGCCTGCTTATAAGGACATATTCTCTCATGGCGCTTTTGGACAACGGCGGGATCGTGAGCACGTTTTTGCAGAGCCTCGGCTTTGAAAAGCTCACGTTTATCGGAACGGATGCCGCTGTTATACTCGGCATGATATACGATTTCCTGCCCTATATGGTTTTGCCCATATTCACCTCCATGACCAAGATCGACCGTTCGCTTTGCGAAGCGGCAATGGATCTCGGATGCAGCAATTTCAGGGTTATCACCCGTGTTATAATGCCGCTCACCGTTTCGGGTGTCGTTTCCGGCATAACCATGGTATTCGTTCCCTCCATATCAACATTCTACATTTCGCAGAAATTGGGCGGGGGCAAGCTCGATCTTATCGGCGATACCATAGAACGCCAGTTCCAGAACAGCTCGACATACCATGTCGGCGCCGCAATATCGCTCGTGATGATGATACTTATACTCATCTCGCTTACCGTTATGAACCGCTTCTCGGATGATGCGGAAGAGGGAGGAATGATCGTATGAAGTTCCTTTCCAGATTTTATATCGCAATCATTTTCATACTGCTTTATGCTCCGATAATAGTACTTGTGCTGTTTTCCTTCAACGAATCGGGAAGCCTTTCGGATTTCACCGGTTTTTCGGTGAAATGGTATCAGGAGCTTATGCAGGATTCGGTCGCCTTCGGCGCGCTCCGCAATTCGCTGCTGCTTGCGGTATTGTCCTCCGTTTTTGCTACGATCATCGGCACGCTCGCCGCGCTTGGGATCGATCGTATGCGCGGGCGCTATATCCGCGGAATCATCCGCTCTGTTACCAATGTACCCATGATGAACCCGGATATCGTTACCGGTGTTTCCATGATGCTGCTCTTTGTAGCAAGCATTCGTATAGCCGGGATAGGCCAGCTCGGCTTCGTCACAATGCTTATCGCGCACACAACGTTCAATCTGCCGTATGTCATACTTTCGGTGCTTCCGAAGTTCCAGACTCTCGACAGAACGCTTTGTGAAGCGGCAATGGATCTCGGCTGCACCCCCGTCAGGACATTTTTCCGCATCGAGGTGCCCGCCGTCATGCCGGGTATAGTTTCGGGTCTGATCCTCGGGTTCACGCTTTCGCTGGATGATTTCGTTATTTCGCACTTTGTTTCCTCGCCCGACTTCATGACATTGCCGCTGTATATCTATAATCAGACGGCGCACGATGTCAAATTCAGTATGTATGCGTTGTGTACGATAATCATTATAGTGATACTTGCGCTTTTGATGATAATCAACTTTATCGGTCCCAACCGTAAAAAGAAAAAGGCGGTGGCAAAATGAATTACAGGATCATTGCTTTGCTTTTGTCGCTGGCACTCTGCTTTTGCCTTTTTTCCTGCGGCGGGGAAGTCGACACCGATGTCGACGATATCCTTCCCGTAAGCAGTGATACGGTAACCCTGTATGTGTATAACTGGGGCGAATACATTTCGGACGGGAGCGAGGATTCGCTTGATTCCAATGCCGAATTCGAAAAGTATTTCAATGAAAACCTTGCTTCCAAATACGGTCACAAGATCAGGGTAAACTATTCGACATATTCCTCCAACGAGGATATGTATGCGAAGGTATCCTCCGGAGCGGTTGCATACGATGTTATAATACCTTCGGATTATATGATCGAGCGTATGATAAAAGAAGGGCTTTTGCGCAAGCTCAACTTCGCTAATATTCCGAATTCCGAATATATCGAGGATGAATTCCGCAATTTGGAATACGATCCGACAAACGAGTATTCCATACCCTATTCCTACGGAATGGTCGGTATTATTTACAATACCGCTATCGTTTCGGAGGACGACCCGGATATCGGAAGCTGGGACCTGATGTTCAATCCCGAATCGGCATACAAGGGCGATATTCTGCAGTTCAACAATTCCCGCGATGCTTTCGGCACGGCGCTGTACAAGCTCGGCTTAGATGTGAACGACACGACCCGCGCCAACTGGGAAGCGGCACTCGAGCTCCTCAAACGGCAGAAGAGCATTGTCCAGGGCTATGTCATGGATGAGATATACAACAAAATGGAAAGCGGCTCCGCTGCCATTGCGGCATATTATGCCGGCGATTATCTTACCATGTACGAGGACAACGAAGATCTTGAATTCTTTTATCCCTCCGAAGGAACGAATTATTATATCGATGCGTTCTGCGTCCCCTACAACAGCAAAAACCCGGCGCTTGCAGAGGAATACATAAACTTTATGCTTTCCGAAGAACCTGCCGTGGCAAATGCCGAATACACATATTATGCCTCGCCGAACCGCCTTGTCGTCGAAAGCGAAGAATACCGTGAGTACCTTTCCGAAATCAAGGATAACGCATATGATATTCTTTACAACGGCATCGCCGACGGGTATTGCATATCCGCCTACCGCAATCTCGATGATGACGGACTGCAGATGATGAACGACCTTTGGGAGGAGCTTAAAGTCGAAAGCCCGGTAAGCACCACAATATTTGTAATATGCGGTATTATCATTGCCGCCATAACGGCGTTCGCGGTCGGATTCGCGATACGGCGTAAAAAACGCGCGATAGTTCCCTTGGAACGAACCTGAGCATCAACAACGAAAAAATACGGAGGTTGCTTCGGCAGCCCCCGTATTTTCTATTTAATATCAAATATATGATCCGCAATGCGGGCATAATCCGCAATCCCGAGCTGTTCGCCGCGCACCGCAGGCGATAATCCGCAGGATTGCAGCACGGCGCAGGCGGATTCCTTTTCGAGCTGGGGAAAGCAGGCGCAAAGCGAATTCGCAAGTGTTTTGCGCCGCTGAATAAACGCCGCGCGAATGACCGCAAAAAAGGTCTTTTTATCACGGAATGACACCGGCGGTGTTGTGTACGGATCGAAGCGGATCACGGCGCTGTCTACCTTCGGGCGCGGGTCGAAAGATCCCGCCTTCACCGTAAACAGCCGCTTGACCTTTGCGTAATAATTTATGGAAGCAGTTATCGCGCCGTAACCTTCGGTGCCGGGAAGCGAACAGAAACGCTCCGCGACCTCCTTTTGAACCATGACGACAGCGCGCTTAAGCGCGGGCATCGTCTGGAAGAACTGAAGGATGATCGTCGCCGCCACGTTGTAGGGCAGATTCGCGACAAACACCGTCGGCGTACCGCCCGCAACCTGCTCAATCTGCTCCGGGCCCACCTTGAGCGCATCGCCCATGATAAAGCGGAAGTTGGCATAGTCGGCGGCGTGGGCGTCAAGCACCGGTTCAAGCTCGGGATCTGCCTCAATCGACGTAACGCACGCCGCCTCCTGCAACAACGCAAGTGTCAACGTACCGCAACCCGGACCCACCTCGAGTACGCGCTCGTCACCTGCAAGCTCGGCAAGCTCGCAGATACGCTCGATCACATGATTGTCGATTAGAAAGTTCTGGCCCAGGCGATGCTTAGTCGCAAGGCCAAACTCCTCTAGCAGCTCCCTGGTGGCCGTGGGGTTTGCCAAAGGCGAAGTTGTCATGGTTGCCTCCTTAGCATGATGGCGGCGTCTTGAAACAAAAGGGCATGGACCGTGGTGGCCATGCCCTTACAGCTAAACAGCAAATTGCCGATATGGCGCTCGCGCGGTCTCTACGCCAGACGCGGGAACAGCGGATCGCCCTTCTCGACGGGCTGACCACCAGCAAGCAGGCCCCAAGCGCAAATGCCCTTGAGGTCGTCGCTCGCGGCCTCGTCCTCGCAGGACAGGCGGCGCAGAGCCTCGGCAGAAGTCTGGGGCATGAGCGGCATCAGCAGGTGAGC
>ERZ824600.1002-NODE-1002-length-38037-cov-12.738560_pt1 | contig 38037 bp, 35 predicted proteins | sample MGYA00519933_ERZ824600 | MGnify/ENA primary metagenome ERZ824600 (study PRJEB31778, sample SAMEA3449178) | human gut metagenome | biome: human gut; feature: human-associated habitat; material: faeces | place: United Kingdom | collected 2010/2012 ... | reverse complement strand
CGCTGGGGTGGGACCCTGCTGCCGCAGGCAGTAGGGCGGGCGATGGAATGGCCCGTTTCACTTGCGAGGGAAAGCTGCCCGCTGGCCTTTACTGCTCACTTTTAGGAGCAGCAGGCTCGTCCTTTTTAATGAGTGCGCTGACCTTTTCCACCAGTTCGGGGATCATGGTCAGGGCGCGGTCCACGGTGTTGTTGCCGTCAGAGAGCTGGATGGTGCGAACACAGCCATCCTTGACCACCAGGAATGCCACGGGCTGGATATTGACACCCGCGCCGGAGCCGCCGCCGAACAGATCCTTGTTGGCGGCGTTCTTGCCGTCGAAATCGGTGCCGGCAGAGGCAAAGCCGAAGCTCACCTTGGACACCGGCAGGATGGTGGTGCCGTCATCGGTGGTGATGGGCTTGCCGACGATGGTGTTGGAATCCACCATCTGACGGATCTTGTCCATCGTAACGTTCATCAGGTTTTGAATGGGATGCTCAGCCATAAATTCGGCCTCCTTACTTCTATATCGGGGAGCGGAACGCCGCTCCCACGGAACCACTTCCCTGCCCTGTACGGACCGGGACGCGGACACACCATACAAAAATATTATACCCGAGCTAGATAAAAACGTCCAGTACCTTTTCGCGCCAGAACGCGTACAGAACGCGCAGAAGCGTGAAAACAATGGCGTAGGCCCGGGCCGTGACCCGGAACGAGACGTGATCCTTTACGGCGGGCTCGGCGCTGCCGAAATCCGGCAGGAGCCGGAGCTGCTCAAAGTCCAGATAGAGGAACCGGTCCAGGAAACCCAGTGTCGGGTAGAGCCAGGCGTTCAGTCTGCCATAGCTGCGGGCAGCCTCGGCAGGGTCTTCGCCCCGGACACCGAGGACAACATCGATCCGGGTGAAGCGCAGGGAGCCGATGATGGCCCGGGTAAGCTTTCCCGCCCCTTTTAAGATGGTGCAGAGGATCTGCAGGGTCAGCTTCGCCTTCTGGCGGGGCGGGGCTTCCTTTTTGGGCTTCTGCCCGCCGGACGCTTTCTTCTTTTTTTCTTTTTTCTTTTTCTCAGGCTTTTCCGGCGCGGGATACCGGAACACCGGGAAGGTGATGCCCAGTGCACCGGCCTTTACCTGAAAGATGCCCTCCGCCCACTGTACATCGGCACAGAAGGGGCAGAACATGAGCAGCAGACCCAACACCAGCACCACCAGCAGCAGGATGCCCACTCCTTTTAAGAGGAACAGCAGCACCGTACCGATACCAGCGAGAACACTCCACAGGACGCTCATTGGGCCGCCTCACTTTCCGTGCCCCGCACCGGGGGCAGATCTTCCAGACTGGACAGGCCGAAGCACCGCAGGAACACGTCCGTGGTGCGGAAAGCCACCGGTCTGCCGGGCAGATCGAGACGGCCTGCCTCTTCAATGAGCCCCTTTTCCAGCAGGCCCGACACACTGGAGGAGGAATCCACGCCGCGCACCTGTTCAATGAAGGCGCGGGAGACGGGCTGGTTGTAGGCGATGACGGTCAGGGTCTCCATGGCCGCCGGGCCCAGTGGGATGGAGCGGCGGGTGTCCAGCACACGGCGGACGCACTCCGCAAATTCCGTTTTGGTGGCCAGCTGCCAATGGGTGTTCAGGTGGAGCAGGCACAGGCCGCTGTCCTCTTTCTGGCAGCGCTCGTGCAGTGCTTCCAGCGCAGATTCCACGCTGGCGGTGGGCAGCTGCAGCGCCTGGGCCAGCTTGTCGGCCCCGATGGGCTCCGCGTAGGCAAAGAGCATTGCCTCCACGGCGGCACGAATTTGTTTCTGATTCATTGCTCCTCCTTTGTGCGGCCGATGCGGCCCCGGCGCATCTTCAGCTCGCCCTCCGGGCCAAGCGTCACACGGCCGCCGCGCACCAGCTCCAGCAGTGCCAGAAAGGTGGCCACGTTGGCCCCCCGGGTCTGGCGGCGGGAAAACAGCTGGTCCATCTTTTTTGCACCGCCTGCAATGAGCTGGCGCAGGATGTAGACCACCCGGCTGCTCACCGAGACCTGCGGGGCCGACACCAGCGGCTCGAACTGCTGCTGGGTGGGCATTTTGCGGACGGTGGTGCGCCCCATCAGGGCCTGCCAGCAGTCTGCCAGCACCTGCGGCGAATGGAAGAGATCATAGGTGTTGTCCCATTCCAGCCGGGCCGGGGTGCGCACGAACACGGTATATTCCTCTCCCCGCTCCCGCAGACGGGCAGCCATCCGGCGGCACTGGTCATATTCAATGAGCTGGCCGGTGAGCTCCTGCTTCATCCGCTCGCCCTCTTCACTGCGGGGCAGCAGCAAATAACTCTTCATCTCCACCAGGTGGGCGGCCATCTCGATAAAGGCACTGGAAATTTCAGGGTCGGTGCTCTCGGCCGATTCCACCGCGCGGGTGTACTGGTCGATGAGCTCCAGAATGGGGATGTTGTGCAGATCCATCTTGTGCTTCTGCACCAGCGTGAGCAGCAGCTCCAGCGGGCCCTCAAAATCCTCCAGACGGAAGGTCAGTTCTTCTGCCACTCAGATCACCGTCCCGATGGCTGCATAATACGCAGAATAGGCGATCTGGTCGATGTAACCGGTACCGAGATCCAGCAGATCCCAGACCACATCATTGAAGGTGCCCAACACGCCATCCAGCACACCGGCCCAGACAGCCGCCAGCAGGATGACGAAGATGACGCGCTCGTACCGCATGATCTGAAAGTAGATGCGCTGGGGCAGCACCACCAGCAGGATGCGGCTGCCGTCCAGCGGCGGGATGGGGATGAGGTTGAACACCGCAAGGCCCACATCCATCATCACTAAGTATTGGAGGAAGCGTGCTGCGAAAACCGTGATCATGGTGGTAGGGGCCCAATAATACAGGATCTTCCACGCCACCATGCCGAGGTAGGCCAGCAGCAGGTTGGCCGCCGGGCCTGCCAGCGCGGTGAGGGCCATGCCCCACTTGGGGTTTTTGAAATTGCGGGGGTCGGTGGAAACAGGCTTTGCCCAGCCCACCCCGGCAAAGATCATGCAGAGGGTGCCCACGAGGTCAAAGTGGCGGAACGGGTTCAGGCTGATGCGGCCCTCCCGCTTTGCGGTGGGGTCGCCCAGCAGCCAGGCGGCCAGCGCGTGGCCCGCCTCATGGAACGGGATGGCGATCAGGGTCACCAGTGCCCGGATGAGATAATACATTCCTTGTGCGGTCATTCGTTTCTCCCTCAGTTGGATTTTATCCTATTGTACTATTTTTTCGCTTTTGGGGCAAGGGTTTGGCCCTGCAAGAAAAAAGTTGCAGAAAAATCAAATTTGCTCTTGCTTTTTCTCCGCATCTCTGGTAAAATAGTCAAGCTGATTATTTTGAATTCCATACTTCACTGTAGGAGGTGCAAGTACCATGGCTAAGTGTGAATGCTGCGGCAAGGGTGTTACCTTCGGTATCAAGGTCTCCCACTCTCATCGCCGTTCCAACCGTACCTGGAAGCCGAATGTCCGTCGTGTCAAGGCGGTCGTGGAAGGCTCTCCCAAGTATATCTACGCATGCTCTCGCTGCCTGCGCGCTGGCAAGGTTACCCGCGCTGTCTAAGTAGCTGCATCTGCCGGTCACTTTGTCGAGTGGCCGGCTTTTTTGTTATCTTCTGGAGGGATCGACGATGGCTCTGCCAAATGACCCGATCATGCTGCTGAGCATGATCAACCTGAAGCTGCGGGACTTCTACCCCACTCTGGACGCGCTGTGTGAGGATCTGGATGAGGACAAGGCCGCGCTGTGTGCCAGGCTTTCCGCTGTGGGGTACGCCTATGACCCCCAGCGCAATCAATTTGTGTGACAACAGGAGGATGCTGCCATGATCCAAGGGACGTATTATAAGGAATGGAGCCGGATGCTGGGCCGCGACATGGAGTTCAAGGTCTACGGCCATGCCGGTACGCCGGTGCTGGCTCTGCCCGCGCGGGGCGGCCGCTTTTACGACTGGGAAAACAACGGGATGCCCGATGCCATTGCCCCGCTGCTGAATGAGGGCAAGGTGCAGCTGTTCTGCGCCGACAGCATCGATGCCGAGAGCCTGCTGGCCGGGGACACGGCTCCCCGCCGCCGGGCCGAGATGCAGGAAAAGTATTTCAATTACCTGACAAGCGAGCTGGCTCCCCGCATCCTGACCCTGAACGGTGCCAAAAAGGACACCCTGCTCTGGGCGGTGGGCGTGGACACCGGCGCGTATCAGGCAGTGAACTGCCGCCTGCGCCGCCCCGAGGTGTTCGCGGGTGCCATCGGCCTTTCCGGCCTGTACGATGTGCGCCGTTTCCTGGGCAATGCAGCAGATGACCTGGTCCTGCGCAATGCCCCCCTGGCCTATCTGGCAGAGGACGGCCTTGTGGACAAAAAGCTGCTGGCAAAGGTTGAGGAGAATGCCCTTCTCCTCTGTGCCGGTCAGGGCAGCTACGAGGGCGACGCGCTGGTAGACACCCAGGCCATGGCCGATGCACTGACCGACTGCGGCCTGCCCGTGCATCTGGAAGTGTGGGGCAGCGATGTCTCCCACGACTGGTACTGGTGGGGCAAGGAGCTGAATCTCTTTGCCGCCCGTGTGTTCGGCTGATGGAGGTGCAGGATGCCTGAATTCATTCTTGGTGCGCGCGGCCACGATTTTGGCCGCCATGACCCCGAAACCCTCTTTTCCTCCATCGGGCAGGCAGGCTTTGCCTGCACCCAGCTGGCCTTTACCAAGGCGGTGGAAGGCGTAAAGAGCTATGCCGATGTGACCCCTGCGCTGGTGGAGCGGGCAAGAGCGGCTGCGGCAGCATCCGGCGTGGGCATTGCCGTGGACGGCACCTATGTGGAGTTGAGCTATGCCGACGAGGACAAGCGCCGTGCCGAGGTGGCAAAGGTGCTGAGCCAGATCCCTGTTGCCAAGGTGCTGAGTGCAGGCTGCATGGGCAGCGAGACCACCAACATGGCCAAACAGCCCGGTGTGACCCGGAAGGAGGCGCAGGAAGCGCTCCTGCGCAGTCTGGGCGAGATCCTGCCCGCCTGCGAGGAGCAGGGAGTGCTCTTTGCCGTGGAGTGCGTCTACTACCATGCCATGAACACCCCCGAGGCAGTGCGGATGGTGCTGGACACTATGGCAAGCCCCAACCTGCGCGTCATCTGCGATTTTGCCAACTATGTGGGCCCGGAGGCCGCGTCTGTGGATGCACAGCGCCGCATCTGGGATAAGGTGGGCAGCTGGTATGGCGACAAGATCACGGCGGTCCATTTCAAGGGCCAGAACTTCCAGCCGGATGGAACGCTCTATTCCACCAGTCTGGAGGATTCCTGCGTGGACTACGCCGGCGGCTTTGAGATGCTGCGGCAGATGCCGCAGGCTTTCCTGCCCGTGCTGCGGGAGGAAGCTGTGCCCGCCCGCGCCGCAAGCGACCTTGCCTTTATGCGCAGATTCGCCTACTGATCGTTCCAAATGCTTCAAAGGCTCTGTTCCCCGTTTGGGGAGCAGGGCCTTTTGTTTTATCTTCTGTGTTCATAAAAAATTCACAGCAATACCCCCCAGCCCTACTTGCAGAAACAGGACCGCCGTGCTATAATGCAGCTATGGAGCAAGATACCCCCAAGGGGTAACGAAAGGAGAATAGACATGAGCGATGTGAACAAGATCCCGGAGGGAAGCTGCCCCCACTGCTCCCCCGCCCCGGCAGAAGCACCCTGCTGTGCCCCGGCTGAGGGAAGCACCGGCTGCGGCTGCCGCCACAAGCAGCGCACCGAGGAGGAGTACAAGCACCTCATCACCCGGCTGAACCGCATCGAGGGCCAGATCCGGGGCATCCGGAGCATGGTGGAAAAGGATGTGTACTGCACGGATATTCTGGTGCAGGCCGCTGCCGCCAGAAGTGCCCTGAACGGTTTTACCCGGGAGCTGATTGACCAGCACCTGAGCACCTGCGTGGCGGAGGACCTGAAAAACGGCGGCGAGGAGAAGCTGCAGGAGTTTTTGTGGATCCTGAACAAGCTCGTTTGATCCCATTCACGCAGCGTTTTTTTCGGAGGGAAACAATGGAACAGTATACTGTTACGGGCATGAGCTGCGCGGCCTGCTCTGCCCGGGTGGAAAAGGCCGTAAAAGCTGTGCCCGGCGTGACCAGCTGCTCGGTGAGCCTGCTGACCAACTCCATGGGAGTGGAGGGCACCGCCAACGCCTCGGCCATCGTCAAGGCAGTGCAGGAGGCGGGCTACGGCGCAAGCCCCAAGGCTGCTGCCGCCGAGACCCCCAGCGCCGAGCTGGATGCACTGGCTGACCACGAAACACCCAGACTGAAGAAACGGCTCATCGCATCACTGGTCTTTCTGGCGGTGCTGATGTATTTCTCGATGGGCCACATGATGTGGGGCTGGCCGCTCCCCCACTGGTTCGACGGCAACCACGTTGCCATGGGTCTGGTCCAGCTGCTGCTGGCGGGCATCGTAATGGTCATCAACCAGAAGTTCTTCATCAGCGGCTTCAAGGGCCTGCTCCACCGCGCCCCCAACATGGATACACTGGTGGCGCTGGGTTCTTCGGCCAGCTTTCTCTGGAGCACCTACGCCCTGTTCGCCATGACCCGCGCCCAGGTGGACGGCAACGACGCGCTCGTCATGCACTACATGATGGAGCTCTACTTTGAATCTGCCGCCATGATCCTGACCCTGATCACCGTGGGCAAGATGCTGGAGGCCCGCTCCAAGGGCAAGACCACCGACGCGCTCAAGAGCCTGATGAAGCTGGCCCCCCAGACCGCCACCCTGCTGCGGGAGGGGGCCGAAGTGACCGTGCCCATTGCACAGGTGAAAAAGGGCGACCTCTTTGTGGTGCGCCCCGGTGAGAACATCCCGGTGGACGGCCTTGTGCTGGAAGGTTCCAGCGCCGTGAATGAGAGCGCCCTGACCGGCGAGAGCATCCCGGTGGACAAGACTGCGGGAGACAAGGTCAGTGCCGCCACCACCAACCAGTCCGGTTTCCTGAAGTGCGAAGCCACCCGTGTGGGCGAGGATACCACGCTGGCCCAGATCATCCGGATGGTCAGCGATGCCGCCGCCACCAAGGCCCCCATTGCCAAGATCGCCGATACTGTTTCCGGCTTCTTCGTGCCTGCAGTCATCTCCATTTCGGTGCTGACCACCCTTGTCTGGCTGCTGCTGGGCCGGGAATTCGGCTATGCGCTGGCCCGGGGCATCTCGGTGCTGGTCATCAGCTGCCCCTGTGCGCTGGGTCTGGCAACGCCTGTGGCCATCATGGTGGGCAACGGTCTGGGGGCCAGGAACGGCATCCTGTTCAAGACCGCCGCCTCGCTGGAAGCCGCAGGCCGTACCCAGATCGTAGCGCTGGACAAGACCGGCACCATCACCAGCGGCGAGCCCCGGGTCACTGACATTCTGCCCGCGGAGGGCGTTTCCGAGAGTGAGCTGCTGACGCTGGCGGCCTCGCTGGAGCAGAAGAGTGAGCACCCGCTGGCCAAGGCAGTGCTGGCCTATGCCGAGACCGAGACCATCGCCTGCCCTGATGTGACCGATTTTGCCGCCCTGCCCGGCAATGGCCTTTCCGCACGGCTGGACGGCATGGAGATCTACGGCGGCAATGCGGAGTTCATCGCCACCAAGGCATCCGTACCCGCCGAACTCCAGGCCGAAGCCGCCCGGCTGGCCGCTGAGGGCAAAACGCCCCTCTTCTTTGGCGGTGCAGGCCGCCTGATGGGCGTGATCGCTGTGGCGGACACCCTCAAGGAGGACAGCCCCCGTGCCATCCGGGAGCTGCAGAACATGGGCATCCGGGTGGTCATGCTGACCGGCGACAACCAGCGCACCGCCGATGCCATTGGCCGGCAGGCGGGCGTGGACGAGGTCATTGCAGGCGTTCTGCCCGACGGCAAGGAGGCCGTGATCCGCAGGCTGCAGGAGAGCGGCAAGGTGGCCATGGTGGGCGACGGCATCAACGATGCCCCCGCCCTGACCCGCGCGGACACCGGCATCGCCATCGGTGCCGGTACCGATGTTGCCATTGACGCGGCCGATGTGGTCCTGATGAACTCCCGGCTCTCCGATGTGCCCGCCGCCATCCGGCTGAGCTGCGCCACCCTGCGCAACATCCACGAAAACCTGTTCTGGGCGTTCATCTACAACATCATCGGCATCCCGCTGGCCGCCGGTGTGTTCATCCCCTTCGGCCTGACCCTGAACCCCATGTTCGGGGCTGCGGCCATGAGCCTTTCCAGCTTCTGTGTCGTGAGCAATGCCCTGCGGCTGAACCTGTTCGACCTGCACAGCACCAAACACGACCGCAAACCCAAGTCTGCCGCCCTGCCCGCTGCACCCGTGCAGCCTGCAGCGGCTGAAAATACTGCCGAACCCGTTTCGGCTCCTGTTGTCAAGGAGGACAATGCCATGAAAAAGACCCTGCATGTTGAAGGTATGATGTGCGGCCACTGCGAAGCCCGCGTGAAAAAGGCGCTGGAAGCCCTGCCCGCTGTGGACGAGGCCGTGGTCAGCCACGAGGCCGGTACCGCCATCGTCACCCTGAACACCGAAGTTTCCGACGCAGACCTGAAGAAGGCTGTTGAGGATCAGGATTACAAGGTGACCGGCATCGAATAACGGATGCACAAAAGCAGCGCCCTGTTTCCCATTGCGGGAGACAGGGCGCTGCTGCTTTTTCTGGATTCTTTGGGGATTGGGATCACACCCAGCTGAGGATGCTTTTGTGTTCAGACTCGTACTGCTTCAGCGCAATGGCCTGCTGGTAAGCATCCAGCACCTGCTGGGCGAAATGCTCTGCCGAGTAGCGGGCCGCGGTGGCCAGAGCGTTCTGGTGCAGCTGCCCGCGCAGGGCGGGGTCCGAGATGATGGTGTTCAGCGCCGATGCAAACTCGGCTTCGTCCTTCCACTGCCAGCCGTTGAAGCCGTTTTCCACCACGCCATCCAGGCAGGGGTCCGCACGGCAGAGCACAGGCAGGCCGCAGGCCATGCCCTCGAAGTAGGTCAGGCCCTGGGTCTCGCTTTGGGAGGCGCTGACGAAGATATCGCCCACACGGTACCACCGGGGCACCTCATCGGGCTTGACCATGCCCACAAAGCGGACACGGTCGGTCAGCTTCAGCTCTTTTGTCAGTGCTTCCAGGTCAGGCCGGGCGGGGCCGTCGCCCACAAACACCAGCCACGGGCGGTTCTCCTCCGGCTGTGCGGCCAGCAGACGCACCAGCTGGGCGTGGTTCTTCTCGGCAGCCAGACGGCCCAGCGAGAGCAGGACGGTATCCCCTTCCGGGATGCCCAGCTCTGCCCGCATCCGGGCCTTTTCCTCGCCGTTGTCCTGCGCCGGGCCAAAGGCGGTCAGGTCGATGCCGGTGGGCACTGTGACCACCGGGCAGCTGACCCCGTAGCGGTTGAGCATGGCGCGCACCTTTTCGGTGGGAGCCAGCATGAGGGAGCAATAGCCCGAGAGGATGCGGGTGGCCTTTTCGGCGGTCATCCGGCCCAGACGCTCACTGAAGAAAAGGTACTGGGTATAATCCTCGTAGACAGTATGGTAGGTATGTACCACCGGGCAGTGGCACCGGCGGGCCACCCGCTGTGCCAGCATAAAGGTAGAAAACTCGCTTTGCGTATGGATGACCTCCGGGCCCCAGGCTTCCAGCTCGTCCAGCCAGTGGGAGATGGGCAGAGCGCCCGCCGCACTGATCCGCACACCCGGGTAGACCCGCTCCGCGCTGATGCTGCCCACATACAGGATGCCGTTTTCCTCATGGGAATGGCCATTCTGGGCAAGGGTCACCACCCGCACGTCATGGCCCAGTGCCAGCAGCTGGTGGTACAGCAGCTCCACCGAGCGCACCACACCGTTGACCATTGGGGACCATGTATCTGATGCAAGAAGAATTTTCATTGGAACACCTCAGATTACCGCATAGAATAGGGGTTATGTTCTCTGTTCTATCCTTAATACGTTTCAGAGCCGCAGAATCTTGCAGATCCGCCCTGATTTTTCAAAATTTTTCCGGCTTCACCACCGAGACCGTCTCCACGCCGTAGGCTGCAAAGAGCTCCAGCGCCGCCGGGCCGATCACCTCGCCGCTGACGACAATGGGGATGGCGGGCGGGCAGGACACAGTGGGCAGAGCGCAGACCCTGCCCAGCGCAGACCCTGCCGGGATGGTCTCCTGCGGGGCAAACACGGCCTGCCGCACGGTCAGGCGGGGCTCCGCCTGCCGGGCCAGCGCACAAAACGCCTCCCGGTGCTCGGCAGGGGGTTCTGCCGGGGGGATGCCCCGCGCACAGAGTTCTGCCAGAGCCGCTTCCAGCCGGGCCATGTCCTCCGCCGGGTTCTCCGGGGTGAACATCAGCACAAGGTAGCGGGGGTCGGCATATTCGCACTCCATTCCGTTTTGCCGCAGATGGTCGGCCAGTGCCTGCCCGGTCTGGCCCAGCGCCGCCGCATCCAGCGTCAGCTTCATGGGTTCCCGGGCGGGACCGTCCAGTGCCAGCGGCAGGGCCGTGCCCTGTGCGGCAGCCAGCGCGTTCAGGCGGGCACGCAGAGCAGCCAGCCGGTCACAGCACTCCTGCAGGCGTGCCGGGTAATCGGTGAAAAGCAGCCGGTTGCAGGCATCGAGAGACTGCAGGATCAGATAAGACGGGCTGGTGGAGCCGAACAGCGCCAGTGCGTTGCGCACGGTACTTTCCTCCTGCACGGGGGCCTTGGGGCCCAGATGCAGGTAGGCTCCCCCGGTGAGCACCGGCAGGGTCTTGTGGCCGGAGTCACAGCAGGCCGCCGCGCCCAGGTCGATGGGGTGGCGGCTCCCGCCGGGCAGAAAGCGCAGGTAGGCCCCGTGGGCGTTATCCACCAGCAGGGGCACGCCCTGAGCATCGCAGACGGCAGAGAGGGCCGCGATGTCCTGCATTCCGCCCAGATAATCCGGGCTGGTCAGGTAAACGCCGAAAGGTGCTCTCCCCTGCCCGGCCAGCTCCTCAAGGGCGGTGGAAAGGGCCTGCACCGTTACCGGGCAGCTGCACAGTGCGCCGGTATCCTCCGGTGCAGGCCAGAGCCACCGGATGTCGAAGTCCAGCAGAGCCGCTGCATAGAGCAGGGCTTTGTGGGCATTGCGGGCCGCCAGCAGCACCGGGCGCTTGCCGGTGCGGGGCGCACCCTGCATAGCAAGGCAGAGCATGGCCCGGATGCACTGGGAAGAACCCTCGGTGCTGTAATAGGTGTGGGCCGTGCCGAACAGCCGGGTGGCGTTGGCCTCGCTCTGCGCGATGATGCCCTCGGCCTCGTAGAGCTCATCGGCCCCCCGGATCTCGGTGATATCCCACGGCTCACAGCCCAGCAAGCTTTGCCCCTTATGCCCCGGCATGTGGAGCCGGGCAGTGCCGGACTGGGCGTACCGCCGCACAAAATCGACGATGGGGGTGGTCATTTATTCGCAGGCCTCGCCGTCGGCGCAGGCATTGCAGGTGGAGCCCAGCTGGATGGGTACTTCGATGCCCTGCGCGGCCAGCTCCTGATTCTGAGCCACCTGGATCATAATGGCGCACTCCATCCGCTTGCGGAACAGCTCACAGCCGTACTCGTACACGCCGGTAATGCTGCCGGTTGCGTGGTAGGAGTTGGCTGCACAGCCGCCGGAGCAGTAGAGCTTTGCCCAGCAGTCCTGGCACTCCTTGCGGGCGTAGGCGTTGCAGTGCTTGAACTCGTCCCGGACTGCCGTGTTGGTGACACCCTTCCAGATATCGCCCATCAGGTACTTGGGATCGCCCACGAACTGATGGCAGGGATACAGATCGCCCCAGGGGGTCACAGCCATATACTCGGTACCGGAGCCGCAGCCCGAAATGCGCTTGTAGATGCAGGGGCCGCCGGTCAGGTCGATCATGTAGTGGTAGAAGGTGAAGCCGCGGCCCTCACGGTTCCGCTTGATCATCTCCTTGGCCAGGATCTCATACTGCTCCTTCAGGATGGGCAGATCTGCCTCGGTCAGAGCGCTGGGGTCACTGGGATCGCAGACCACGGGCTCCATGCTCAGCTCGGTAAAGCCCAGATCTGCCATGTGGAAGATATCGTTGGTGAAGTCGGTGTTGTAGTGGGTAAAGGTGCCGCGCATGTAGTAGCCCTTATCGCCGCGCTTCTTCACGAACTCCTGAAACTTGGGCACAATGGTATCGTAGCTGCCATGGCCGGCGTAATCCTTGCGGAAGCGGTCGTGGACTTCCTTGCGGCCGTCCAGGCTCAGGACCACGTTGTGGCACTCCTTGTTGCAGAAGTCGATGACATCATCGTCAATGAGCATGCCGTTGGTGGTCATGGTGAAGCGGAAGTTCTTATTGTGGATCTTCTCCTGCTCACGGCAGTAGGCCACCAGCTTCTTGACCATATCAAAGTTCATCAGAGGCTCGCCGCCGAAGAAGTCCACCTCGAGGTTGCGGCGGCTGCCGGAATTCTCAATGAGGAAATCCATTGCCCGCTTGCCCACCTCAAAGCTCATCAGGGCACGCTCGCCCTGATAGCGGCCCTGCGAGGCAAAGCAGTAGGAGCAGTTCAGGTTGCAGGTGTGGGCCACATGCAGGCAGAGGGCCTTGACCACGGTGTTGCGGTTCTTGAAATCGAACGCGAGGTTCTCATAGGTATCGGGGCTCCACAGCTTGCCGGATTCCTTCAGGCTTGCCACGTCATCAATGCACTGGCGCAGGTCGGCCTCGGTCACGTCCTCACGGTCGCCGTACTTTGCCATCATGGCGGCAACGATCTCGTCGGCGGTGTGGTCGGGGTACATGGCAATGACATCATACGCCACCTCATCCACCACATGCACCGAGCCGCTGCAGGTATCCAGCACGATGTTATAGCCGTTCAATTGATACTGATGTACCATTTTATTCTCCATTCCATTGTAACATAAAAAAATGCCGCCCGGCAAAGGCGGCATCCGATTTGCAGAAATTACTTGTTGCTGTTCTCGCACTTCTGGTTAGCCACGCCGCAGGAAGTCTTGCAGGCAGACTGGCAGGAAGTCTGGCACTCGCCGCAGCCACCGGTCACAACGCTCTTGGTCAGGTCACGAGTAGCGATCGTCTTAATACGTTCCATAATTAAAAACCTCTCTAGCTCCAAATAGTTGATACGCAGAACCACCTGCGCATTGTTATCTTGATATAGGATAGCACGGTTCAGGGATTCTGTCAAGATTTTTGTCGCATCTTCTGTGGGCAGTATTTTGTAAGCTGTACAAAAACGAAGCCTTACCCCACCGGCTGATACTTTTCTAGTATCGTATGCAGTCCTAATTCCCGGGCCTTGCCCAATAAGTACCGGTAGCGGGCCAGAAGGGCCTGCCGCTCATAGATGTGCTGCTCGATGAGGTCGGTGTCCACCTCAAGGTCGAACATCATCTCGTTCCGGTGCAGGCAGAACAGGCACTCTTTCAGCTCCTCCTCCAGCTCCGGGTGGTAGCGCTCGTGTTCGGTGTCCCGCGGGATGCGGGGCGAAAGCAGGGTCTTTTCCTTTTGCGTGGTCTGGGTCATAGCAGTTCCTCCTCTTTGTGCGTCTTTGCTTCTTCTGATTTCCAGTATATGCAAAGAGCATGAGAAGGATGACGGAATCAAGCAGCCCGCAAGAACTCCTGCGAAAGTGCGTCTCTTTTCCGATTTCTGCAAAAAATTTCAAAAAAGCGCTTGACAAAGCGGCGCTTTTTCCGTATAATAGCACACGTTGAGCGGCTCACCCCGCAAGACAGACCCAAGCTGATGGGGATTTGCATAGTGGTAGTGCGGTAGACTCTGACTCTACTTGTGGGAGTTCGATTCTCTCATCCCCAACCAAAAAGACATCCGAACGCTCCGGATGTCTTTTTTTTGTCGTATCCGGGTTATGGAGTGCACTCCGCCCTTGCACACGAGAGGAGTATTGGACATGGAAAACATCAAGAAAAACTTCGGTTTTGGCTGTATGCGCCTGCCCTTGAAGGATGGTGAGATCGATCTGGCCGAAACCAGCCGGATGGTCGATTATTTTCTGGAGCAGGGCTTCAACTACTTCGACACGGCCCACGGCTACCTTCAGGGCCGGAGCGAGACGGCGCTGAAGGCCTGCCTGACCAGCCGCCACCCCCGCGACAGCTACATCCTGACCAACAAGCTGACCGGCGGTTTCTTCAAAACTGAGGCTGACATCCGTCCCTTTTTCCAGAGCCAGCTGGAAGCCTGCGGTGTGGACTATTTTGATTTCTACCTGATGCACGCCCAGAGTGCAATGTTTTACCAGCATTTCAAAAAATGCCGGGCCTATGAGACCGCTTTTGCGCTGAAGGCCGAGGGCAAAATCAAGCATGTGGGCATCTCCTTCCACGATCATGCCGAGGTACTGGAGCAGATTCTGACCGACTACCCGGAGATCGAGGTGGTGCAGATCCAGTTCAACTATGTGGACTACGACGACCCCGCCGTGCAGAGCCGCAAGTGCTATGAAGTCTGCCGCAGGCACGGCAAGCCCGTGCTGGTCATGGAGCCTGTGAAGGGCGGCAACCTGGTCAACCTGCCCGAAGAGGCCCGGAAGGTGCTGGACGAGCTGCACGGCGGCAGCCCAGCCAGCTACGCCATCCGCTTTGCGGCGGGCTTTCCCGGCATGATGATGGTGCTCTCCGGCATGAGCAGCATGGAGCAGATGAAGGATAACCTCAGCTACATGAAGGACTTCCAGCCCCTGAACGAGACCGAGCTGGAAGCCGTGAAGAAGGTGCAGTCGATCTTCCGCGGCATGAACCTGATCCCCTGCACCGCCTGCCGCTACTGCACCGACGGCTGCCCCAGGCAGATCGCCATCCCCGACCTGTTCGCCGTGATGAACACCAAGCAGATCTATCACGACTGGAACGCCGACTTTTACTATAATAATGTCTATACCGGCGCAGGCCGCCGGGCATCTGACTGCATCCAGTGCGGCAGGTGCGAAAAGGCCTGCCCTCAGCACCTGCCCATCCGCAGACTGCTGACTGAGATCGCCGCGGAATTTGACAAGCAGTAAATAAAAAGAGCGATACAGCAAACGCTGTATCGCTCTTTTTCGTTAACGGGAATTAGTAATTCAGACCGAAGCCGCTGCGGTAATAGTTGCCGTCGGCATCGCAGTAGGCGTAGCTGCCGCCCTTGACGTTGGCGAGGATGGCGGGATCGATGTACTGATCCTTATCGTAGCCGGGCACGTCGTTGGGAGAGGCGCAGATCTCGCGCACCACACCGTCGATCTCCTGCTCGGTGATGGCAATGACGGCGGGGTCAGAGACCATGGTCAGGCTCAGCTTGCCGGTGGGGGCAAAGTCACCGCTGATGACATCGACCTGAGCGTTCAGGGCGTTGTTCAGGGCAACGGCGCTGACGGTGTACTGGATGGTCAGTGCGTCGCAGTAGGGCTCCAGCTTGTCCAGCAGCCAGGGGTTGCAGACCACGCAGGTACCAACGACCTTGCCGCCGCGGGCATGGATGGCATCGGCCAGTTCCTTGATCTTCTCCACGTCCTTCAGGGTGACAACGGTGACCTTGTTGCCGGTCTTTTTCTGGCTCTTGTTGCGCTCGCGCTCGTCGGTGACGATCTCGCCCATCTCGATGACGGGCATTGCGTACTGGTTGAACACCAGACCGTTGCTGATGGGCCAGACGTGCAGATAGAGCACATCGGCTTCCTCCGGGGTGGCCACCACGGTGTATCCCTTCTTCTCAAAGGCTTCCGTCAGGGTCTTGCGCAGAGCGGCATCCTCGTCCGTGTTGCCCAGACCGGCACCCATGGCCTGTGCCATCTGTGCAAAGCCGGAGTCCACACCCTTGAAGGTGACGATGCAGACCTTCTGGCTCTTGGCCAGAGGCAGGAGCTTCTCGTGGTTCTTGACCAGAACAACGGCCTTCTGGTTGGCCTCGTAAGCCTTCTTCTTGGCACCGTCGAAGTTGTCCACGCGGGCCTGATCGGCCTTGTCGGGGTCGAGGTAGGGATTATCCACCCGCTTGGTGCGGAACAGGCTCAGCAGACGGTTGTAGCTGGCGCGGTCCAGATCTGCCTTGGGCAGCAGACCGTCCTCCACAGCCTTGACGATGTTCTCGGGGTCGGTGTTGCCGCCGATGACATCGGTACCGGCAGAGATAGCCTTGGCGTAGCGCTCAGGCTCGGTGAGGTTCTCCACGCCGTAGATCTGAACGGTGGTGATGCCGGAGTCAGAGTTGACATAACCGTCAAAGCCCATCTTGTTCCGGGCCAGATCGGTGATCAGCTCCTTGCTGTAAGCGCTGGGCACTTCCTCGGTGCTGGTGATCTCGCCCCGGTAGGTCTGGGGCACGGCACGGCCATCGGTGGCAATACGGGAGTAGTCCGGCATGATGGAAGAGACCTTATGGTCAAAGGCGCGCTGGAACGGGGGCAGATGATACTTTTCCATAGAGCCGGGGGTGCGGTAGATGCGCCACTGGCCGATGGGCACATGGGGCTCAAAACCATTCTCAGAGGGGGCATCGCCGGGGAAGTGCTTGATGGTCAGAACAACAGAACCCTCGTTCAGGCCGTTGTCGCCATCCTGATAGCCCTTGACCAGAGCCTCGGCAATATCGCTGGTGACATCGGGACGCTCGCCGTAAGTACCGGAGGTACGGGGCCAGCGGGGGTCAGAGGTCACATCGACCTGAGGGCCGTACATGATGTTCAGGCCCTCGGCCTTCATCATCTTGCGGTCGGTCTGGGCCATCTCATAGACCATGTCGGTGTTGCCGTCGCCAATGACAGCCGCGCCGATGCCCAGAGAGTCCGGGTAACCGATGTTGATGGGGTTGGTGTGGAGAGAGTACGGAATGGCCACGCCGCCCTTGCAGGCCTCGTATTCCAGCATCTGGGTGCCGGCGTTGTGGTACAGGGCCACCATGCCGGCCTCGCAGCGCATGTCACCGCGGTAAACACCGGCGGCAATGTGCTTTTCCAGAACATGGCTGTCATCAATGCTGACGGTCATGCCGGGCAGAGGGCCGGGCATGGGCTTTTCACCGGGGTTGTGGTGCTTGTAGATCTTACCCAGCTCCAGCTTGCCTTCGGCGTTGGTGGCCTCGGCACGGGTGGGCACCACAGGGCTGTTGAACAGGGTGTTCAGCACAAGGCCTGCCTGCTGATCCAGTCGCAGATGCTTGACCATATCCTCAGCGCGCTGCTCAGGGCTCAGCCGCCAATCCTTGTAGGGGGCCAGCTCGCCGCTGTTGTCCAGATCCTTAAAGTACAGGCCGTCCTTGACGATCACGCCGCAGGTGGTCACACCGATGTCGGGGCCGTTGACGTTGTGGAAGATGACCGGCTCAAGGTACTGGTCAATGATCTGCTCGCCCTCTTCCAGAGCGTAGGGTGCAGGGATCACGCCGTCCTTGGCCTCTGCCCACTGGTCGGCGCTGGTATACCGTGTCTGCATAATGTTTCTCCTTTGTCTCTGTGCCTGCCACAGCACAGCTGATATATTACTTGCCTGATTATTATACTTCCAGCGCAGATCGTTCGCAAGCAAACAAATAAAAAAAGTTACAAACTTTGGCGTAGTATACAAGGATGCTCTGCCGGATTTGTGCAACTTTCCCCTATCCTGATCCACAAACCGGGTTCGTTTCCTGCTGACAATGCTGATAAAAAATAACCCTTTCCGTCAATGCCGCAGGCTTTGACGGAGAGGGTCGTATCCTTAATTTACCAGATCATCTGGATGCGGCCTGCGCCGTACGGATCCTCGTAGTTGAGCAGGTAGCCGGGGTAATCGGCCAGCGGGCTGTTGGCGCTTGCCAGATGCGGCAGACCGTTGGCATCCACGCCGCCGAACATGGCTGCGTAGCTGGACATGACAAGGTAGTCCTCAGAGACATAGTCTTTGATGAGAGTCGCGCCATCGAACATGGCAAAGCCATCGCCCAGATTGCGCAGGGTGTAGTTCATGCCGGCCAGAGCGTAGGTGGCGTTCGGGTCAAGGGGCTTATAAGTACCGGTGGTCTTGTCGTAGATCTCCACATTGCTGACACGCGGGGTGGCGGCGCTGCCGGTCCAGACGTTCTTGTCGTTGGTCTGAACGGTGTTGGGGATCATGGGGTGGATCGTGTACCTGGCACCTGCCACCTGCAGGAAGCCGCCGTTCTCCTTGCCCTCAGCACCGGCAAAGCGGGCACCAAACTCCAGAGCGTCCTGGATCTGCTGGCCGGTCACGGACATCAGGCAGGCCACGTTGCCAAAGGGGCTGACGGTCTTGCAGGTCTTGAAGCTCCAGGGGCCAGCCTCCACATCGGTGCGGATGCCGCCGCCGTTCATAATGGCGACATCACAGTGGAGCTCCTCGATCTCGTTGAAGTAGGTGTAGATGCCATCGGCCACGAAGTCGCCGAGGTTGGTCTCACCGGAGCGGATGCGGCGCTTGCCGGTGGCGGGATCGTTGATGTAGAATTTGGTATCGCCCACTGCGATCTCCTCACCCAGCATATCGTCCACTGCGCTGATCCAGTTGGAGGCGGTGGCGGCCACGGCAGCGTCCAGACCCTCGTAGGTGTCGATGAGCTCAGTGGTGATGGTGCCGTCCGCGCCCACAGTCATCTTGCCGATGTTCTTGAAGTAAGAACCGGTCTGGGTCAGGGTGACTGCCTTGCCGGAAGCATCGGTGACCTGCTTGTTGGCCATCACGGTGTGGGAGTGGCCGTCGATGAAAGCGGTGAAGCCGTGGGTGTGTGCAATGACTTCCTCGCTGGTCCAGGGAGAGGAGGAGGGGTCAACGCCCAGATGGCCCAGACCGATGATGGTGTCAGCGCCCCAGAACTCAGCCTTGTCGATGGCTTCCTGAACGGCATCGTAGAGCTTCTGGCCATCCTCGCCGCCCAGAATGTCGTAGATGTACTTGGTCTGGGCATCGTTCATAAAGTAGGCCGGGGTGGACTTGGTGAAGGTCTCGGGGGTGGTCACGCCCACAAAGGCGATCTTGCGGCCGCCCACAAAGAAGAACTTGACGCTGGGCAGAACGTTGAAGCCGGTACGCAGATCGACCCAGTTGCAGGAGACATAGGGGAAGTCGGCTTCCTGGAGCACAGCCTTGGCGCGAGCCATGCCGTAGTCGAACTCGTGGTTGCCGGGGGTGGCCAGATCGTAACCGGCCTCGTTCATCAGCTCGATGATGGTAGCGCCGTCATCCATGGAGCCGTAAGCGGTGCCCTGGATATGGTCGCCTGCATCCACCAGCAGCACATCCCGGCCGGTGTCCTCGATGCTCTTTTTCAGGGCAGCAATGGCGGCATAGGTGGGCTTGGGGGACTTGTTGTCGATATAGGTGTGGACATCGTTGGTGTAGAGGATGGTCACATCCGCTTTGTCACCAAAGAAGCAATTGGTCTCCTCCGCAAAGGCGGCGGGTGCACCGACAGAAACTGCGGTCAGTGCCGTGGCAGCACCGGCAGCCTTGATAAAGCTGCGGCGGGTAATGAACTGTTTCACAGGGAAAGACCTCCTTTGATTCAATACGCTCTTTCAGCCCTCTCCTTCCATGCTGTGCAGCGTTGTTTTCCCTTTTGGGGAGCGGACGTGCTTCTGCAGAACAGAAAGGGTACATTGTTACCTAAATCTTAACATAGAACCCCAGTTTCCGCAAGGGATTTTTGTAAAATTCGTGTCAAGGAATCCCACCATAGTCATACTGTTTTGGTAAAACGTTTGAAAATTCCGAGAAAAAGGGCAAAGCCCCGCATCCCATGGAAAGGGTGCAGGGCTTTGCCGCATTCAGAAAAGAGGGTCAGAGGATCGGGGGACGATTCTCAGACAGCATCAGATGGCATGGTATTCCTTGAGGAACTTCTCAAGGTCGGTGCCCTCGATCTTCTTGAGCACTTCCTTGAGGGCCACCCGCTGGATGAAGGGCAGATCCATATCAGTGATCTTCTTGCCGTCACGCAGTTTGACCGTTGCATCGATCAGGCTGCGGACATCATAGGTGCTGCCCCAGACCTCGGGCACGCCGCGGTCGATGTTGAGCAGGGTGTAAACCGCTTCCATACCGGTGCGCATGGAGTACTCGGTGGTGAAGATGGTGTCACGGCCGGTCTCGGCAAACTGGCCCAGGAAGGCGAAGTTGACAGCGCCCTGGGGCACGATATCGGGGCGGTCGCCGAAGGCACGGGGCATGAAGAAGGCATCGATATAGGGCATCATCACAGGCACGGTGTTGGCGCTGTGCTCAGCCAGCTCGGCAATGTCCTCCTCGGGCACGCCGATGTGGTACAGCCACTCCATGCAGATCTCGCGGCCGGTGCAGTCGCGCATGGGCTTCTTGACGTAATCGCCGGGCTTGTCGCTGAACAGACCGTAGACCCAGACGCAGAGCTGGTTCTTGGGCTGGTCGCGGAACTGCTGCTGGCGGTTCAGGGTCCAGCTGAGCAGCCAGCTGGAATCCTTGACCGTGACAATGCCGCCGGTGACGGTGTGGCCGCTGAAGGGGTCACGCTTGCAGATCTTCTTGATATACTGGGGGATCTTGTCGTCCAGGGTGGTGATGGTGGCGCTTTCCCAGTTGGACAGCTCCGGCTGAGAGCAGAACTTTTCGGGATGGCCGAAGGAGGGGTCCTGTGCGGCGATCTTCTTCCACAGATCCCAGCCGTTGCCCGGCCTGATGGTGGGATCAAAGCCTGCGGCCTTGTCCTGAGAGCCGATGGTGCAGCTCTCCACGCAGCCGCCGTTGGTGATGAAGAGCAGATCGTTCTCGGTGAGGTCGATGGTCCTGCTCTCACCCTTGTGGTCCACGGTCACGCTGCTGGCCTGCTTTTTGCCGCCCTCGATCCGGAACTGGACATCGGTGACCTTGGTCTCGTACTGGAAATCCACGCCGTGATCCTTCAGATAGGTGACCATGGGCAGGATGATGGACTCGTACTGGTTGTAGCGGGTAAAGCGCAGGGCGGTGAAATCGGGCAGACCGCCGATGTGGTGGATATAGCGCTTGAGGTAGAGCTTCATCTCCAGCGCGCTGTGCCAGTTCTCAAAGGCGAACATGGTGCGCCAGTACATCCAGAAGTTGGAGGAGAACACCTCATCGTCAAAGATATCGGTGATCTTTTTATCCTGCAGCTGCTCGTCCGGGGTGAAGAAGAGCTTCATGATCTCCATGGCACCCTGATCGGAGATGGCGAATTTGCCATCGGTGTGGGCATCCTGGCCGCGGTTGACAGTGGCACGGCAGAGGGACTTGTTGGGGTCCTCCTTGTTCAGCCAGTAATACTCGTCCAGCACGCTGGCACCCTCGGTCTCCAGCGAGGGGATGGAGCGGAGCAGATCCCACATGACCTCGAAATGGTTGTCCATCTCACGGCCGCCGCGCATGACATAGCCGATATCGTACTTGTAGCCGTCGCAGGCACCGCCGGGCAGCGGGTCTTTCTCAAACACATGGATGTGGTCGCCCTGCATCTGGCCGTCACGGACCAGGTAGCAGGCGGCAGTCAGGGCCGCCAGACCGGAGCCGATGAGGTAAGCAGATTTATTGTCAACGCCCTCAGGCTTTTTGGGGTGTGCAAATGCTTCGTAGTTGCCACTGGAATAATACATACTGGGAACCTCCTGTTTGTTTTGTGCTGCGGGGAATTCGCCCTCTCAGTCTCGCTGACGCTCGCCAGCTCTCCCAAAGGGAGAGCCTATACTTCTGCACGGTCAGCGGCTTCTGGGTCATCCCCTTTCGTTGTGCTTAGTATACCCCGCCTGCTTTTACAGAACAACAAACAAATCCTGAACAGTGTATAAAATTTATACAAAACACAACCTTTGTCTGAAATATGGAGAAAGTGTGTATAACCCCACACAAAAAAGGGCTGTTGCACAGGCTTTTTTCCTTGTGCAACAGCCCCCTCTTTTTATGTTTCGCTGCGCTGCGGCAACGGTTCGACATCCGAAACACCATCTGAATCGACCCGCAAAACAAATCCTGTCATGGGGCCTAGCTTGCCATCCAGAAGCAGCTTCCCATGAAAACGAATGCGCCGCAGTTTTTGTTCTGCATGGGTGACTTCCACGGTGCAAAAGCTTTGCAGGTAGGCACAAATCGCGGCGGCATGGGAGACGACAAGAGCAGTTTCTCCATCCGGCAGACCGGACAAAATCTCGCGGATACAAGCCGACATCCGAGCATTGACTTCACGGAACGATTCTCCGTCTGGGTTTTTGAAATCGGGATCTTCGTACTGCCGCTTCCAGAAAGAGAGATCCTGTCCCGTGGTGTCACCGGTCTTTCGTTCAAGAAGCCGCGGGTTCGTCCGAACAGGTCGTTCGAGAAGATTGGCAGTCTGGAAAGCACGCTGGGAGGGTGATGCCCAGACCTGAGAAACATCAGCAAAGCGGGGCGTGCTAAAAATCTCTTTTGCATGTTTGATCCCAACAGAAGAAAGGCCGGGATCGGTGACAAATTCAGAGGACTTTTCCGGGATGGAGTGCCGCATCAAAAGAATCGTTTTCATGGAAGAAGCTCTTTTCAATCAAGTTTAAGCGAATTCAGTATAACGGAATTGCTGCGGAGTTTCAACAATCTGCTGTTTGCATTTCGGCTACCCTGTCTTCAGTGTGACCGGGCTGCGAGTTACAGAAGTACCTTTTGTGAAGTACCGGACGATTGAACTATTCTGTTTTCAAAGAACAGAGTTTTATAGAAAATCTTCGAAATTTAAGGCTTCCGAAAAATTGTCCCTCTAATTGGTAGGCATCGAGAAAGGCCATTCTACACCCACAACTCATAAACTGTAACCAAGATGTAATCATTCAAATCGATATTCGCCAAAAAAGGGGCTGTTGCATATGCGACAGCCTCTTGCGTTTCTTTATCAGTTATTTTGTTTCGGGTGCCACCTCAAAATCGACCTTGCCAAGGTTGATATCGGCGCGGACGATGGTGATCATCATGCTGTCGCCCAGGCTCCAGGTCTTGCCGGAGGCGGGGTCAGAAAGGCGGATTCCCTCGGTGAGGGTGGTGCCGGTGGCGGTCAGGCTGGAAGCAGGCACAAAGCCCTCCACGCCGTTCTCCAGCTCCACGAAGATGCCGCGCTGGGTCACGCCGGAGATGATGCCCTCGTAGCACTCACCCAGATGGCGGCGGGCGTACTCGGCCTTGTAGTAATCCTCGGCCTTGCGCTCGATCTGAACGGCCAGCACTTCCCGCTCGCTGGACTGCTTGGAGGCCTTCTCCGCGAAATCGGTGTAGCGGACGATCATGGTCTCCTTGTCGGTGCCGCTGAGCAGGTCGGTCATCATGCGGTGGATGGCCAGATCCGGGTAGCGGCGGATGGGACTGGTGAAGTGGGCGTAATCCTTGAGCACCAGACCATAGTGACCCTTGGGCTTTTCCTCATAGCAGGCCTTGGACATGCAGCGGAGCATTCCGGTGTTGACGATCTGCTCAAACGGGGTGTCGCGCACGCCATCCAGAATGGCGCTCAGCTCCTTGGGGGTGGGCACTTCCTTGGCAAAGTGGTCGTTGATGCCGCAGGCCTGCAGCAGGCTGTGCAGGCGCTCCAGCTTCTCGCCGTTGGGCTCCTCGTGGACACGGTAGACAAAGGGGATCTGCTTGACCCGGGCAAAGTGGGCAGCGCACTGGTTGGCCAGCAGCATGAACTCCTCGATCATGGCCTCGCTCTCGCCGGAGGTACGCTTTTTCACATCGATGCAGTGGCCGTTCTCATCCAGAATGAGCTTGACTTCCCCGCTCTCGAAATCGATGCAGCCGCGCTCCTTGCGCAGGCGGGCGCGGTGGGCGTACAGCTCCTTCATAGCGGGCAGCTGATCCAGCACCTCGGCGTACTTGGCCTGCGTCTCGGCATCGGCAGTGCCGGCCAGCAGGGCGTTGATCTCAGAATACACGCCCTTGACCCGGCTGCAGATGATGGACTTGACGAACTTGTAGTCGGTCAGGTTGCCGTCCTGATCCAGACGCATCAGGCAGGAGAACGCCAGGCGCAGCTCCTTCTCGTTCAGGGAGCAGATGCCGTTGGAAAGGCTCTTGGGCAGCATGGGCACGACCTGATCCGCATAGTAGACCGAAGTGGCGCGGTTGAAGGCCTCCTCGTTCAGCTCACTGCCGGGCTTGACGTAGTGGGAGACATCGGCGATGTGAACGCCCAGCTCATAGCCGCCACCGGGGAGCCGGGTCAGGCTGACGGCATCGTCGATATCCTTGGTCTCGGCGCTGTCGATGGTGAAGATGGGCAGAGCGCGCAGATCCATGCGGCCCTTGCAGTCCTCCTCAGACACGGTCATGTCCTCGAACTTCTTGGCCTCGTCCCGCACCTTCTCGGGGAAACGGGTGTGGATGTCCTTGGCATAGAGCAGGGCCTTGGCGCAGCGCTTGGCCTCCTCGCAGCTGCCAAAGCGCATGGAAACCCCCACGCGGTGATCCTCCTGCCGGGTCCCGCGCTGCAGGATCTCCACAGCCACCTTGTCGCCGTCCTTCGCGCCGCCCTCGCAGTCGCGCTGGATGGTCATGGAGATGGCCGGGCAGTCATCGGGCACGAACTTCAGGCGGCCCTCGATGCGGCGGACAGTGCCCACCATGTCGTTCTTCTGCTCGAGCACGGCAAGGATCTCGCCCTCATCGCTGCCCTCCACCCGGGGGTGGGCAAACTTTTCCACCAGAACGGAGTCGCCGGGCATGGCACCGCGGGTGAAGCGGCCCGGGATGAAGATATCGCCGGATTCATCCTCCAGCATCACAAAGGCAAAGTTCTTGCCCAGCTTGACCACCTTGCAGGGCAGGGCCTTTTCGGCACGGCCGGAGCGGGCAGTGAAGAACACGCCGGACTTCTGGCAGACCACAGCGTCGTGCACCAGCTCGTCCAGAGCCTCCATCACCTTGCGGTCCGCGGCACGGTCACCGCCGAACTTTGCCTTGAGGTCCTTGACCATGCAGGGCTGGTTCTGGATGGCATGTTCAATTTTATCGCGTAATGACATATTTTTCTCCTTAACACTTTTCCGGCATTCTCCAATGGAACCCGGACAACTTCTTTCCCACGAGAGGTTTAGACAGAAAAACAGCCCCGCCTTACACGGGGCTGTACACGGGTGCTCAGGCCAGACGGCTGGCGAACACACAGGCCAGGATAGCCACCACAAAGAACACGATGCCTGCAATGCGGGTCACCTTGGCCAGCATCTGATCCGCAGGGGTCAGGCGTGCATTGTTGGCACCGCCCACACCACCGTTGATGGCACCGGCCAGACCCTGACCGTGGGTGTGCTGCATCAGGGTGAGGAGGATGATGACGGCCGAGACGACCAGCAGGATGGCACCGCCGACGATTTCAATGACAGACATGGATGGAACGCTCCTTTTATCTTTAGTTTCATAGAGACTGCATACAAATACAAGTGTATGATAGCACAAAAGCCCGGGAAATGCAAGAAAAACCGTGAGCTACGGGGCCAGAATTTCCAGCCCTGCCGCCACCCGGGCAAAGATGGCCGCGCTGGAAAAGGCAGGCTCGGCCTGCGTGTCCTGCAGCACCACGATGGTATAACGGGGCTGCTCTGCCGGGACAAAGCCCGCAAACCAGTAATTTTTCAGCTCTGTGCCGCCGGAAAACTGACCGGTCTGGGCCGTGCCGGTCTTGCCTGCCGCGGTCTGGCCGGGCAGGGCGGCCTCATGGCCGGTGCCCCCGGCCACTACACCCGCCAACAGGGCCTGCAGGGCGGCGGCGGTGCGCTTTGTGAGCACCCGCCTGCTCCGGACATGGGAAAGCGCCGTGAGGGGCGCGCCGGTGGTCTCGTCCAGAGTGGTCTCCAGCAGCAGCGGGGTGCGGCAGATCCCCCCGCAGGCAATGGTGTTCATCATGGCGGCGACCTGCAGGGGGGATGCCAGCAGCTCCCCCTGCCCAAAGCAGAAATTGGCGTAGGCCCCGCTGGACGCAAGAGCCTCCCGCTCCGGCAGGACCCCCGCCGCCGTGTGCATGGCATCGGTGAGCGGGATCGCCTGCCCGAAGCCCAGCTGCTCTGCCATGGCGCGGACAGCATCGGCCCCCAGCGCTTGCCCCAGCCGGATGAAGTAGCCGTTGCAGCTCTTTTCCAGCGCGCCGGCCAGATCCACCTCACCATGGGGGATGCCGCCCGCACAGCGGAAAATCCGGCCATCCACCGCGCACCAGCCGGGGCAGGTGTAGACAAAGCCGCTCTCCCCTGCCTCCAGCGCCGCTGCCGCCACCACCGGCTTGAACACCGAGCCCACGGCATAGCACTGGAACGCCCGCTCCAGCAGAGGGCTGTCCGGGGCGTTCAGGCTGGCCGAAATGTTTTCCGGATCATAGCCGGGGCGGCTGACGCAGGCCCGCACCTTGGCGTTGGCGGTGTCCAGCACCAGGATGCAGCCGCTCTGCATCGTCTCGTTGGCCACGGCTTCGGCGGTCTGCTGGATCTCCCGGGAAAGGGTCAGCTGCACCCCCACGGCCCCGCTGTCGGCGGGGGTGAGGACGGGCTCGGCCCGCAGCTTTCCCTGGGCGTTGACGGTGCAGAGCAGGGTATCCCCCGCCCCGCTGCCGGTGAGCAGTTCGTCAAAGGCGGCTTCCAGACCGGCAGCACCATGGCCCTCGCCATCGAGATACCCCAGCAGCTGCACTGCCAGCGGGGCGGCAGAGCTTCGCCGCGCCGCTGGCCAGCAGGAAACGCCCAGCGCGGAAACGTCCCGGTCCACCTCCAGCAAGAACGGGGACGCGGCGTTCCGCTTCTGGTAGAGCGCCGCCTGCCCGGCGGCATCGGTGTAGGCGAACAGGCGGGCATAGCTGCCCTCCCCGGGCACACAGAGGGCCATCCAGCGGGTGGTCTGCCCCGTGAGGAGCTGGCCCCTGTGATCATAAAAATTGCCCCGCCGGGCGGGCAGGTGGAGGGTGACCACGCTCTGCGCCGCCGCCCGGGCCCCGTAGGCCGTGTCGGAGCAGAGCCAGTACAGGCGGCAGACCACCGCTGCAAAGCAGAACAGCAGGACCCCATACAGGGCCAGCACCCGTTTGCCGGACATGAAAACGCCCCCTCTCCCGCTTAGGATGGGCAGGAAAGGGGGCGTTGATGCGTTCAGGAGCAGATTTTTCGGACGAGCTCAGCGGCGCGGGCGGCATCCTCGGCCGTGGCGGTGCCATTGTAGCGGGCTTTGAGGTAGATCTGGCGCAGCTCGGCCTCGGCGGCAAAGTCCATACCGAAAGCGCGGCCGGTCAGGTCAAGGCTGGTATCGCCCCGCAGGATGGTCACGCCGTGGCGCTGGCAGTGGTCCAGATAGATGGCATACTCCCGCCGCACCTTGTCCACCGGGCTGAGAAAAAGCCCGGGCCAGCGGCGGGCACGCTTGTGGGTGCTACGCCGTACAGTGGTGTCCGTGCAGGCAGTGTCCGTGTGCCGGAACTTCTGGCGCAGGAAATGCCGCACCACCAGCACCGCACAGAGGACCGCCAGCAGGATACCGAGCACGGTCAGCATCGACATCCCGTCGATGAGCGGTTCTGCGTTCTCGGCGGCCTTTTGGGCGTTGGCGATGACCTCATCGGTAGATACGATCTCAGTGCGCTCCAACGGTTTGGGCGGAAAGAGGGTGAAGAGCCAGTGGATGAACTGCAGGATGCCGTGGAACAGCCAAGTCACACCCTGCACCACAATGTTGTTCAAAAAAAGCTGCAGCACCGGCACGATCCCGCCAAAGTAAACGGCAGACGCAGCCGCCTTTGCACCGGCAACCACAACACTGCGGCTGAGCAGGAACGGCCCTGCACACACTGCCGCCAGCACGCCGCCGGAAAGCAGCAGATAGCCCGGCCGGGTGGAAATCTCCGGGTCATGCCGGGTGGTGCGGTTGAACCCCACCAGAAGCACCGCTGCCGCCGTCGCAAAGGGCAGGGCCGCCGAAAGCACTGCGTTGGCGTTCCACAGCAGCATTGCCACTGCAAAGAAGGGCCATACCCGGCAGAGCCAGCGTAGACGCTCGGCCTGCCGCACCGGCGAAAGGGCAAAATCGCCGGTGTAGGCCAGCAGCACCGGGTAGACTGCCGCCGGGAAGTAGCAGAACTTGTCCGCCCCTGTAGGCAGGAAGAGCAGCGCCGCCGCGCTCAGGGCCGCAAGAGTGGTGCGGAGGGGGCGGCTGCCCTCAAAGCAGGAGGCCAGACCAAAGCAGAGGGCAGGCCAGACCAGCACCAGCGGCATGGGTGTCCCGCCGAAGCTGGCAGCAAAAAAGCCCGCAAAGGCATAGTAAAAGCTCAGATCACCTGCCAGGCGCAGGGTATGTAAGAACATCATGCGCCCGCCTCCCCTGTCTGGGCCGTCTCTGCGGCCATTTCCGGAGTGAGCACCAGCAGCGGAATGCCAGGCAGGGGCTGCACGGCAGCACGCACAGCTTCTTCCGGCTCCGTTGTCACCACGATGCAGCCGACCTGCTCCTGCGGGTGGTAGTATTCGGCGCAGAACCGCGCACAGGAAAGGGCGGTCTGCCCGGTGGCGCGGCCCAGAATTTCCAACACCCTGCGGTAGTGTTCGGGGCCGTAGCCCTGCGGGGTTTCCAGCGGTTTTCTCCACTCCTCACCGGAGAGGGCCGCATTGAGCAGTAGGTCAAAGGCAGCGTTTGCCGCAAAGCGGTAGGACACCGCCTTTTCTTCCAGCCTCCGGCAGACTGTGCGGGCCATGGAGTAGCAGAGCTCCGCCGGTTCCGGGTGGTCGTAATCCTTGGTATCCGCATGGACTAGCACCACTGCCCGGGGCTCAGTGGTGTAATCCCACTTTTTGACCATAAGCCCCTGCCCCCGGACGCTCTGCTTCCAGGCGATGGAGCGCATGGGGTCACCGCTGGTGTAGGGGCGGTAACCCGCCGTGAGAATAGGATCCTCGTAGAGATAGCGGTTCACCGAAAGCTCGCCCAGAAAACCGCCCAGCATCTCTTCCAGTTCCGGCAGAGCGCACTCCCTGGGTGGAACAATGAGCTCGTGGAAGCCCCGCTCGGTGCGGGACTGTTCCACAAGACCCAGAAAGTCGCCGCCGATGACCTGCATCGGTTCCAGCACATAGCGGCCCCGGCGTTCCAGCCTGAGGGCGGTGGAGAAATCTGCCTCCTGCCCCGGGCGCAGCCAGGTGGTGAACCGCACCGTGTGGCCCCAACCTGTCTGATCCTGCGTAATGTGGTGCTCCGCGCAGGGAAGAAACTCCTTGTTCAGGTGGAGCTTTGCCGCCAGGAACATCTTCCAACGGGGGCCGCTGTGCCGGACAACGAGGTGGATCACGGCGGGCTCCCCGGCTTCCACAAGATGATCCTCCACTTCCAGCCGCCCCTGCACATCGTCCAGGCTGTGGGCTGTGCTGTAACGCTCCAGCCCAAGGGCTGTGGCCACCAATAGCAGCGCGAAGATGACGGCGCTCATTCCGCATTCTCCAGCGGCACAGTGATCTCGGCCAACAGCTTGCGCATCCGCAGAGCGGCGGCCTCGGCGTTCATGCTGCTGCCCAGAGAAATGCGGTGAGAAAGCACCGCCGGGGCCAGCCCTTTGATGTCCTCGGGGATGACGTATTCCCTGCCCTGCAAGGAGGCATACGCCTGCGCAGCCTGATAGAGCGCCAGCGCACCGCGGGTAGATACGCCGCTGACAAAGCCGCTCTGTGTGCGGGTGGCTTCCACGATGTCCATAAGGTAGTGCTTGACCTCCTCGGAGACCTTGACCTCCCGGTAAGCCGTGCGGACGTATGCGGTCTCCTCGGGAGTAACGACGGCCTGCAGCTCGTTCAGCACGGTCTGGGCCGAGGGGCGGGAGAGCACCTCCAGCTCCTGCTCCCGGGTCATATAGCCCAGCGACAGCCGCATGAAAAAACGGTCCATCTGGGCATCTGGCAACGGGAAGGTGCCAAAGGATTCCAGCGGATTCTGGGTGGCCAGCACCATAAAGGGCTCAGCCAGGCGGCTGGTCACGCCGTCCACGGTAATCTGCCTTTCCTCCATGGCTTCCAGCAGGGCCGACTGGGTACGGGGCGTGGCACGGTTGATCTCGTCCGCCAGCACAAAGTTGGTGAAGAGCGGGCCGGGCCGGAACTCGAACTCACCGGACTTCTGGTTGTAAAAATTGATGCCGGTCAGATCGGAGGGCAGCAGGTCGGGCGTGAACTGCACCCGTTTGAAGTCCCCGCCCACCGTGCGCGCAAATGCACGCAGGAGCATGGTTTTGCCGGTGCCGGGCTTATCTTCCAGCAATACATGGCCTCCGCAGAGGAAGCTGACCAGAATTTTCTCGGTAGCATCCTCCTTGCCCACAATGACGCGGGCGCAGTTGGACACAACTTTTTCGCGGTAGGCGGTAAAAGCGGCAGTGTTCATTGGTGTTTCCTTTCCCAAAAACAATTTTTCTAAGTGTACTCTTGTTTGGAAAGGGTGTCAACAAAAAAGAAGGCAGAGCCTCCCGGGTGGGAAGTTCTGCCTTCTGCGGCGTATTGAATTGGTATGGGGAGCCGGTGCGGCTTAGTACATGCCGCCCTTCCAAACCACACTTTTGGAGCCGAATCACGAATATCGGGAAACGTAGACTTTTGTAGAATTATCAAGGCCACAAGCCGATTTTTCCAGATTCTCCGTTTTTGCACGATCCACGCTTTTCTACGCAAATCTACGCCACTTACCGGGTGATTGGCGTAAGTTTTGGCGTAAGCAATTCTGTGCTTCATGCGTCGAAAATCACAGGTTGCCGGCGATCTGTTCAAAGGCTCTTTCAACCGATTCAAAGCTGCTGTGCGTGTAGACATCCAACGTCACACTGGCATTGGAGTGTCCCATCAGGTATTGCAGGCTTTTTACATCCAGCCCGGCCTGCTGAACATTGGTGCAGAAGGTGTGTCGCAGCACATGAGGTGTAATGCGCGGAACAGGTTTGCTGTACGCCTTCTCAAACTTTCCCTGCACGCCACGCATATAGTTTTCCAAGTGCATTGCCACCTTCGGCATTCCGGACTTGTCCAGAAAGAGGAATCCGCTGCAACCATCCACCAGCGCTTCCACTTTCGTGGACGCTCTGGCTTTTACCACACGCCGCAACGCTGCACAAACGGTATCTGTCATGGGAACATTGCGGATACCGCTTTTTGTTTTCGGCGGTGTGACAAAGTAGGGCTTTTCAGCCGTCCGGCAAAGCTGCCGCCGGACATGGATACAGTGCCGTTCAAAGTCGATATCTGCTCGTGTCAGGCCATACAACTCACTCACACGCAAGCCGGTTCCCATAAGAATGACGATATCATCATAATAGTTGCCGCCATAGTCTTGAACGAATTGCAGATATTTCTCCTGCTGTTCTCTGGTCAGGGCATTGCGCACATAAGCGTCCTTCGGCACAACGTCCGACAGCTTGAACTTAAATGGATTCTTGCGGATGATGTCATCCTCCACCGCCATCTCAAACGCCGGTCTGACAACGCTTTGCAGGATTCCTATGGTGTTTTGCTTGAAACCGCTGTCATGCAGAAACACGAACCAGCCTTTCGCATCGGACAATTTTACCGTTTTGATGGCTTTTTGCCCGAAAGGGTCAGCATGAATCCGCTTGACCGCTGTGTTGTACGACCGAAGTGAATTGGGTTTCAACCCACGTTTCAGGTTCATATAGCGGTCAACCAGATCAGCCACCGTCATCTCTCCGGCGGCGTAGTCGATGCCGTCTGCCAGATCGCGCCACAGTTCTTCCTCTTTTTTCCGCAGCTCTGTCAGGGATTTAGCGTAAATACAACGCCGTTTCTTGTGGATATCGGTATAACGATAGTCGTAGGTGCCGTTTGCTCTCTGGCTTTCGCCATCCTTCAAAACACGGCCCTTGCTATCCTTGCGCTTTTCAGGCATTTAGAAGCTCCTTTCTGTGAAAAGCGCATATAGGGGTTGATTTTAGTATACCATACCGACCATGCGATTTCCACCGATATCGAATAGAAAAGACGTTGCATCATTCTCAAATAGAATACGCCTGCTCGATAAAGCAATCAAACAGACGGCGCTTGATCAAACGCTTGTTGCCCACCCAAAGGACAAATTTGCACTTATCCTCGTTGGTGATCTCACGCAGTTTATTGATGCCAATGCCGGAATAAGCCGCAGCTTCTTCCAGCGTCAGATTGCTCTTTTCCCAGATCGGAACTTGTCGGGACTTGGTCCCTCCATCTTGCTGATGCAAGACCATTTCATCGCTTAAAGTCCCCACCGGGGACTTCATTGCTTCGCAAATGCGAACTTCCTTCATAGGCAGACCTCCAATTCCTTGTAACCGAACGCCTGTAACCGGGCAGGAAAACTCTCTTTTTCTGTACGCAGGACATTCGGTGGACTTTATACTTTTTCTTATCTTTTTAAGGTTACATGGTTACAGAAAGCGGAAAACGCAGCAATCATGCGGTTTTTGCGCTGTAACTGCAGCGTAACCAAACCTGTAACTGACCGTGTAACCGCTGTCCATCAGAAGGGAAAGCCCAGCTGCTTAGCTTCCGCATCCGTCATTTCGGAGAAATTTTCAGCCCCGGTTTCGGGGCTGGTTACGCGCTCCCAGCCTTTCTGAACACCGTACTTCGGGTAACGCTTAGCGGTTTTGTGAGCCTGCCAGCCTTGGATATCGCCGCGCGAAATGCCGGTGTTCATGATCTCGCAGATAGCACGGGTCTCCCACTCTGCCGGGATATTGGTGTTGCCCAGTGCCTCCGCATAGAGCTGCTTGGAACACACCCGGTCACCCGTGTAGTCCTCCAGAAAGGCGTAGATCATGCCAGCCTGTGCATCCTCCTGCATGAAGTCCTGCTGATGGACTTGCAGCGTTTCCTGCATGGCAGGGCTGAACGCCAGCTTGTAGTTGCCGCTGTTGTAGATGGTCATGGCTTCTGCCCAAAGCTGGTCGATATAGGCACGGGAATCTTCCTCGTTGTCCAGAATGTGCACCTCGGCCAGTTCCGCATCCACCGGGACGGGGATAAAGCGGCGGTTGCCTGTGCGGTCACGGGGCAAAAAATCCTGCCGGTTGGTCGTGCCAGCAAAGACGCACTGGCGCAGACGGTCGGCAGGATGGGTCTCATAGGGAACTTTATAGGTTTCCTTCTGCTTACTGAGGAAACTCTTGATCTCCTCGATGCTCTTGGCATTGGCGGTGGCAATCATCTCCGACATTTCGATGATCCAGTGGCCTTGCAGCTTTCGGTACACGTTGTCGTCGTCCAGCCGACGCAAGTCATCTGAGAACCATTCGTCCTTGACCGCCAGCAGTCGGAAAAAGCTGGACTTCCCAGCACCTTGCCCGCCCACCAGACAGAGCATGGTTTCAAATTTACATCCCGGCTGGAACACCCGCTTGATGGCTCCCAGCAGGAAAATCTTCATGGCTTCGCAAGTGTACTCGTCCTCCGCAGCACCGAGAAAGTGGTGCAGGACGTGGGCTATCCACCCCGTCCCATCCCATTTCAGGCCGTTCAGGTAGTCCCGGATGGGATGATAGCGGTTCTCGTTGGCAACGATGCGGATAGCAGATTCGATCTTCTTTTCGCTGGAAATACCGTATTTCTCCATCCGGCGCAGAATATACTTCATGTCGGTATCGTTCAGGGTCTTGCCGGAGCGAGGCCATCCCACAGGCTTTACGATGTCGATACGCTCGCTCAACAAGTTCATCCGGATGGCATCGGCCAGCACGTGGTCATTCTGCAAAATCGTGATGCAGTTTTGAATTGTTCGCTGGACCTCGCCGTTGGAGTGCTTGGTCAGCATCTCCTTCACATCGGTAATGGTTCGAGGAGGGCGTTCTTCTTCATTGACTTCTTTGCTCAATAAACATCACCTCGTACTATTATTGAAAGCGATTTTCTGACTTTTCCGCAGTTGAAAGTACAGATGGATTCCGCTGCGCCTGTTCTGCCTGCAAACGGCTCAACAGTTGCAGAACGGAATCCCGTGCTTTCTCCTTGACCTGTTCCTTGCCTTTCTGCCGAGCCTCCGGCTTCAGGAGTTTCTCCTGCAAGCGGGCAGCGGTGGTCTGCATGGTCTTGAGGAACTTGTCCAGCACGGTGTCCAACCGATGGGCGGCGTACTCTCTCGTGGCCTGCGGAGCCTTGCGTTCAGGGGACAGCACCCACTTCTTCGTGTCCTCGATCATCCGCATATCCTCTTTCCGGGTTTCGGTGCGTACCACGTCCGTCACGACCTCCACCGCCTTGTCGTAAGCCGCAGCCGATACCTCGTCGATCAGCGTTTCCATGTCGTTGACCTTGAGGGTCAATTCGTCCAGCTTGTTCTGCTGGGCGGCAAGCTGCTCCTTTTGTTTAGCAAGGATGAAATCCTGCTTTTCCAGATATTTGCGGTTGCCGTACTCCGCTTCTTCCTCCAATTCCAGCCCGTGCCGCTTGGCGATTTCAAATAGCATCTTCCGGCAGGCGGCATCAAAGGTGATCTTGCGGTTGTTGCGGCGGCTGAGGGGCTTGGTCGGGTCGGGCAAGTTGAAGCCCAACGCTTCCGGTGCCTTTTCCTGCTGAGGAGCAATCTCGCCGTACTTGTTCTCGCAGTCGAACACATGACGCTCATGGATATGCGGTGTGCTCTCATCCAAATGCAGTGCCCAGTCCAGCACATGAACGTGTTCGCCATACTTGGCTTTGAACTCCTCAATGAACTCGGTGACGATGTTCAGCAAGTCCTCCGCCGAAGCGTGTTCATCCAGCGTTCCCAGCTGATAAATGGTCTCTTCCGGGCAGGTCTTGCGGCTGGACAGCAGGTCGGGAATGGAGCGGTTGCGCTCTGTGTGCCGGATCTTGGCGTTGCGCTCGTTCTGGCTTTCGATGAAGGCCGTGTAGTGGGTCTCGTAGAATTGCCGTTCCACATCCGAGAAGGTCGCCGCCAGATCATCCGGGTCGGGCGGCGCAAGAGCCGAACGAAAACCGTGGAAGCAGTCCCAGTAGATGTTGCCCTTGGCTCGTTCCGGGTCGATGTGCTCACTGTTGGCAAGGTTGAAACTGCGGTCATTGTGCTTGGGGTTATAGGTGCCGTGGGTTCCGGCTCGTCCGTTGTGTCGCGTTAATTTCAGATAGACATCCCTCTTTTCCTGTATTTTTTGTGTACGGCCACTCGTGCGATCAAATCACAGGAGTGATACAATTCTTCTAAGCAACGGGTCTCGCATTTCAAGACCGTGTCTTGAAATCTTCTCTCGGTTCTGGCCAACCTGCTGGCCGGGTTTTGCGCGGCTCTCTACGCCGAGGTGCTTGCCCGTTGCCGCAACGCCCCCTCTACCCCGTTTTTCATCACCGCGGCCATCCCCCTCATCCCCGGCAGCACCCTGTATTACTGCATGAACGCCGTCGTCTCCAACGACCTGCCCGCCGCCGAGCATTTTGGGGAGCAGACCTTTCTGGCGGCGCTGGGCATTGCGGGCGGCATGGCCATCGCATGGTGTCTGGCCGATTTAAGCCGGAAGCTCCAGGGGCGGCTGTAAAGCGCGTGCTGCGCCGCGCCCCGGCTGCTTGACAAGCTGATTTTTTCTGGATACAATACAAAGAAAAAACCTCGGAGACGCTCCGGGAAAGGAACATTTGGATGAGATCGAACACGAAACAGGCCCTGCTGGTGACGGTGGTGGGCGTGACGCTTTTTGTGGCGCTGCTGCGGCTTTCGGACGTTTTGGCCTTTGCCGCGCAGCTGGTGGATCTGGTGCTGCCCATTTTGGCGGGCGGCATTCTGGCGTTGTTCCTCAGCGTGCCCATGGCCGGGCTGGAAAAGCGGCTGGGGCGGCTGTTTGCCAAAGCGAGAAAGCAGCCCTCGGGCAAGGCGCTCCACCTGCTGAGCTTTCTGCTCACCCTGCTGGGGGTGGTGCTGGTGCTGGTGCTGGCCCTGACGCTGCTGATCCCGGAGCTGGTGCAGTCCTTCCACAGCCTGTATCTGCAAATTGAAGCCAACATCCCCCGCTGGACGGCCTACCTCCACGCCCAGGACCCCGACATGGGCTGGCTGATGAGCCGGTTGGAGGGCATCGACTGGGAGCAGCTGCTGCACAAGGTGACCTCCGGCCTCGACACGGTGCTGGTGAACGCGGCGGGGGCCGTTTCCGCCACGGTGAATCTTGTGGTGACGGCCTCCTTTGCGCTGATCATCTCCGTCTACCTCTCGCTGGGGGCACAGAGCCTGGGCCACCAGGCCCGCACCCTGGTGCGCGCCTACCTCAAGCCCGGCCATGCCGCCTGGGTGCTGAAGTTCTGCCGCCTGTTCCGCCAGTCCTTCGCCAACTTCCTCACGGGCCAGTGCAGCGAGGCGGTGATCCTCGGCATGCTTATGAGCCTCGCATTCTCCCTCTTCCGCATTCCCTACGGCAGCCTGGTGGGGATGCTCACCGCCATCTGCGCCATCATCCCCTATGTGGGGGCGCTGCTCTCCTGCGTCATCAGCGTGTTTCTGGTGCTGCTGGTGGACCCCCTGCTGGCGGTGCGCGCTTTGCTGGTCTACCTTGCGGTGCAGTTCATCGAGAACCAGTTCATCTACCCCCGGGTGGTGGGCAAATCGGTGGGGCTTTCGCCCCTGTACACCCTTGTGGCAGCCATGATCGGCGGCAAGCTCTTCGGCATCCTCGGCATCCTCTTCTTCATCCCGCTGACGGCGGTGGTGCTGGAGCTGGTGAAGGAAGACGCCTGCCGCCGCCTGCGCACCAAGGAGACGCTGCAATAAACAAACAGCGGCCCCGCAGACCTTTTTCAAAGTCTGCGGGGCCTTGTGCTGTGGGGCTATTTTACCTGCACGGTCATGGTTCGGTCACTGCCCGGTAGCCGCGGATGACGCGCCACTTGGCAACGCCCTTGTCCGGCTTAAAGCTGCCGTCGGCGCGGGCTTTCAGGTAGCCCTGCTCGATGGCCCACTGGGCGGCTTGGGCCAGCTCCGGGTCGGCTACGTCCGCAAAGGCGGGCAGAGCGGCCGGGGCCGGGCGGCCTGCGGTGTTCCAGAGGAGCATTGCCAGCTCGGCGCGGGTATGGGGCACGGCCACCCCTGCGGGCAGGAGCTGGTCAAGGATGAGCTCCGTGCCCACCTGATAGGCCACGACGCCCGCCACGCCCACGACTGCGACGCCCGCCAGAAGGGTGCCGAAGCCGTCTCCGCCGTCTGGGCTGCCCTCGCCGCTCTCGGCGGTGCGCCAATGGCCATAGAAGGTCACGTCCCGGTCGAGGTTGCCCACATGGTTCGCGCCCGGGCCCATGTAGTAGGGGCTATCCTCCAAGCGGGTGCCGTCTTCGAGGAACCAGCCCTCAAAGAGGCGGGCTTCCTCCTCGCTGCCGATGATCGCACCGGGGATCTGCATCGACGGCTCCGCTTTGTCCCCCCGGGCGGACGACCCAGTAGGCCGTATAGTCTGTGGGGGCCTGCTCCGGCCGGGCGATCTTCGCCTTCTTGCTCTCGTTTACTTTGCCTTCCACCAGAGCGAGGCCGTCCAACGTTCCGAACTGGTAGATGGTTCCTTCCGGGCAGGTTTTCTTTCCGGCAAGCAAGTCCTCTATGGTTCGGTTGCGCTCGGTATGACGAATCTTTGCATTGCGAGCGTTCTGGTTCTCCACAAAGTGAGCGTAATGGATTTCATAGAACATCTTCTCCACATCGCTGAATGCGGCAGTCTGTTTATCCTTGTCGGATGCCGAACGGATGCCATGATAGCAGTCCCAGTAGATGTTACCTTTAGCTCGTTCCGGGTCAATGTGCTCGCTGTTGGAAAGGTTGAAACTGCGGTCATTGTGCTTGGGGTTATAGGTGCCGTGGGTTCCGGCTCGTCCATTGTGTCGTGTTAATTTCAGATAGACATCCCTCTTTTCCTGTATTTTTGTGTACGGTCACTCATGCTATTAGATCACAAGAGTAATACAATTCTTCCAAGCAAAGGGTCATGCATTTCAAGATCAAGTCTTGAAATCTTCTCTCGGAATCGAGAGGTAGTCCTTTCAAAAAAGGATTTATGTGGTTGTCATACTGCAAAGAAAGTGACCTATCGCTCCTTCCCTCAGTGGGAGATCATGGCGTTTGTCGCTTTCCGCTTAGAAGAGT
>ERZ824600.986-NODE-986-length-38434-cov-3.869538_pt1 | contig 38434 bp, 40 predicted proteins | sample MGYA00519933_ERZ824600 | MGnify/ENA primary metagenome ERZ824600 (study PRJEB31778, sample SAMEA3449178) | human gut metagenome | biome: human gut; feature: human-associated habitat; material: faeces | place: United Kingdom | collected 2010/2012 ... | reverse complement strand
GGTAAATTCAGAAAACATTTTACAGAATATAATACCGCAATAATATTGAAAAATGGTGCTGAAATACCAACATATAATATTTCGAAAACAAACAGGCAAAGTGTTATTGATTTAAATAATAGAATAAAAGCTTTTGTTGAAGATGATAAAGAACAGCAGATTGCTTTTTGGCGATTGTCAAATCTTAATTTACTCTGGGTAATTATTTCATTATTTGGATTTGTTTTTGGGCTTAAAGTTTTTGTAGATACAATGAAAAAGAAGTAAAATTTTAATACTTTGGGATTTATAAAATATAAAAAAAAGGCGGTTCAGTTTATGATACCGCCTATGTTTATTAAACTATCTCTCTTCTCATACCAAAAATTATTCTATTGTAGAGATGTTCTCCACAAAGAATCATTAAACTTGCTTTGTTGAGTGTTAGTATCAGCAGATAATGTAACATTGCTAGGTGCAAATACAAATACTAAATCACCAACTTTTTTAGGATTTCCATTAAGAGCTTGAGAAGCTCCGCAAACGAAGTCGATTGTTCTTTGAGATTGTTCTTTGTCTAAAAGATGTAAGTTAAGCATAACAATTTTTCTATCTTTTAAATGTTGAACAATAGTGGCAGCATCATCAAATGAACGAGGTTCAACAACAATAACTTCATTACCGCCTCTGTTAATGCTCGGGTGGCTGATAACTTTTGATTCTTGACGTTTTTCCATCATAGGAACAGGTGTATAAGATGGAGCAACTTCTCTTAAAGCACTGCCTTCTTCAACATAATCATAACCATCATCTTCGTAATCTTCTTCTTCATTTATATCAACAAAAGGATTTTCACCGCGAAATCCATCCATAACAAAATCTACCACTTTTTTGAAACTATCTGCTATTGCTGCCACCGTTTTTCCTCCGTCCGTTATTTAAATAATTTTCTACCTATCCTAAGCATTGTCGAACCTGTTTGAGCCGCTATTTTGTAATCCTGGCTCATCCCCATTGAAATCTCTCCCAATTTACAGTTAAATTTTTCTTCCAAAGAATTTCTGATTTGAGTAATTTCTGAAAATAATTTTCCAATTTCTTCTTCAGCTATTCCCAACGGTGCCATATTCATAACACCAACTATTTTTATTCCTTCAAGATTTTTTATTTGTTCAAAATATTCAAAAATTTCTTCTTTTGAAAAACCGAATTTTTGTTCTTCGTTTGCATTATTTATTTGGATAAGTATTTTTTGAACTTTTCCTTGTTCTAATGCGTGTTGAGAAATACTTTGAGCAAGTTTTACTGAATCAACCGAGTGGATATATTCAAAGACTTTTATCGCCTGCTTAACTTTGTTTGTTTGCAAATGCCCGATAAAATGAAAAGTTGAATTTTCCCTTACCTCTGCCGGAAGATTTTCAATCTTTGCTGAAGCTTCAATTACTCTTGATTCTCCGAAGTCGCGGATTCCTGCTTTGTAAGCTGAAATTATTGCTTCTTCATCAAAATACTTTGTAACTGCGATTATTCTGGGTTTACAAGGTACGATTTCTTCTTGTATTTGCAAAAGATTTTCTCTAATTGTCTCATACATCATTTCACCTCTACAAGAAAACTGCTCTAAACATGAGCATAATTTAATTGTACTCTAAGTTTGCGGCATGTCCAAAATATTTGTTTAGTAAGAGTTGCCTATGATTTGACACAGGGCTGAAATCATGTCAGAGACATGATTTCAGCCCTATCTGTGATTCGATTTAAAACTTAATATATCTTAATACTTATTGAGGCAAATGTCTCTGAAAGTCTTATAAATATTGAAAAGCATGCTTATTAATCTATAAATATTTCACAGTGCATATTTAGTGCTTTTAAAGTAGTATTTAGAACTAATTTTACAAAAAGTTACAGTATGTATTAAGATTTTTTAAATTTTACTTAAAATCCTGTTATATTGTTCATTTCTGGAATATCCAAGCATGATACCAAGTATAAAATCTTCGTGTGGTGTTATTTTATTCAATTCCTGACTTGAAAACTTTTGAAGTATGTTTAAACATTGTTTGTTCCCAAAAAATATATTGGCTTTGTCTGCCCCTAAATCTATTACCGAATAAGGAATATTGTATTTTTCTAAAGTTTCAGTGAAAGATTTTAGTTCTTTAATTTTGCATGTGTATAAAGATAAATCCCGCATACCTTTCTGGTATTCATATAGCATATTCTTAAATAATTCCATTTATTTATCCTCGTTATATATCTTCTTATTTTTAAGACTGAATTTTTATAAAAAAGTTTCTTTGTGATAATATATGTTTTGCAAAGGATATAAACTATGAATATACAAAATAATATGGGTTTGGCATTTAGCCTTACTATGCTGGCTGGATTAACAACTGCAATTGGCGGAGCTATTGCTTTTATAACCAAGAAGGATAATTTAAAAGCTTTATCAATCGGATTAGGCTTTTCCGCAGGTGTTATGATTTTTGTATCCCTGGTTGATATTATACCAAGTTCGGAAAAGCTTTTAAAAATAAATTTCCCTGAAATTTTTCAGTGGCTTGTATATGGCGGATTTATTCTTGGTATTTTAGTTTCGGTTTTGATTGATTATTTTTTGCCTGATCACATTGATGCAGAGGAATTATTGAATCCTGATGCTCCAGAAGATAAAGAAAAAAAATCTCATTATAAATTAAAACGTGCAGGTATGCTAACAGCAATAGCAATTTGTGTACATAATTTTCCTGAGGGTATGGCAACTTTTTTAACTACAACACAGGATGTAACATTAGGTATATCTGTAGCACTTGCTATTGCTATTCATAATATTCCGGAGGGTATTGCTGTTGCGCTTCCTATATACCATGTTACAGGTAAAAAACGCTATGCTATGCTTTATGCAGCTTTGTCAGGTATAACGGAACCTATTGGTGCTCTGGTTGGAATGTTTATTTTTGGACTCTTTGTCCCTCAAGTATTAATCGGCTTTTTAATGGCTTCAGTTGCAGGTATAATGACATACATTTCTTTTGATACGCTATTACCGCTGTCAAAAGAATATGGCAACTGGCATTTAACTATAGTCGGAATTATTTCAGGAATTTTATTTATCTGGTTGAGTTTGATTTTGCTCGGGTAATATTATTCACCGAGTAAAATATTATCAATCAGTCTAACACATCCTACTTTACAAGCAATAAATACTCTGGTGTGGTTTGTTGCAGTTTTTTCTTCATCCAGAGTTTCTTCATTCATAAATTCAAGATACTCTAAGTCATGGTGTTCATTTAAAAATGTGTATGCAGTTTCTTTCAGGGCTTCTACATCTGTAATTCCTTTTTTGTAGCATTGTTTTATGTTATTTAGAATTTTACTTAGCGCCAGTGCGTGAATTTTATCTTCTTCTGACAAATATTTGTTTCTTGAACTTAATGCTAATCCTGAATCTTCTCTTACGATAGGGCAAGGTATGATTTCTACAGGAATATTTAAATCTTTTACCATTTTTTGGATAATGATAAGCTGTTGCGCATCTTTTTGACCAAAAAATGCATAATCAGGTTGTACTATGTTAAATAATTTATTTACAACAGTGCAAACTCCGTCAAAGTGCCCAACTCTGGATTTGCCGCATAATTTATTTACATAGAAAAACGGCGGAATGACATATGTGAGAAAATCATTTGTTCTCATCTGATTTGCTCCGTACATTTCATTTGGTGTTGGTGCAAAAACAATGTTAACTCCGGCTTCTTCGCAAAGTTTTTTATCCGCATCAAGAGTCCTCGGATATTTATCTAAATCTTCACCGGGACAGAATTGAATAGGGTTTACAAAAACAGATACTACAACTTTATCGCATTGTTCAACAGCTTTTTTTATAAGACTCAAATGTCCGTTATGCAAAGCTCCCATTGTTGGTACAAGTCCAACTGTTAACCCTGCTTGTTTCCATTGTTTTATCTGTTCTCTTACTTCTTTTATTGTATGAATTAACATTATGCTTCACTCCTTATGTATAATTCAAGTTGTCTGGCTTCTTCTTCTGACAATTTGAAAATTTCTTCAGTACTTGGATATTCGCCGGATTTAACATCAAGATTATAAGATTTGGCACTTTCAAGTATCAAATTTTTCATATCAGCATATTTTCGTGCAAATTTAGGTTTAAATTCTGAAAATTTTCCAAAGAGGTCATCGCATACCATTATTTGAGCATCACAGTATCTGCCGGCTCCGCATGATATTGTTGGTATTTTTAAATTTTCTGTAATAAATGTTGCACTTTCTTCCGGTACCATTTCTAAAACAATTGAAAATGCTCCTGCTTTTTCTAATTTTTTTGCATCTTCCAGTAATTTTACTGTTGCTTCAACATTTTTCCCTTGAATAAAGTGACCGCCTATAACATTTTGAGACTGCGGCGTAAAACCTATATGACCCATTACCGGAACACCCATTTGAGTTGTTCTTTTTACAAGTTCCAATATGTATTCATTGCAACCTTCGAGTTTTACTGCATTCGCACCAAGTTTTACCATATTACCTATATTTTTTAGTGCAGATGGAATATCTATTGTATAACTCATAAACGGCATATCTGTTACAACCATGGCTCGCTTGACACCTTTTGCGACAGCTTTGGTAAATATTGACATTTCTTCTATACCAATGCTATTAGTGTTTTCGTAGCCCAGTGCTACCATCGCTAGGCTGTCCCCAATTAGTATTATATCTATACCGGCTTCATCTATATATTTTGCAGTTGAATAATCATAGGCTGTCAATGCCGAAATTTTTTCACCATTTTCTTTTAATTTTTTTAAAGTTCTTACTGAAACCTTTTTTGTCATAATGTTTATTTCACCTCTTTTTCGCTTTTTAAGAACTTATAAAACAGCGAAATAATATGTGATACAATTTGTTACTTTGATTTACGGAACCAGTAATAAACAGCTCTAGCTACGCGGTTTGAACTGTGTCTTACCAGACCTTCTCTGCTGTTTTCTATAAGCTTTTTGGCAACGATTTTTATTCCCATTTTTTTGATTTCTCCTGCATCAAGTTTTACAGGATATGAATCTGATTTTTGATACTTATCAGCCAAATTTTCAGGGAGATAATCATTTACTAAAACTGCGTCTACAATTTTATTTGAACCGGCATGTTGTATTAAAGCTTTAAGGTGGTCTGAAACTTTATAATCATCAGTTTCGCCCGGTTGAGTCATAATATTACATACATATATTTTCTTTGCTTTTGATTTAGCAATTTCATCAGCAATTTCTTTAATTAACAAATTAGGGATAACGCTGGTATAAAGACTTCCCGGTCCAAGAATAATTAGTTCGGCATTTCTGATTGCATGAATAGCATCTTCCAGAGCTCTGCAATTAGCTGGTTCTGTGAATAGTCTTTTTATCTTTCCATGAGCTTCCGGAATTGTTGACTCTCCATGAATCACTCTTCCATCTTCAAGTTCAGCGACCAGTTTCATATCATCAAGTGTTGATGGTAAAACTCTGCCTCGAATTGATAATACATTTGAAGATTCTTTTACTGCTGTAACCATATCGCCTGTAATTGCGCATAATGCGGTTAAAAACAAATTTCCAAAGCTGTGACCTTCAAGTCCTTCTCCGTTTTTAAATCTGTATTTAAACAATTTTGTTACTAAATCTTCATCATCTGCCAAAGCAGTAATACAGTGCCTAATATCGCCAGGAGGTAATATTCCCATTGATTCTCTTAATCTGCCTGAACTTCCGCCGTCATCTCCAACAGTAACAACTGCAGTTATATTATTAGTGATGTTTTTGATTCCGCTCAAAAGCATTGATAAGCCAGTTCCGCCGCCGACTGCAACAATTCTTGGACCTCTGTTTAATTTTCTTCTTCTGTATAAATTTTCCAATAAGATATCATTATTTCTATCTTCATCTAAATCCAGAATAGACAAATTTGTTTTTTGCCAGCCTTTGAAAAATATAGCAGCACCAATCATAACAATACCGAACGCAAGCCATTCTGTTGAAATTTTATTTGCAATTGTGCTGATAAATTGCATGGTATAGTATATTGGTTTGATGTCAACAAGTATCAGGATTCCTAATGTCATCATTACTGCACCGACAAAAATCAATGCAAACCATCTTTTTACCTGTAATCCCGGAATTAACCAGCCTGCTTGTTTTGGCATTTTTATTTTCTTAATCATACATATCCCTTTATTTAATTCTTGTAAAATTTAGTCAACCCAGCCTGATTTTTGAGCATTTTTGTAATTGTATGGAAGCGGCTCAATTATCTCTTTTGCTTGCATAATTAGTTCTTTTGCGTTTGCAAGTTTATTTGAAAAATGAATTGAGTCAGCTCTTACAATTGTTTTTCCGCCGGCATTATTTGTAACTTGTGAATTTTGCAACAAGTCTTTTAATCTCTGGATAGAAATATTTGTATTTTCTAAATCTCTGGCTGAAAAATCTATATTACCATTTTCACTGTATATTTTTTCCAAATGTACTTCATGAGCAACTTGAATGTTTTCTTCTTCAGAGACATTTGCAAGATTTTCACCGGTTGCACCATAGTAAACAAGCCATTTTGAGCATTTTTTTATAGCTTTAGCAATTGTTTTTGATGTTTCAAAGTCTTCTGCAGCCTGACGATACATTGCTCCGTGTGGTCTAACGTGTTCAATTTCCATATTATAAGCTTTTGCAAATGTCATAATTGCGCCAACCTGATACATAACAAGAGCTTCAAGCTCGTCACTGTCTAAATCCATTTGTCGGTAGCCAAATCCCTGAATATCATGGTAACCTATGTGTGCACCGATTACTACATTTTTTTCTTTTGCCTGCAGCAATGCTTCTTTAATAGTAAGCGGATCACCTGCGTGGAAGCCGCAAGAAATATTAACTGAACTTACATAATCTAATAATCTTGATTCTGAGCTGTTTTTATATATCCCGAAGCTTTGAGCCAAGTCACAATTAAAATCAATACTTTTAACAGCTTTTCTTTCTAAAATATTTTGCATAAATTTTGAATCTCTTTAACTAATATATCCTAGTCAATTATACAACATAAAGATAATAAATCTATTCCTTTACATATTTTTTACACGTATTTAGTAATTGATATTTTAAGTAAACAATAGTATTATTGCTGTATGGCAGAAGTATCAATTATAGTTCCTGTTTATAATGTGGAAAGTTATCTTGCTAAATGTTTAGACTCTTGTATAAATCAGGATTTCACAGATATGGAAATTGTTTGTGTGAATGACGGGTCAACAGATTCTTCTGTGGAAATTTTGCAGGCATATTCAAAGTTTGATTCAAGGATAAAGATTATTAACAAGAAAAATGGTGGTTTATCTTCTGCCAGAAATGCAGGAATTGCTGAGGCTTGCGGTAAATATATAATGTTTGTCGATTCTGATGATTGGATTTCTTCTGATGCTGTTGGTAAGCTTTACAAGAATGCTGAGGATAATAACTCGGATGTAGTTATTTTTGATTATGTCAATGGAAATATTAATCCTAAAAAGAAAAAGCGGATTACAACAGTTTTTGGTAATGCTTATATCAATAAACCTTTTAACATTGAATCAATGTTGTCGTCTTCATACAAACATATTCCGGTTACCACATGGTCTAAATTTTATCGAACAGATTTGATAAAAAATAAAATTAGTTTTTATGAAGATATGATATTTGAAGATGTACCGTTCTGGGCGTCGGTATACTCATGTGCCAGACGAATAACTTATATTCCTGAAGCCTTTTATTATTATTTATCCGGTCGCAGCGGTCAAATTATGGAACGGCGCGGAGAAGAGTTGTTTGATGTAATTAAGGCTTACATAAGAGTTTTTTCAGCACTGAAAGCCGCAGGATATTACGCAAAATATAAACATCAGGTTCATTTATTGATGATGATGGATTTTTTGCGTAAGTTTTATATAATCAATCCGGAATTTCAGAAAAAATTGTTTTACGCATATCAAGCTTTAGAGTTAGATATAGATTATGATTTCTATAAAACTGAAGAGCTTACCCCGGTTGAAAAACTCAGCGTAAATCATTATAAACTTTTAAAATCTGCAAGTTACGAAGAGTTTTGTAAGACTCCGTTTGAGGTCAGGTATGATACATAATATAAATCCTAAAATATCTGTGATTGTTCCGGTATATAATAGTGAAAAATATTTAAATAAATGTTTGGGTTCGTTGGTATATCAGACATATCAAAATTTGGAAATAATTTGTATTGATGACGGTTCGACAGATGGAAGTTTAGATATCTTAAATGACTACAAGAGAGAAGATTCCAGATTTGTAGTTTTAACTCAACAAAATTCCGGAACTAGTATCGCAAGAAATTCTGGTTTAAGTGTTGCAACAGGTGATTATATCTCATTTATCGATTCTGATGATTGGCTGCTTTTGACTTTATATCAAAGTTTTGTTGACACATTGCGAAAAGCAGACTCGCTTATAGATATTTATGTTTTTAATGCCTCATCTTATATTGAGGGTAAAAATGATATTGAACCATTGTTATTTTATCGTTTGAATGATTGGAGTAATCATGTTTCTCCATTAACCATTCATACTTTCGATGATTGTTTAAGACCTTTTTCACGAAATTTATCTGCAGCTAATAAAATTTATCGTAAGGATTTTCTAAATGAAAATCAGTTAAGCTTTGAACCGGATTTGAAATATGAAGATCAGGTATTTGCTATAAAAAGCTTTTTAAATGCTAAAAGTATAATTTTGACTGATGAAGTGTTTTATAAATATCGCAATCATGCAGGTGTTACTTGCTCAAATGCTATAACAGAGAAAGTTTTTGACATTTTCAAGGTCGTTGATTTGATTGAAAATGAGATTAATAGATTTGGTGTTTATGATTCTTATAAATATGCGCTATTTCAGTATAAATATAATGTGTGGGTCTCTCATTACTGCTTTTGTCCGGAGAACTTAAAAGATAAATATTATGATTGTATGAAATCTCGTTTAATAGAAGTTATTAATAGAAAAACTCTAGATGCTGTAATTTATACAAAATTGTCAAATTATAAATTATTTGAAGTTATCTGTAAGAATCCCCGTGTAGTATTTGAACATCTTGTATTTGATGATAAATAGGCATTAAAAAAGGGTATTCATATATTTTACGAATACCCTTTTTTTAATCTTTGACTTTTTAATTAAGCGTTAGCTGAAAGTTTTTTTACTGCAAGAGTTAATCTTGATTTTTTTCTTGCAGCTGTATTTTTGTGTAAAATACCTTTAACTACAGCTTTGTCACATAATTGGTAAACTTTAGAAACAGCTGAATTTAAAGCTTCTTTATCTTCACCTGCAGCTAATTCTAATGCTTTTTTTACAGCAGTTTTGATAGAAGTTTTAAATGCAACATTTCTTTGTCTGTTAGCTTCAGCTATTAATACTCTTTTTTTAGAAGATTTAATATTTGCCATGATTTTGTTTTACCTTTCATTAATTTGTGTGCAGGTAATGACTTTGCACTTGTACTCATTTGAGGATGTGAGTATTTATATTAAATCCTAAAAAAATAAATTTTGCAAGTTTATGTGTATTTTTTGAAATATTTGCACATAATTAAGTTTTATTGCGGTAATATTTGCATGCTTTGATGTTTATAGTAAAATAATATCGGTTACACCAGTCCGATAGGTTTGCCCTAGTCGCGTTAATTTTTAAAATTATCCGATGGGACGGTATAGCCCGTAGTACAATACATTTAACATAAGGAGAAAAACGATGCCAGTAGCATCTATGATTGAACTTTTAGAAGCAGGTGTACACTTCGGTCACCAAACACAAAGATGGAACCCAAAAATGAAACCATATATTTATGGTGCAAGAAATGGAATCTATGTAATTGATTTAAGAAAAACTACAGATTTGTTGGATGAAGCTTACAATCTTGTTAGAGATTATGCTGCTAAAGGTAAAAACGTTCTTTTCGTTGGTACTAAAAAACAAGCTGCTGAAGTTGTTGCTGAAGAAGCAAAACGCTCAGGTGCTTACTATATCAACAGAAGATGGCTTGGCGGTATGTTAACTAACTTTGAAACTATCAGAGGAAGAGTTAATAAACTGAAAGAAATGGAAGAATTTATCAACAACGGTTATGTTGACAGATTACCTAAAAAAGAAGTTGCTCAAATGAACAGACAACTTGCTAAATTGTCTAAAACTCTTGGCGGTATCAAAGATATGAGAGGTTTACCTGAATTGATTTTCGTTGTAGACCAGGCAAAAGAAGAAATCGCTATTAAAGAAGCTAACAAATTAGGTATTCCTGTTATCTGCTTAGCTGATACAAATGCTAACCCTGATGGAATTAGCCACATTATCCCTGGTAATGATGATGCTATCAGATCTATCAAATTGATTACTTCAAAATTAGCTGATGCTGTTTTGGAAGGTAAACAATTAAGAGAAAACAAAGCCAATGAAGTAAAAAAAGTTGAAAAAATTTCAGCTGAAGATGCTGGCGTTGTTGCAGAAAAAGCAGAATAATTAATTTAAAGATTTAACGTCATTCTGAGGACGATGTCCGAAGAGTCTGATATTTTAAAAGATCCTTCGCGTTGCTCGGGATGACGAAAATCTATTTTATTAAAATAATAAGAAAAGGAGAAATCATGAATATTACAGCTCAAATGGTAAAAGAACTTCGTGATAAAACTGGTGCAGGCATGATGGATGCTAAAAAAGCATTGGTTGAAGTTGATGGTGATATGGAAAAAGCGGCAGAATTTTTACGTCAAAAAGGTATTGCTTCAGCAGATAAAAAAATGGGCAGAATTGCAGCTGAAGGTCGTGTTGACTCTTTTGTTGACGCAAATGGCGGAGCTATGATTGAAGTTAACTGTGAAACAGATTTCGTTGCTAAGAATGATGATTTTAAATCCCTGGTTTCTGGTTTAGCTGAAAATGTTGAACTTTCAAAACCTGCTGATGTTGCAGCTTTATTGGCATCTAAATGCGTAAAATGTGATAAAGTTATTGAAGATGCTTTAAAAGAAAAAATTGCTTCAATTGGTGAAAAAATTACTGTTAGAAGATTTGTTAGATATGAAGGCGCTGTAGCAACTTATATTCACAACGGTAAAATCGGTGTATTGTTATCAGCAGATAAAAAAGATGACGAATTGATGAATGATATTTGTTTACATATCGCATCAAGTGCGCCTGAATTTGTTTCAAGAGCCGAAATCCCTCAATCTGTTATTGACCACGAAACAGAAATAGAAATGGGTAAAGAAGACTTGTTGAAAAAACCTGAAAATATCAGAGCTAAAATTGTTGAAGGTCGTGTTAACAAGTTAATGGCTGAAAAATGCTTATTGGAACAGCCGTTTGTTAAAGATCCTAACCAAACAATTGCTCAATTAATTGAAGGTAAATTAGAAATTAAAGCTTTCACAAGATATGAATTGGGTGAAGGTCTTGAAAAACGTCAAGATAACTTTGCAGAAGAAGTTATGAGCCAGGTTAAAGGTTAATAATTTATTCACTCTATAAAAAGATGGATTTCTTAATCAAGAAATCCATCTTTTTAATGTTTACTAATTAAATTTGAAAAAATATTATCTATATTTCGCTTTCAAATAGATTATTTCTACTTAACAAAATTACAAAAAGTATCGACAATTTGTTATTTTTGTTGTACATTAGGGCTACATGCAGAAATGTAAATATAAAAGGAGAATTTGTTATGCAAGTTATATTGAAAAAAGAAGTTCAAAACCTTGGTGAAGCAGGCGATATTATCAATGTAAAAGATGGTTATGCAAGAAATTTCTTGTTGCCTCAAGGTGCTGCTGAAATCGCAACTCAAGGTGCTTTAGAAAATAGAGAAAAAAATATTGCCAGAATTAAAGCTAAACAAGAAAAATTACATCAAGAAGCTTTAGAAAAAGCTGCTGCAATTGAAAAATTCGGTCAATTAGAATTGTCTGCTAAAGCTGGTGAATCAGGTAAATTATTCGGAACAATTACTACTAAAAAATTAACTGAAGAATTAGCTGCTAAAGCTGGTATTGAAGTAGATAGAAAATCTGTTTCATTGAATGCACCTATCAACAAAGTTGGTAATTATACTATGTTGATTAAATTAACTTCAAAAGTTAAATGTGAATTAGCAGTTTCTGTTTCTGCTTCTGAAGTTGTTAAAGAATCAATTGAAGAACAGGTTGAAGAATCTGCTGAATAATAACTAAATTACAGGGAGTGCAGATGAATCAATATTCAGATTTAAAATTACAGGCATTGGCAATTGGTTCACTTCCTCACCGAAATTTAGATGATGCTATGGCGGTGGTAAAAAAAGATTTTTTTAATATTCCTTTTTTCCCGCAGCTCGCAAATGTTAACAAAAACGAAGACATGATTATCCAGTTTCTGGAGGGCTTGCCTTCGTTTTTGCCTTTTAATACGGGTAAATTTTTATTTGATACTGAGAGTGAAAACTTTTTTGAAGCTTTAGAAGAATTTTTTACGGATTATGAAGATATAATTTTGGATAAAAATTCTGATAAATTAGATAAATATAGAATTAGTCCCGATTTTTCGTGTTCATTTTCTGAATTTGAAAAAATTATTAGAGAAACAAAGTCTGATTATGCAAAAGGACAGATTGTGGGGCCGTTTACTCTTGCAACATCTTTGCAGGATAAAAACGGGCAGGCTGCAATATATGATGAAACCTTAACTGATATTATTGTTAAACTGTTGAGTTTAAAAGTATTATGGCAGATTAAACGTATAAAACTTGCGAATCCTGCGGCTGTGCCGATTATTTTTATGGATGAACCGACAATTTCACAATTAGGAACATCTGCATATTTAACAATTTCGGAAAATGATATTGTTTCTATGTTAAAGGATATTTCGGATTTGATAAAAGATAATGGCGGAATAAGTGCAGTTCACTGTTGTGGAAAATGTGATTGGACAATTCCAATTAGGGCGGGTATAGATATTATTAATTTTGATGCATTTGCTTTTTCTCAAAATCTTAGTGTTTACTCATCAGAGGTAGAAAAATTCTTGCAATGCGGTGGTAAAATTGCCTGGGGAATTGTTCCTACTCTTGATTGTGAAGCCTTAGAAACTGTGACGTTAGAAAATATTATTGACAAGTTCTATAAATCCGTAAATTATTTGACTAAAAAAGGTGTTGATGAGAAACTTGTAATAGATAATTCTTTAATAACATCCTCATGCGGGGCAGGGTCTTTGCCTGTGGAGCTTGCAGAGAAAGCAATGGATTTGGTATTTGAATTGTCAGAAACACTAAAAGTGAGGTTTTAAGTTTGACTGTAAAATTAGCGATTACCGGAAAAGGTGGAAACGGTAAAACTACTATAGTAAAAGCATTTATGCATATATTCAAGGAAATGTTTCCTGAAAAATCAATATTACTCTTTGATAATGATTTAACAAGTGAATTAGGTCACAGTTTCGGGCTTGATATCAGAAATACTATTTATGGTATCAGAAGCGGTAAGCATGAATATAAAACTGGTATTCCTGAAGATATGACAAAACAGGAGTTTATTGAATGGGCTATGGAAGATATTCTTGTGCCTGTTGATGAAAATGTGGATATTATTGTTTCCTGGTTTGTTGGGTCAAAAGATTGTCGTTGTCCAATTACTAAACAGATTAGTGCAGCTGTTGCAAAAGTTATAGAGCGTTATGATATTGTTATTTTTGACTGTGAATTTGATTTGAAATATTTGAATCAGCTTGTTGATGTTGAAATTGATTCAACGATTATTGTGGCAAAACCATCAGAAGAATCTGCACATCTGGCTAAGCGTATTGAAGAATTTAGTGCAAAATATGCTGCCGGGAATCAGCTTGGGGTTGTTATTAATAAAGTTGATAATGATAATTTATCTTCTGTTTATGAGTTATTAAATAAATATGATTTGGATGTCCTTGGAGTTATTCCTTATGATAAAGATTTGAAAGAAAACTCTATCTCCCGAGATTCAAAAGTTGTGCAAGATGCAATAAAACAATTTTACTTTAGATTAAATTTACCACAGATTAAACAGTAGAGGATAAAATGGCACAAATTTTAGACGGGAAAAAACTAAGAGATAAAATTTTAGAAGAACTGAAAGTGAAAATTGACAGGTTTGAAATAAAACCTACTCTTGTTGTGATTTTAGTTGGTGAGAATCCTGCAAGTAAAATTTATGTAAATAATAAGAAAAAAACTGCAGAAAAACTTGGTATAAATTCAGAAATTATAAATTATCCGTCTAATGTGTCTGAAAAAGAAATTCTTGATAAGATTGAAGAATTGAATAATGATGAAAATGTCACTGCGATTTTGGTGCAACTTCCGCTACCGGAACATATTTCTAAAGAAAATATAATGAATAAGATTTCTCCGTCCAAGGATGTTGATGGATTTACTCCATACAATTTCGGAAAACTGTTTTCAGGAGAGACTCCGTCAGTTTATCCATGTACCCCTAAGGGAATTTTGTTATTGCTTGATGAATACGGAATAGAACTTGACGGTCAGCACGTAGTTGTTGTAGGGCGTTCTAATATCGTGGGCAGACCTTTAGCTCAGATGTTGTTGAATAGAAATGCTACGGTGACAGTTTGTCATAGTCATACTAAAAATCTTGCACAAATAACAAAAACTGCAGACATCTTAATTTCTGCAGTGGGAAAAAATATTATAGAAGGGGAAATGTTAAAATCTGATTGTGTAGTTGTAGATGTGGGAATTTTCAAAGATAATGACGGGAAAACCCGCGGAGACGTGGATTTTGAAAATGCCTCTAAAGTCGCATCATACATTACACCTGTTCCGGGTGGTGTAGGGCCGATGACTATAGCATCGTTAATGCTCAACACAGTGGAACTTTTTGAAAAGGAATAAATAACCGGTAATACTATTGATACCGGATATTTATCCTTTAAAAATTTTGTTATGAGTTTACAAGGTTCAACGTACAGCTTGTTTTGATATTGTTGTTTACCATTGTCTTTAATGATGAAATTTCGTTTTCAATAGCTGTTAATTGTGAATCAAGTGAATCTTTTTCTGTATTCAATTGATCATCTAAATCTTGATAATAGATATAGTCTGCATCTTCTGTATAATCAGAGCCATCCTGTCCTGCGTATTCTCTTTCAATAGCTGTCATTTGCGAAGTTGCGTATTGAATTTGGTTCTGAATAGATACATACTGAAATTGTAAAAAGTTTTTTTGTAAAGTCAATAAACTCTTTTGACTTGCTAATGCTAAAAATGCCATATCTCGTCTCCTTATTTTTAAAGTTCTCTCTTCTATATAAAGTTTTTTTAGGTTTATCAATTTCAGAAAGTGTTTTGTTTGTAACATTTGTTTACATAATCTCGTAATTATTCCCTCTCCAAGGGGGAGGATTCGGGTTGGGGAGATTTTTCTATAGGGCAGCCGGTATTTTAATTTTAGATGTATGTGTGTTTGTAAATAACTTTGTAAATTACTTGCCTGAGGTATTTACTTCGGGTAAAATAAAAGTAATGTTGGGGAGGAATCAGGTTACAATGCCGAAAATAGCAAGACAATATAGTAGTAATTATTCTGAATATAGTATTTCAGATTCTTACTCAACAGGGTATGCATACAGGTCTTTTCATTCCGAATCAAGAACAAGTTATGCGGATTTACGTAATGCTAACAGACCTAGAAGAAAAAAAGTGGCAAAAAGCAAAAATCTAGTTCAGTTTCTTATTTCTTGCTTATTTTTAGCTTTTGTAATTTTTTATGCTATGCCGTTTTCTTTTAATAATATCACCCGAGCTATGTTTGTTCCAACTCCATATCAAAATATTTCAACGGATTTGAAGAGTCTGAGTTTCCCAACGCACGATTATCTTTCAAATGCTTGGTTTATGGGGGAACGTTCTTTTAGGATGGCGGCTGATAAAAAGCAGGCTCAAATGGTTCCTATAAAAGAGAATGTTAATATGCCTGTTTTGCAAAGCGAACTTACCAATTTGATGGCGCAGTATCCTACAGTTCAACCGGCAGTTTATGTCTGGGATTATGAAACCGGTAATTATATAGATATAAATGCATCAAAAATTTATTCAACTGCAAGTATAATAAAGATTCCTGTGCTTATTGATGTATTTAAGTCTATTGAAGCCGGTCAATTATCTCTGGAAGATAAAATTCCTTTGACAGAATATTTTAGAACTGAAGGTTCAGGCAGTTTGCAATTTAGAGCAAGAAATTCTGAATATACCATAGATGAGTTAGCAGAAAAAATGATTACCGAGTCTGATAATTCTGCGACAAATATGCTTATGGCAAAAGTGGGTTCAATGACAGATGTTAACCAATCAATCAGAGATTGGGGGTTAAAACATACAGAAGTTCAAACATGGCTTCCGGATTTGAGTGGGAATAATCATACTACAGCTCGAGACATGGCGGCAATGTTATATAATATTGATGAAAATGAGAATTTTCTTACAGTTGCATCACGTAATAAGATGTTGAATTATATGGGACATGTACATAATAATCGTCTGATTCATGCCGGTCTGGGGAGTGGTGCGGTATTTTTACACAAAACAGGTGATATTGGGTCAATGCTTGGTGATGCAGGTATTGTAATTGCTCCTAACGGGAAAAAGTATATTGTTGTAATCCTTGCAAATCGTCCGCATAACGCGATTGCCGGTAAAGATTTTATAGTACATGCATCTGAAATTATTTATAATTATATGGTGAGATAATGCTGAAAGAATTATTGGACACAAAACATTGTTTTAAATTGGTTTGCGGTGCCGGAAATGAAGACGTGGAAGAAATTAAACGTCTTGTTTATGTATATGCAATAGCAGGGTGCAGATTTTTTGATTTATCTGCAAATGAGGATGTTATTGCTGCTGCACGCGAAGCACTAGATATGGCAAAAGTATATGATGCTTATTTATGCGTGAGTGTTGGTATTAAAAATGATCCGCATATTAAAAAAGCTCTGATTGATTATGAAAGATGCGTAAACTGCGGAGCCTGTGAAGCAGCATGTCCGCAGGGTGCAATAAAGGATGCTAAAATAAAAAAGGAAAAATGTGTAGGCTGCGGCAAGTGCTGGAAAGTGTGTTCAAGAGCTGCAATTTCTTATATTTCAGAAGAAAAGAAACTGGATGAAGTCCTGCCTCCAATTGTAGAAAAAGGAATTGATTGTATTGAACTTCATGCTACAGGTCTGGATGAAGAAGAAATTTTTTCTAAATGGCAGTACATTTGTGATAATTATGAAGGACTTTTAAGCATCTGTACAAGTCGTGAAAAGCTAAGTGATGAAGCTTTGATTAGAAGAATAACTCGTATGATAGAGAACCGTTTGGAGTATTCAACAATTATTCAGGCAGATGGTTTTCCATTGAGCGGCGGTGATGATAATTATAAATCAACTCTTCAAGCTGTTGCAACTGCAGAAATTATTCAAAATGCGAATCTTCCCGTATATTTAATGCTGTCAGGCGGAACTAATTCAAAAACCACCGAACTTGCTAAAATGTGCGAAATTTCTTATCACGGTGTTGCTGCGGGTTCGTATGCAAGAAAAATAGTCAGACAATTCATTGAACAGCCTGATTTTTGGACTAATCCTGCAATATTAGCTGAAGCATTAAAATACGCAAAAATGCTTGTTGATTCTGTTATTTTATAGGTTGGCAGTCTATGGATATTTTTTATATAAGAAAAAACGAGTTTCTATCTTCTGTAGATAAAGCTGCTCTTGAAAAATTTTCTGACGGCAGAGAATATAATTCTCAAGATAAAAAATTAGAGCATCTTTGCGGATTATTCCTGACAAAGTTTATTGCAAAAAATATCTACGATGTTAATAATTTAGAAATTGAAATTTGTAATAGAAAACCGTTTTTTGTGTCACGAGAAATATTTTTTAGTATTTCTCATTCAAAAGACATAATTCTTGTGGCATTTAATAATTATGATATTGGTGTAGATGTTGAGTATATGAGAAAATGTAACTATAAAGCTATAATGTCACGTTATAATGCAGTGGATGCTGGAGAGGAGCTTTCGCAAAAAAAATTTTATAAGTTCTGGACGATGCACGAAGCTCAAATAAAATTGGGCTGTGAGTGCAGGGCATCTTATTCGGAAATTATAGAAGCTGACTATATGTTATCCTGCTCATCAACAGAAACATTGATTAGTGATTTTAGGGTTTCTAAATTAATCTGTGATGGCAAAAATGTTGATTTATTACAGGAAATTGAGCATCCGCAATATTTTAAGTTAGCGCAGACATTGCATTAGTTTTATATTTTTGCGAATATTAAATTGATTAGATATTTAACAAGGGAGAATGAAAATGGATATAAAAGCTGTAATTTTAGCTGCAGGTAAAGGTACAAGAATGAAATCCGAAACTACACCAAAGGTTTTGCATGAAATTATGGGAAAAACTCTATTGGGATATGTTTTAGATAATGTTAAAAACTTTGTATCTGAAGAATTTGTTATTGTAGGACACCATGCAGATGAAGTTGAAAAATTCGTTAAAGATAACTACGAGAATGCTAAATCCGTTTTACAATCTCCGCAATTAGGTACCGGTCATGCCGTTTCAATGGTTTGTCCTGCTTTAGAAAACTTTGCCGGATTGGTTTTAATCTTGTGCGGTGATACCCCGCTTGTTAGAGAAGAAACATTGAAAAAATTTGTAGAATTTCACAAGTCTAATAACTCCGATTTGACTGTTATGAGTACGATTTTTGAAAATCCTGCAAATTACGGCAGAATAATTAGAGAAGCTGATAATTCTCTAAAATGTATTGTTGAAGAGAAAGATGCAACACCTGAGCAAAAAGCAGTAAAAGAAGTAAATGCAGGTATTTACTGCTTGAACTGGGGCAAAATTAAATCAGCTTTTGGTCAGTTGAAAAGTAACAATGCTCAAGGGGAATACTATCTAACAGATATTATCTCTTGGGGTAAAGAACAAAACTTAAATGTTAATGCATATATTTTAGAAGATAGTGATGAAATTTACGGTATAAATTCAAGATTAAATTTAGCAGAAGCAACTAAAATGATGAATAGAAGAAATCTTGAAAAATATATGGTAAACGGAGTTACAATTGTAGATCCTGATTCAACATGGATTAGTGAAGATACTGAAATTGGTCAAGATACAATTATTTATCCTGCGACTTATATTGAGGGAAAAAATGTTATAGGGAAGAATTGTAAAATCGGACCTTGTGCACATTTAAGAGGTGGTGTTGAAGTTTGTGACAATGTTAAAGTCGGCAATTTTGTTGAAGTAAAAAAAGCAAAAATTTCATCAAATACCAATGTTGGACATTTATCTTATATAGGTGATGCGGAATTAGGTGAACATGTTAATATTGGAGCCGGAACAATTACTGCAAATTATGATCCTTTATCTAAAACTAAATCAAAAACAATCTTAAAAGATAATGTAAAAATTGGTTCAAACTCTGTGCTTGTAGCTCCTGTAACAGTTGAAGAGGGTGCAAATGTCGGAGCAGGCGGAATTATAACAAAAGATATCCCATCCTGGGCTCTTGCTGTTACCCGTTCTCCGTTAAAAGTGCTTGAAAACTGGGTAAAATCAAGATTATCAATATAATTTATTTCAAATGTTCTTTCACTTGAGAGACATTTTGATTTAGCCTCAGAACCCTGTTCGGGGTGCCTATATATGTGCAGAGGATGGCGGTATTCATGTTTGAGTAGCAGCTCCAGCTTGCAGACTAGATAATTGTTCCCTCTCTCATTTTATGGGAAAGGAAAGCTTGTCATTCTGAGTGTAAAAGCGAAGAATCTTTTATTACTGTTCTGTATATAAGATACTTCGGCAAAGCCTCAGTATGGCAATACAGCTTACTTTAGGTTGTAACTTGTAGCACCTTGCGGAGCTGAGGTGTTGGCGTATTGAATAAACAACTGGTGGCAGACCTACGTGCGTAGCACTGTCATTCCGAACTCGTTTTGGAATCTCATGTGATTAGTCTCAGATTGAGATCCTGAAACGAGTTCAGGATGACATGGTTTATTATTCATGGATAGCCGCGCCGGACTGTTACGGATTATGGTAGTTAAGTAGGTCTGATTTACTAATCCGACGATAAAATCTTTTTGTTGGCTTGGTAAAGCCAACCTACTGTTATGCAGGCTTTGGCTGAGAGTCTGAAACACCGGGTAGGAACAGAAAATTACGTTTTGTCAGTTCATTTGACAAATACATTTAACTCAATATGTCTTCTAAAATTTCTGCATTACGAGAAGCGTCTTTTAGCTGTTGCTTTGATACTCTGCGCATATAATTTCTTAATGCAACCCTAATAAGCTCACTTCTAGAACAACGTTCAGTATCTGCAAGCCCGTCAACCTTATTTAAAAACTCATCAGGCATTGTTACTAAAATTTTAGCCATAAACTAACCCTTTCATCAAAATTATTATAACACATTTTAATGTTTTATCAAGCTAAGACTAACCGATTTATTATATCCGTCCGGGTATTGCAAAAAAATCTTAACTAACTAATATTATATCGAAAGGAGATAATATGGAAGAAAATCAAAAAACAGAAGAATCTGTAAAAATTAAAGAAGTAAATCATCCAATGTGCGCTAATCATCCGATAATGAAAACCTTAATGACAGGATTATTAATTTTTCTCGGTGCATTTTGTGCATTTTACACAGTTGCAGACTGGCATTTCAAAAACATGATAGCCAGAACTTTCATGCCGCCATTTCCTCATAGAATGGAAAGAATGATGGTTAAAGATATGAAAAGAATGGATAACATGATGAAAAAAGATTTCAAATTTGCACGTAATGCAGCACAGGTTATTCATCTGGAACAAACAAAAGACTTTTATAAAATCCTGATTGATTTAAGAGCTTTTGATAATAATGAAAATAATGTTCAGGTAACAACTAATGGAAATATATTGACAATCAATGGACGCTCAATAAGAAAAGCCAAAAATAATGAACAAATTTCAGAATTTCAACAAAATTATATGTTTGGGGACAATGTAAAACTTCCTGATTTAACTAAAGAAACCGACGGGAATTATCTTGTTATCACAATTCCAATTAGAGAAACTGAAGATTAATTTAAGTAATCATAAAATTTTTAAACAGAGGGGATAAGAAAAATTTATCCCTTTTGTTTTGTGTTGTTAGTATTTAACATTAACACTCTTTTCTGCTAAAATATATGTATGAAAATATTAGGTATCGACCCGGGGATGGCTATAGTTGGTTACAGCATTCTGGAATTTGACGGCAGAAATATTGAACTGCTGAATTCCGGTTCCATTCAAACTGCGAAAGGTCAAAAAGAATCCGCAAGATTATTAGAAATTTTTAACGACATGTCAACAATTGTCGAAAAATACAAACCTGATATTTGTGCAATTGAAAAATTATTTTTCTTTAGAAATCAAACAACAGTTATGCCTGTTGCTCACGCTAGAGGTGTAATTTTAACAGTTCTGGAAAAAAATAATATTCCAATCTTTGAATACACCCCGATGGAAGTTAAACAAATTTTGACAGGATATGGAAGAGCAACTAAAAAAGAAGTTGAACAAATGGTAAAAATCAGTCTTGGAAATGATAAGCTTCCAAAGCTGGATGATACTGTAGATTCAATTGCTATTGCAATATCGTTTACAAGAAGTCCTGATGCATTAACTTATGTGAAAAAAATTTGAGTTTTTTACATATAAATGATAGGATAATTTTTAAGGGATAATATGGATAAAATTTTAGTTCAAAAAATAATAATATTAAGCTTAATTGTTGGTTTAATACTGGGGCTTCTGGCACCTGTACCGGTAGTTGGAATGATAATGCTGTTTTCCGTATTACTGCTTGCTTCACCAATTGTAATTTTATATATGATTCTGGCTGGGGAATTGGATTTAACCTCTCCAAAAGACAGTATCATCACAGGTGCAATAATCGGATTCAGCGCAAATCTTACTTTTGCTGTATCATACTCAATCCTTATGGTTTTACTGGCAAAAGTTTTCCATTTTACTCCAAATTTCTTCTTAACTGCAATGATTACAAATTCACCGATTTGGTTAATAGGAACTTTCATTATTTTTCTTGGAGTTTTATGCGCCACAACCAATTCTTTTACCGGATTTGCAACATATTATATTATAAACTTTATTCGCGATGTTTACGAGAAGAAACATCCGCAAATACAAGGCACACAAGATTTTACACAGGAAAATTATAAATAACAAAAGGACAAAAAATGACAGAATTTACATCAAAAATAAGAACAATTGAATGGATTGATACATATTCAAGAATGGTAGATCAAACAAAGTTTCCTGAACATTTCGAATACGTAGATATTAAAACAGGACAAGACATGTTCGATGCTATTAAAACAATGATAGTAAGAGGAGCACCGGCAATCGGAATAGCCGGTGCACACGGGGTTGTTTTATTCGCACAGGAGCTTGAGAAACAAAATCTATCACGCGAAGAATTCATAAAACAATTACTTGAAAAAGCTGATTTTATGGCAAGTGCAAGACCTACAGCAGTAAATCTTATGTGGGCAGTTGAAAAGCAAAAAGAAATTATCAAAAGTTCATCATCAGATATACAGACTTTAATAAAAGAACTTGCTGACAACGGCAAAAAATTAGAACTGGAAGATATTGCAATAAACAAAAAAATAGGTGATTATGGTGCTGAAGTTGTTCCAAAAGGTGCCACTATCTTAACTCACTGTAATGCAGGAGCATTAGCAACAGTTGGATATGGAACAGCTTTAGGGGTTGTGCGTTCTGCATTTGCCAATGACCCGACAGTACAAGTTTTTGCTGATGAAACTCGTCCACGACAACAAGGTGCCAGAATTACAACATTAGAATTAACAATGGATGGAATTCCTGTGACCCTTATCACTGACGGTATGTGCTCATATTTTATGAAAAAAGGGATGATTGATATGGTTTGTGTGGGTGCTGATAGAATTGCTGCAAACGGTGATGCAGCTAACAAAATTGGTACATATACAGTAGCAATTGCCGCAAAATATCATAATATTCCATTCTATGTTGCAGCACCACTTTCAACAATTGATACAAGCATCAAATCAGGTGATGAAATTGTTATTGAAGAGCGATCTCATGAAGAAGTTACTCATATCAATGGAAAACCTATTTGCGCAGAGGGAGTAAATATAATTAATCCGGGCTTTGATGTTACCCCTCATGAACTTATAACAGGTATTATCACAGAAAAAGGTATTTTGCGACCTGATTATAACAAATCTATCGCAGAAGCATTTAAAAAATAATAAATCAAGGAGGAAATATGAAAAAAGTATTATTAACAACAATTGCCATAGCAATACTAACTATAGCAACACCAAGTGCATTTGCAGGAACTCATGGAACTAACGGCCAAGTTAGTGCCACATCTGTTGGTGCTGCAGCATTATCATTATTAATTTGGCCTGGTTTAGGTCAAGCAGTTAATGACCAACCATTTGACAAAAATGTTACCCACGCACTTTTAGGTTTGACCGGTGTATTTAGATTTTGGTCTTGCTACGATGCTTTTGTTGATAGACAAGGCGGTGTTTGGCACAACAGAATTTAATTATGATGATATTTTGAAATATAAAAAATTAAGGCTATTTGAAATTTTTCAAATAGCCTTTTTTAGTGTCGGAAAATTATTTTTAAAATCTGAAATCTCTTTGACCTTGTTCAATACTTTCAAGATTATTTTCAACAATACTTTCGATTTTTTTGTCGGCGAAACAGCTCAGTTCTTTTTTAATCAATTCTTCACCAACTTTTTTAGTTTCTTTAGATGCATAATCTTCTAAATATTCTTTTAGTGTCATTATCGCATTCGGATGGCAGAAATTATGAATTTGTTGTTCTTTACATATTGCCATGAATCTATCGCCAACTCGGCCTTCTCTATAACAAGCGGTACAAAAACTTGGAACATATCCAAGTTCCATAAGCCATTTTATAATTTCATCTAAAGTTCTTCTGTCTTCAACATCAAATTGAGCAGTATCTTCTTCTGATTCATCTTCAGGATGAGCGTAACCACCCACACTTGTTTTTGAACCTCCACTTATTTGGGATACACCTAACTTCAAAACTCTTTCTCTACATTTTTTAGATTCTCTTGTAGAAATAATCATTCCTGTATATGGAACTGCAATTCTAATACAAGCAACAATCTTTGCAAAAGTATCATCATCAATTCCATTATCAAAAGTTGAAGGATCAATATCATCAGCTTTTCTAATTCTAGGAACTGAAATTGTATGAGGACCAACCCCAAATACTGCTTCTAAATGTTCAGCATGCATTAATAGTGCTGAAAATTCGTATCTGTATAATTCTAATCCGAATAGTACACCCAGACCTACATCATCAATTCCGCCCTGCATAGCTCTATCCATAGCTTCTGTATGGTATGCGTAATTGTGTTTTGGTCCTGTTGGATGTAATCTTTCATAAGACTCTTTATTATAAGTTTCTTGGAATAAAATATATGTTCCAATTCCTGCTTCTTTTAATTTTCTATAATTCTCAACGGTTGTAGCTGCAATATTAACATTGGCTCTTCTTATTGCACCATTTTTATGATGAATTGAATAAATTGTTTTTAAAGATTCTAAAACATATTCAATAGGATTGTTTACAGGGTCTTCTCCTGTCTCAATTGCAAGACGTTTATGTCCCATATCTTGAAGCGCAATAACTTCCTCTTTTATCTCTTCTTGTGTCATTTTTTTACGAGGAATATGCTTATTTTTTGCGTGATATGGACAATATACACAACCATTTACACAATAATTTGATAGATATAATGGTGCAAATAAAACAATTCTGTTTCCGTAATAATCCTGTTTTATTTTTTCAGCTAATTTAAAAATTTCTTTATTTTTCTCTTCAATTTCACAGTCTAATAAAACTGCAGCTTCTCTATGAGTTAAACCTTTACCAAAACGAGCTTTTTCTAAAATTTTATCAATTAATTCAATATTATTTTTATTTTCTTCGGCATATTTTAAAGAGGCTAAAACTTCTTCATGATTTATAAACTCTTCCGCTTTATTTGACTTTGGATTATACATACACTTCTCCCCTTATATCTTTTATAATATCATAAAACTTTAAACATAAATGTAAAGCTCCAATACTACATATAATAAAAAATAAAGAGTAATTATTTAAAATTACTCTTTATTTTTATATATCTAGTTATTTGTTCATTACTTTAATTAAACTTCAGCGTTTTGTTTATCAGCAAATTTTGCTGCACCTTTATTAGAAACTTTATCAGTGATAGAACCTAAAATTAAACCACCAATTGTACCTGTAATAGCTGATGATACTAAATTTTTTACTAATATCGGGCTCTTAGTAATTTTACCGGTAATCAATGATGCAACAGGAAGAACCACTGCACCTAATGCCACACCAAATGTTTTTCCAACATTAGATTTATAGAACACATTATCATGTTTAGTTAATTCTGCACGATCTTCTTGAGTCAATACAGCTTTTTTACCTTCTGTTTCTAATTTATCAGCCATTTTTGCATGTTTATCATTAATTTTCTTATCTACCAAAGCTCCACAACCTAAAGCTACTAATAAAGATATTGGCATAGAGATCTTAATATTCTTAGCTACAGTTTTCATGGCTTTAATAATTTCATCAGTATTCTTTGTATAAACATTATCAAGAGCATTTCCAGCTTCATTCATTGCTTCTTGACTTACTTTAGCAACTTTTTTAACAAATGCATTAATACCTAGAAGCGTAGCTGCTTCTACACCACCCCAAACTGCACCTGTTTTTAAACCTGCATGTGTTTGGAATGGCTTTTGAGCTTGATTATTTCTATCATTTTCACGTGATTTAAACGCTAAGTTTCTACCTGAAGTTAAGTTATAATTTTGAACAGATAACATAATTACTCCTTTTGTGTGTACCTACAGAAATTGTAAAACACATAATAAAAATATTTGCTATAATTTTAGAAAAAACTTTTATTTTGTAACAAATGTTTATATAAAAAGAAAAGTAGATCGGCTTTACCAAAGCCGGCAAAATATTTAATGTCGGATTAGTAAATCCGACCTACTTAACTATTTCTTCATGTCACCCTGAACTAGTTTCAGGGTCGCAGGATAACAGATTCCGAACTAAATTCGGAATGACAAGCTTACAGAAACAGAGATTCTTCGGGTTTCACCCTCAGAATGACACATTATTTGTTTTTGTGACGAAAATTTGTTTTTTTATGATAATTCGCTTGAAACTCTAACATTTCATTGCTTTGGGACGTTAGGAAATTAGTATCAATTTGATACCATTAGTTCAAAATAAATTCTTCACATTCATTCAGGATGCCGCAAATCTGATAAAATCTCACTGCTATTTGTTTACGGGGTTGCAGGAGTCTTTTTGAATTTTCCTGCAATCCATTCAAATGGTTTTTTGATGTAGTTTACAGCGGTTTGAGTGATGTTTTTTAATCCTTGAGTATTTATTTTGCCTTTTGTAACTGCAAATATTGCTCCGGTTACACCTGCTGCTGCAATTGCGCCAAATGTCCATTTTTTCCAACCTGGATTTTGCACCAAGCTTTTGTCATTATAACTGTCGACTTGCGGTAAGTCTTTTAATTTTGTCCCCTCCGGCAGAAGAGAAATATCTGTTATTGGTAAATCTGCCATTTGAGGATTTCCGACAAATCTTGCCGGTTTATCTAAAATGTATGCAGTTGCATCGAAATCAATTACACCACCAGCTGCTAAACTGTCCAATGAATACGCCCAATTTGAAGACATAAAAAATCCTTTATATTTTACCTACATATATATAAAGGATTTTTAGTAAAAAAAATTGCGTGTTTGTCAAATTTTGTTTAGTTTTTGTAAAAGAATACTTTATATGATTGAAAGTGTTTTTATGGTACGATTTGTACATAAATTACGAATTTATGAGGTATAGAAATATGGAAAAATATTATTTAACAACAGCTATTGATTATGTTAATGGTGCTCCACATATCGGACACGCTTACGAAAAGATTTTGACAGATATTATTGCAAGACATTATTCTCAAAGAACTGATAATATGTTTTTCTTGACAGGTACAGATGAACACGGAATTAAAATTCAGAAAACGTCAGCTGCTCAAGGTAAAACTCCAAAACAACTTTGCGATGAAAATGCTCAAAAATTTAAAGATGCATGGAAAGCTCTTGATGTTAATTATAATAGATTTATTCGTACTACTGATGAAGATCACGAAAAAACAGTTCAAAAAATATTCAAAAAACTTGTTGAAAAGGGCGATATTTATAAACACGAATACGAGGGGTTGTATTGTTCAGGTTGTGAATGTTTCTTGAATCCTAAAGATTTAACTGAAGACGGACTTTGCCCTGATCACTTGAAAAAACCCGAAGTTGTTAAGGAAGAAAATTATTTCTTCAAACTTACAAAATATAAAGATGCAATTATTAAACACATAAAAGAAAATCCGGAATTTATTGTTCCAAGTTTTAGAGCTAATGAAGTTTTAAATCAATTGGAAGATATTCAGGATATTTCAGTTTCAAGAAGTAAAGAAAATGTAGGTTGGGGGATTGATATTTTAGATGATCCGGAACAATCTATTTATGTTTGGATTGATGCATTGTCAAATTATATTACTGCAATTGGCTATGATACTGAAAATCTGTCAGAACAATTTAAAAAATTGTGGCCGGTTGATGTTCATGTAATTGGAAAAGATATTTTAAAATTCCATAGTATTTATTGGCCTGCGATTTTAATGGCATTGGATTTACCTTTACCAAAACATATTTTTGCTCACGGTTGGATTACTATTGATGAAACAAAAATGTCTAAATCTTTAGGTAATGTTGTTTCTCCAACTTCTGTTCTTGAGAATTTTGAATTGGCTCATCCTGACGCGTTCAGATATTATATGGCAACATCTGCTCCTTGCGGACGTGATGGTAATTATTCAGATCAGGATTTTAAAGAAAAAGTAAACGCGCACCTTGCAAACAGTATGGGTAATCTGTTAAACAGAAGTTTATCAATGCTTGTGAAATATTTTGACGGCGAAGTTAAAGAAGAATTTTTATCAAATCGTTCTAAAGAGGCTGAAAGCTTGTTAAAGACAGCATTAGGAACAGTTAAAATCGTAGAAAATCATTTTAACCATTTCGAAATTCAAGAAGCTGCCCAAGAGATTATATCATTGGTTGATGCAACAAATAAATTTGTAACAGATAATGCCCCTTGGACACTTGCAAAAGAAGAAAAAATGACTGAATGTGGTCAGGTTTTAGCTACAGTTTTGGAAGTTATGTGTGTAGTATCATCATTGATTTACCCATATTGTCCAAATATTGCTGCGGATATGGCTAAACAGTTATCTTATGATTTGTCAACAAAATTATATGATATTAAATCTGATAATATTAAGGTTGGAAAATTGATTTCTAAAGAAGAAATTCACCCTGTATTCTTGAGGGTTGATTCAGAATTAGCTGATAAGAGTAAAAAATAAAAGGGTAAGCTCCTGCACATCCTCCCGACACAGACTAGTTAAGAGATTTGGCGGGAAAGGAGCTGAGATAATGATTTTCTGTATATCAAAAAGCGTTATGGTTTATCTTTATGATAATCATAACGCTTTTAACAATCATTTACTAGGGAGCTAAGAAAGACTTTAAGCGTAGCGACCTCTTGAGGTCTTTTCCTTATATAACTATTATTTAATATCTTTTACATTTATCAAGTCGGCCTTATTTTTTGTAAAAAGCCTCAAACGGTATATTAAGAGCTTCCAGTATATAGATGTTAGTTGTAATTTCTGGCTGGGTTTGTCTATTTTTCATTTTATTCTTGGTGTTCATATCTATATTTTGTTTGGAAAAATTTATAATTCCCATCTTTCTGAGGTTCTAATCGTAAATGATTTCCTTTTTCTTCAGGTAAGATATAAACTTTGGTATTAATACCTTTAATGAATTTTCGCATTTTATCGAAACTTTTTGCCAGATAATTTACACAACCGAAAGAAACTCTATTATCTTTTAGGCTTTTATTTTTTAATACCTTATTTCTTAATTGCCCCATTGGTGATAATGGTACTTGGTGCAGTGCAAGGACTTGTGATTTTTGATATTTTTTTTGAGTATGTTCCCCGGCTAAACATAATATTTTTTGTCCATATAGTTTTTCATTAGAGGAACCTTTTCTTGCTCCTTCTCTGCAAATAGTGAATTCACCAGGAGTGGTATATGCTCGAAGTTTTGCTCCTTTTACCATGTAGCCGCCACCTCGTTTATCGCCTATATGTCTGCCGACAGCAACTTCACTTACATTTAAAGTATCACCATCAGGAGAGTATACTACTGATTTACAATTTTTTTTGTCGATAATTATGTAGTTGTCTACTGGATGACCATATTTTTTTAGTAATTTGTTATAGCTGATTATTTTTTCGTGATCAGAAAAACGTTTTCCTAGTGAATCTGCTACAATTTCTGTGAGATGTGCATCATTTTTTAAATTGTTAATTGTTTTTGGTGCTTGTTTTGTACAATTTCCCAGTAATGTTGTTGCACCTATACATACTGCGGGGATAATGTTTTTTGTTTTCATGTAAAAATAAACCTTTCAATATTATTAATACTAAAAAGGTTTATTTTTGCTATTTTTTGTAGAAATATTAAGTTCTAGGATATGTACCATGTTGAAGGATTATACCATCTAAAATTTTCTTCTTTTGCTTTTTGCTCTGCAAGTTGCTGTTGGCGTTTTTGTTGTAGTTTTCTATTTATATTACCTTGTGCAATTTGGTTTTGAACTCTTTTTCTTTTACTATTTTGTTTCGCATCTGCATAATGAGTTACAAATTTGGTTGTTCCATCGGCTTGAGTTTCAAGTTTCAATGAATTACCTCTTTCTTCGGGTAGAATGTATATTTTTGTGCCCACTTTGACGCCATATTTTAATTCCATTTCTTTTAGGTCTTCTGGCTTTATATTTGGGCATCCCATGCTTACTCGATTGTTTCGTAGGTTTCCATCATTGTATAGTTTATCTCTATGTTTGCGGTCTGCAGTATTGTGCATAGCCTGAAAACCTTTGCCAAATTTTACTTTGCCCCATTTGCCAGGCGCCCATTCTCGCAATTCTACGTCAGGGTCAACTGTTTCATTGGCTTGTCCCATACGATACATTCCTCCAAAATCTTTTCCTTTTGATGTAAAGGTGTATTCTCCCGGAACCGTTGTGTATTTTTGTTTATTTGAATCTTTTGCCCAGGCTGTTGACATATCATCACCTTTATCTCGTCCTAGTAGAACTTCGTATGATTTTAATTTTTGGCCAGCTTTATTGTATATGGTAGCTTTGCATGTTTTTTTATCTAAGATAATATAATTACCTTTTGCATGCTTTTTATTGTATGTAATAATTTTTTGTGTATCATTTTGCATGCAATTGATGCGTGATATTTCACTATGGCCTCCAACCTGACGCATTCTTTGATGTCTGGTAGTATCTTGTCTTGTGCTATCAACCGGGTGTTTTTTGTTGAATTTGATGGTATCTTTGCTAGTTGTGTCGACTCTTAGTGCATCAGTACGCTCAGCTCGAATTAATGTATCAGGTCTGATTGAATCTGGTATTGCTTTATTTTGAGTTATGTTTTGTTGTTTTGGTTGTCCAGTAAATGTAATTTTTTTACCGGCAGAATTGAAATATTTTTTACCAAATTCATCAACATTTTTACAGCCATTTAAAGTTGCTAATCTATTCATTTCTTTTACAATTGCGCTATTAGTAGCTTTCTTCCCTTGATTTTTCAAGTTGTTTTTAGCTAATGTGTAGGGACAATCGCCTTTTTGAATTGTGTAAGAATTTGAAATCTTAGTCATTAATCTATCTCCTTTATATCTTATATATATAAAGGAGATATAAAAAGGGGAATTGCTAGTAAAATTAATATTAGTAATATATCTTAATATTTTGTTATATATCAACGCCTTGCATCATATTAACAAGTTGCGAAATTGTACCATCCATTGTTACGCTGTCAGATGTCCTTTGTTGTAAAAATGCGTTAACTTTTGGCATCATTTCGATTGCAATATCAAGTTTAGGGTTCGAACCTGGTTGATACATACCAACGTCAATAAGGTCTTTGTTTTCGCGATACATTGACATAATCGTTCTAAGCTTTGCTGCTGCAGCTTTATGTTCGGGGGAAGCAATAGCACTCATTAAACGGGAAATACTTCCTAAAACATCAATTGCAGGGTAGTGGTTAGATTCTGCAACTTTTCTTGATAAGAAAATGTGACCGTCAACAATACCACGAACAATGTCTACGATAGGATCAGATATATCATCACCCTCCATTAATACCGTATAAAGTGCTGTAATGGAACCTTTTGGGCTGTTTCCTGCACGCTCAAGAACCTTTTGCAGCCATGAAAATATTGATGGCGGATAACCTTTCATCGTTGGCGGTTCTCCTAAAGATAATCCTACTTCACGACCTGCCATAGCACAACGGGTTACGGTATCTGTCATTAAGAAAACTTTTTTACCCTGATCCCTAAAATATTCACATACAGCTGTTGCAGTTAAGAGTGCTTTTTGACGAATCAATGGCGGCTGATCACCTGTAGAGCAAACCAGTACTGATTTTGCCATACCAACTTCGCCCAAAGAATCCTCAACAAATTCTTTAACTTCACGGCCACGTTCACCAATCAGTGCAACTACGTTGACGTCAGCATCAGAGTTTCTTGCAATCATACCTAGGAGCGTACTTTTACCAACTCCGGAACCTGCAAACAACCCTAAACGCTGACCACAACCCATTGTCATACATCCGTCAATTGCGCGAACACCTGTTGAGAATTGTTCTGTAATAATGGGTCTTTCAAATGGTCCTGGAGGTGGTCCCTCTACCGGACGCCATGTTGCACCTGTGGTATCCAGCGGTTTACCATCAATAGGATTTCCAAGCGGGTCGATTAATCTTCCAAGTAAAAAATCACCGACCGGTACGATAATTGGATTGCCCGTAGATGTTACAAGGCTTCCCTGTCCGATACCCGTTCCGTCAAGTAATAGTGCAAGTTGTGCAACTTCACCTCTAAATGCTTGTACTTCTGCAGGTTTTTGTTGCCCGTCATGTGTTTCTATAAAACACAAATCCCCAATTTTTAGTCCCGGAAGTTTTACTTCTACTGTCAATCCCAGAAGTTTTGAAACTGTTCCTTTATATGAAATAAGTTGCGTTTCATTGAGTTTTTGTTTAACTCTCTGTTTCAAATCTTCAATACTGCTTTTATCAATCTCTACCATATTTTTATTATAGCAATATTTATTCAATTATCAATTTGTTAAACGTTATTTAGCTTAGCTGATATCTATTATTCCATTTTTTTAAGATGAGTATTGTAGTGTGTTTTTTCAAAAACTGTCCTAAAAAATAGTTCTTTTTAGTGTTTTACAATACTTGAATTTTAGTGTATAATTGAACTTGAGAGAAGTTTTATGGTACAGGAAGAAAATAAAACAGATGTTATAGTTGTCGGTGCAGGTCCAAGTGGTATAGCCTGTGCAATTACTCTTGCAAAAGCGGGAAAAGAAGTTGTACTGATTGAGCGTGGAATGTTTGCGGGGAGTAAAAATGTATTTGGCGGAGCAATTTATACACAGCCGACAAAAGAAATATTCCCTAATTTTGAGTTCGAAGCACCTGTAGAAAGACGGAATATTGAACATAATTTTATAATTCTCGGTGAATCTGATTCTACCACTGTTACTTATAGAAAAGATGATAATGTAAGTTATTCTGTAATTCGCGGCAAGTTTGACCGCTGGGCTGCTGAGGAGGCAAGAAAAGCCGGAGTTATTCTTGTTGAGCAGACTGTCGTAAGAGAATTATTAAAAGAAAAGAATAAAGTTGTAGGGGTTAGAACAGAATTAGAAGATTATTATGCAGATATTGTGGTTTTAGCAGATGGTGTTAATTCTCTTCTTGCAAAGCAAATAGGTTTGAGAAAAGAAATTGAAACAAAAGATGTTGCTTTGAGTGTAAAAGAAGTTATAAAACTTGATAAAGAGGTTATTAATCAGAGATTTAGGGTTAATGATAAAGAGGGCGTTATCGGCGAAATTTTTGGGGGCCCTATGCTTGGTTCATTGGGGCTAGGTTTTATGTACACTAATACGGATTCTGTAACTATTGGGCTCGGTGTTACATTAAATGATTTAGTTGAAAAAGGATTAAGACCTTTTGAACTTTTGGAACAATTAAAAGCTCACCCTGCTATTGCTCCATTGCTTGATGGCGGAACATTAAAAGAGTATTCAGCCCATTTAATTCCTGAGGGCGGGTATAAAAAAGTGCCTAAACTTTGTGATAATGGTGTTATGATTGTTGGTGATGCTGGCATGCTTGTTAATAATCTGCACTGGGAAGGAACGAACCTTGCAATGATTAGCGGGAAGCTAGCTGCAGAAACTGCTATTATTGCATTAAATACCGGTGATTGTTCTAAAAAAGTTTTGTCACAATACGAAAAAAGTTTGAATAATTCGTTTGTGTTGAAAGATATGAAAACTTATAAAGAATTGATGGATGTTTTTCATAGTCGTCAAAAAGCTTTTTTGAGTTATTATTTGAAAAAAATTAATTCATTTTTTGAAATGTTTACTTCAGTTAACAGCATTCCTAAAAAAGATAATTATTGGAAATTTATCAAAAGTATTTTTACAGACAGAAAAATTTCTGAGTTATTCAAGGATGTATGCGCTCTTATTAAGTTGGTATGGAGTATTTTGATATGAACATAGATAAAAAACTTTATACATTAAAATATTCTCCAGATACAGAATCTCATTTAAAACCGGATAAGGAGCAGTGCAAGTTGTGTAAAAGTAAGAATTGCACCTATATTTGTCCTGCAAAAGTTTATGAATGGAACGAGGAAACGCAGGAAGTAATCGTTAATTATGAAAATTGTCTTGAGTGCGGAGCATGCAGGATTGCCTGTGAGAGAAAATGTATTGACTGGAAATATCCTAAAGGGACAAAAGGTGTAACATTTAAACAAGGATAATCTAAAATTTATAATTTAATTAAAGGAGATGAAAAGATGAAAGAAGAGTATTCACAACAACACAGACGCTGGTATGACAAGGATCCTGTTTTGTCAGAAGCTGTAAAAACATTAGAAGAGACAGATGACCAAACTCAAATTAGAGTGGCGCTGAATTTAATTAAAATTATTATCGAACACAATATCGAAGATGAAAAATTTGAAGCTGTAGATGATATTATAAACGCTGTTGGTTCTGGACTTGATGATAACAGACGCGGCCGCTGGTATGATATTGATACAACATTGAGAACTGCAATGAATATGCTTCAAAACTGTCCTGAAGATACTCAAAAAGTTATTGCTAAAGAAATGGCAAAAATGGTTGTTGATGTTATTAAAAAAGATGAAGATTCTGATGATGAAGAAAATTAGTCTATTGTAGATTAAAGTTATATATTGAAAAATTACAAGCTCACAGAGGCTTGTAATTTTTTTTGTTAAGAATGAATCTTTTATGAATAATAAGTTGAGTGCCGGCTGCTGAATAAAAAAGGCTAGATTTTATACTCTCTAACCTAAAGAATTATTCATTAACCGAATAACATATTACCCCTTAATTATTTTTTGCAGTGTCCCTCCATTTTGGAAGAAAATTTCTTTTTGTACAGGAAGGCTTGGTATTGATGTTATTGTAGCACCTTGCTGATTATTTTGTTGTGATTGGTTTTTAGAAACTACTTCATAAGATTTTATCGAACGTTTTCCTGTTAATCTTTGCATAAAGTTATAATATTTTTTCTTGAATCCTGTTGAATTATTTTGTTTGGTTTCAATATCAATCAATTCATCTCTGGTATGAGTTTTTAATGGAGTTCCGACTGATGATCTTGTTAACATTTCACCTAATGTCGTGTTGGTCAGGGTAATCCAGCTCATTCCTAATAGTGAAGAGTTATATTGGTTTCTGAATGTGGAATTGAACAGGTCAATCAATAATGTTTGGTAGAATAATCTTGAACCTTCCTGAACAAATCTTTCTTTGAATTTTGTATCAGCACCTTGTTTGTCATTACCGTTTGATTTTAGCATAACCATATTGTAGCTATTGATGCAGCTGTTTTTGCAAGGTTAGATAACTCTGCGTTTGATACGCTGGATAAAGAATCTACGTTAAATGCTTTTAGAAGATTTACCTGAACGTAATCTTTAAACTGTTCAGCATTAAAATCTTTTTTCAGAGCCTGTTTGCTTATTTTTTCAAAACTGTTTGCTAGAGCTTGAATATCTTGAACAGGTTTAGAAGCTTTGCCTTTTCTAAATACACTCATAAGTTTTTCATCTATCATCCAGTATGGAAGTGTTACTGTGTTCCACATAAATTTGAATGGCGCTATGAAGAAGTTTACAAGTGGTTTAATTTTTTTATCTTTTGAGCCTAAATCAATAATAGATTGTCCGTCTACTGTTTTTAGGGCAGTTTTGCCAACTTGTTCATATTTATCTGCAAGTTTTTCAAATCCGTTTTCTCTCAGTACTTTTACAACTTCGTCAAATTTTTTACTGTCTACAGTATATTTTTGGGATGTTAAAGATTTATATAAACTTGTGAATGGTCTGTACAGAACTTTGTCTTCGAATGTTTTTACTGCACTGTCTAATTTTAAATCTTTTATACCAAGTTTTTCAAATTTTTCAGGATTTTTGATTTTCATATTTTCAAAATATTTTAGTGCAGCATTTTTGACTGCAGTAAGATTTTTCAATCCTTTGATTCCATAGCCGATCCCTAGAACTGCAGCAGAGGCTTTCACTATTGTATCGAAAGATAATAGTGGTTTTTGTTGTTCTTTCTGTTTATTTGTTGAACCTGCTGCAGAGATTTGTTTATTATTTTCAGCTGATTTGAATGTTAATGGTTTGATTTTTGCTTCCGGAGCATTAAGTTTTTCATTTTCTTTACGTGCTTCTTCCGGAGTTAGTCTTGTAATGTGTTTGCCGTTTGATAAACGTGAATACATTTCTGTTACAAGAACAGTGATTCCTGTTGTGAGGACAATTCCTGCTTTTGATTTATTGATGAACTTTTGGAAAGCTCCCATAGTAATCAATGTTAGATATCCGCTTGTTAAAATTCTGCTGACTTCTTGTTTAAACCTTGTTTTCTTTTCTTTGTCTGCGGCTTTTGGATCATCATCCATCATTCTTGATAAGTTATAAGCATCGTTTGCTAGGAAAATTGCAGGAGGTAATCCTGATACTAATCTGTTTAAAGCTCTTTCATGTTTTGTGTCATAATTACCTGATTTTGGATCGAATTGTTTTAATTCTGCCTGAAAAATTTTAGATTCCATCTTAGAATCAACGTCTGCTGTAATTTTTGCAATTTCTTCTGCAGTTAAATCTGAAATAGATTTACCTGCCTGTTTTGCAAATGCTTCTTTTGCAGCATCAAGTTTCATATCTCTGAAAGTTATTAAACCTGTTAGAGAGTTAACTTTAGCATCAATTTTAGAACGTTGTCTGATAGCTTTGAACATTGGTCTTTCTAACGTTTTTGCAGACCAATCTTTTAACCCTGGAATTTTTCCTAAAAGTTCAACTGTACCGTTGAGCATATCACCAGGTAAAACTTTGAACGGATAAATTATTCCGTCCCAAGCAAGATGAGGAATAGTTTTTTTGTTTATTGTAATTCTATCTCCGTTTACAGAGATTAAATTTGAAGTTCTGTCAGCATGTTTAACTGTAATATTTTCCAGAAGTTCTCTTCCCATCCCGCCGACATATTTGTCTGCGAATTTTAGGAACTCATCTTTGCTGTATGTTTTATCCAGTTGTTTGTATAAACCTAAAGAAAGACCTTTAAAACTTAAATCTGATGAATGATTAGTTTTTAAAGGTCTCTTAATATCTTGGTTATTATATTGTGAATAAAATTTTGAAGAATGGAGAGTGGTCTCTGAATTTGGAGACATTGGCTCCTGTTTATAACGCTGCTTGTCTATTCGAAATTTTGTCGCACTATTTATTATCATTTCACACACCTGTTTTTCATGTATTTTCAACCATACTAAAACAAAACGCAAGTATAATTTGCTAAATATTTACTAATTTTAACAATTTAAAATGTCTATAAATACTTATGTAATAAAAAATATATATTTTTGTTTATAATTAAAATAACCGGCTTGGATATATTATTAAGCCGGTTTATTAATGTGTTTATTTTGTTTTTATTTTAGTCGTTAATAACTTCTAAAAGACGTTCCCAAACTTCATCAATTGAACCTTCGGCATTAATCGTTTTCAAAACACCTTTGTTTTTGTAGTAATCAATTAGAGGAGCGGTTTCTCTAAAATATGTTTCAAAACGAGCTTTTGCAGTTTCTTCATTATCGTCTTTTCTTTGAGTTAATTCAGTGCCGCATTTGTCACAAATTCCCTCTACTTTTGTAGGTTTGAATTTTATATTATAAATTTCACCACATTTAGGGCAAGAACGACGATTTACAATTCTGGAAATCAATACATTTTGGTCTAAGTCAAAATAAATTGCTCTAAAATCTGATTCATCAGAACCGTTGATATCGGCATTAATTTTTTCTAACATATCAGCTTGTTCAACGCTTCTAGGATATCCGTCAAGGATATAACCATGCTTACAATCTTCTTCAGCTAATCTGTCTGCGATAATTGAAGCAACAAGTTCAACAGGCACCAGATTACCTTTGTCAATGTAAGATTTTGCAATTTTTCCATTTGCAGTTTCATTTTTAATTTCTGCTCTTAATAAAGAACCTGTATCTACATGCGGAAGTCCTAAAAATTCAGCTAATTTGTTAGTTTGTGTGCCTTTACCGCAAGCCGGTGGTCCTAAAAAAATCATTTGTTTTCTCATATTCAAACTCATTTCTTTATTTAGTTGCTGTTCATTTTTTGTTTCAACGCTGTTCATAATGGAATCTCTTTTCTCTTTTCAGTTTATTTTCAAATACACCGTAATTGTACATCAACGATAAATTCTTTTCAACATTTAAATATCTTGCAAAAAGAATTAAAATAAATTATACTAAAATTGTTGTAGAATAACTAAAAAGGAGTAGAGAGTATGCTGAAACACAGTCATAATAAGAAAATCGGGGGGGGGTAACCTTTTAAAGCTTTACTCCGACAG
>ERZ824600.978-NODE-978-length-38688-cov-3.103228_pt1 | contig 38688 bp, 31 predicted proteins | sample MGYA00519933_ERZ824600 | MGnify/ENA primary metagenome ERZ824600 (study PRJEB31778, sample SAMEA3449178) | human gut metagenome | biome: human gut; feature: human-associated habitat; material: faeces | place: United Kingdom | collected 2010/2012 ... | reverse complement strand
GGCTACATGATAATGCTCCTCACCGACGATATGCGGATCAAGGATACGCGAAGTAGACTCCAGCGGATCTACTGCCGGATAAATACCAAGCTCTGAGATTGAACGTGAAAGTACGGTTGTCGCATCCAAGTGAGCAAATGTATTTGCCGGTGCCGGATCGGTCAAGTCATCGGCAGGGACATAAACAGCCTGTACCGATGTGATAGAACCTTTCTTTGTTGAAGTGATTCGCTCCTGTAAAGCACCCATTTCTGTCTGTAATGTCGGCTGGTAACCTACCGCACTTGGCATACGTCCAAGCAAAGCGGATACCTCGGAACCGGCCTGTGTAAAACGGAAAATATTATCAATAAAGAGAAGGACATCTTTTCCGGAACGGTCACGGAAGTTTTCTGCCATGGTAAGTCCTGTAAGACCTACACGCATACGTGCTCCCGGCGGCTCGTTCATCTGACCGAATACCAAGGTGGCATGAGAGTTGGAGAGTTTTTCCATATCAACCTTGGAGAGGTCCCAATGCCCCTCTTCCATATCTTTTTTGAAGTCATCGCCATAATTGATAACTCCCGACTCTATCATCTCACGCAGCAGGTCGTTACCTTCACGGGTACGTTCACCTACACCGGCAAAAACGGTAAATCCGTTATGTCCTTTGGCGATATTGTGTATCATCTCCATGATGAGCACTGTCTTGCCTACACCGGCACCACCGAAAAGACCGATTTTACCACCTTTGGAATAGGGTTCGAGCAAATCGATAACCTTAATACCCGTATAAAGCATCTCGGTGTTGATAGAGAGGTCTTCAAAGCGAGGGGCCGGGCGGTGAATCGGAGTTACTTCCTTGTAGTCAAGTTCAGGCAGGTGGTCAATGGCATTTCCCATAACGTTCATCAAGCGGCCTTTTACCTGATTACCCGTAGGCATAGCCAAAGGACGTTGCAAATCGACCACTTTCATACCTCGGGTAAGGCCATCGGTGGTATCCATAGCAACACAGCGAACTGTATGTTCTCCGATATGCTGCTCCACCTCTACAATCAAATCCGAGCCATCGGGCCGTTGTATTTTCAGCGCATTGTAAATAGGGGGCAATTGCGCCTCTTCGCCGTCGAAAGTTGCATCGACAACAGGGCCGATGACTTGCGAAATGTATCCGATATTGTCTTTCATATGGCTATCTTGTTTCATTAATACGATTTTCTAAAAATGTATACCGAAAATGGTTATCAGCACCACAAGGAGCAGATTGACAAATCCTATGGGTACCAGATATTTCCATTCAAGGTTCAGGAGCTGGTCGATACGCAGACGGGGGAATGTCCACTTGAACCACATGATGATAAACATCACAACGGCAGTCTTGCCAAAGAACCAAACGACCGAGGGGATATAATCCATCACCTGATTGAAAGCGTCCCAGCCGCCAATGTGCAGGGGCATCCAGCCGCCCAAGAAGAGAAGGCTGGCTATTCCGGCCACGATAAACATGTTCAGGTATTCTGCCAGATAATAGAATCCGAAATGGATACCCGAATATTCGGTGTGATAACCGGCCGTCAGCTCCGACTCGGCCTCGGGGAGGTCAAACGGGCCACGGTTGGTCTCGGCCGTTCCTGCGATGAGATAGATGACAAAGGCAATGATCATGGGAATGTGTCCCGTGAAAATGAACCAGCCGCGGCTTTGCAACTCAACCAGCTGCGAGGTCTGCATCGTACCGGCGAAGACAACGACGGCAAGCATCGAGAGGCCGATGGAAAGCTCGTAGCTCACCATCTGCGCGCCGCTTCGCATGGCGCCGATGAGGGTAAACTTGTTATTACTCGACCAGCCGGCCAGGAGTATACCCAGCACACCTATCGACGAAACTGCCATGATGAAGAATACGCCGATGTTGAAATCGAGTACCTGCAATCCGCGACCGAAAGGCATACAGCCGAACGTAAGCATCGAGGCGAGTATCACCAGATATGGGGCGAGATTGAAGAGGAATCTGTCGCTGTGCTTGATGGAAATAAGCTCCTTGATGAGGATTTTTATCATGTCGGCCACGCTCTGAAAGAGTCCGTAAGGGCCTACCCGGTTGGGACCGAGACGACACTGGAAGAAGGCACATATCTTACGTTCGCCGTAAATCAATGCCAGGGCGATAAGTGCATATAGCAACAGGAGGGCAACCCCTATCAGCACAAACTCGACCAGAAGGGCGCCCCACTCGGGCATATACTCTCTCAGGAAAGTGTCAATCCAGCGTGTTACTATCGAAAAATCGAACATATTGTTTGCGGGTTATATTTGATTCTACTTAATAAGGTGATTTCTGGAGGTCAACGGTCGATATCGGGTACTACATAATCGAGCGAACCGCCGATGGTGATAAGGTCGGCTATCTTGGCTCCTCTCACGAGATGGTCTACGACACCCACCAATGCAAATCCCGGCGATACGACTTTGAGACGGTAAGGTGTCTTGTCGCCCCGGCTTTCGAGGTAGATGCCGAAAGCTCCACGCGAGGCTTCCACCTGTTTGAAGTAGCGACCCTCGGGTACCTTGATAATGGGTTTGGTCTTGACGGCATAGTCGCCTTCGGGTATATTATCGACGAGCTGTTCGAGAATGTGAAGCGATTGCACAATCTCTTCGAGACGCACGTTGTAACGGGCATAGGAGTCGCCCTCGTGCGACAGCACTTCGTCGAACTGTACCTTGTCATAGGCAGCATAGGGAGTGCGCTTGCGCACGTCGCAGGCCCAACCCGAGGCACGACCCGTAGGACCGGTCGCATTGTAACGTATGGCATCTTCGAGCGAAAGGTGTCCGACGCCTATCATACGGTTACGGGCGATAACATTGCCGGTAAACACTTCATTGTATTCTTTCAGGCGCGCGGGCATGATTTTGATGAATTCCTTGACCTTGCGCTGGAAATCGGGGTGTATGTCGGCCATGACACCACCGATGGTGTTATAGTTCATCGACATGCGGGCACCGCAGGTCTCCTCAAAGATGTCGAGTACCAGCTCCCGCTCACGGAATCCGTAGAAGAAGGCGGTCAAGGCACCGAGGTCCATGCACAGGGTTGAGAAGAAGAGCAGGTGCGAAGAGATACGCATCAACTCGTCCATCATCGTGCGGATATACTGGGCACGCTGGGGAACTTCGAGTTGCAGGGCATCTTCGATACACATGCACAGGGCGTGACGGTTCTGATGGGCCGAGAGATAATCGAGACGGTCGGTCATGTGGAGGGTCTGCGGATAGGTCATGCCTTCCCACAGTTTTTCTATACCGCGGTGTATGTAACCGCAATGCACATCGACCTTCTTGATAATTTCACCTTCGAGAGAGGTGCGGAAACGCAATACACCGTGGGTAGCGGGGTGCTGCGGACCGATATTGACGATATAATCGTTTTTCTCAAAGATGTCGACAACTTTCTTTTCTACCTTTCCGTCAGGGCTCATGGCCAGCGAAATGGTTGTGTCGGCACACTCTTCGTTGGTCTCGGGTATGGGGTTGTTTTCCCGGCTGGTGTCGTAATCTTTACGCAGGGGGTAGCCGTTCCAGTCTTCACGGAGGAAGATGCGACGCATATCGGGGTGGCCAATAAAACGAATACCGTAGAAGTCGTAGACCTCACGCTCTTCAAAATTGGCATTGGCCCAGATATCGCTCACCGAATAAAGTATCGGATCTTTACGGTCGGCCGTTGCGGCTTTGAGAATCACCCAATGGTTGTATTTTACCGAGTTGAGGTAGTAGACCACACCCAGCGTCTCGCCCCAGTCCATTCCGACAAGGGCCGCCAGGTTATCAAACTGCAACTCGCCGTCGTCGTGCAAGTAACGGGCCAAGGCGGGCAGTTTCTCGGCCGGGACGGTGAAGGTAGGGTATTGACCCTCTTCATAAACAGCTTCCGGGAGGAAAGCGGCTATCTTTTCTTGTATATTTGCCATTAAAGGAAAACTTGCGGGTTAATCTTCGGATTCTTCTATCGGTTTCTGCTCCTGACGGTTTACGCCGCCGAAATATTTTTCGAGCTTGACTTTGCGCTGCAACTGCATCATGCCGTAAAGCATGGCTTCGGGCCGGGGCGGACAGCCGGGTATATACACATCGACGGGCAATATCTCGCCTACACCGTTGAGCACATGATAAGAGTTTTTGAACGGACCGCCCGAAACAGCACAACCGCCAACGGCTATGACATATTTCGGCTCGGCCATCTGGTCGTAAAGACGCCGCAGTACGGGGGCCATTTTGTGTACTATCGTGCCGGCGACCATGATAAAGTCGGCCTGACGCGGACTGGCACGGGCCACCTCAAACCCGAATCGCGCCATGTCATAGCGCGCAGCTCCTACCGACATAAATTCGATACCGCAACAGCTGGTAGCGAACGTAAGCGGCCAGAGAGAATTGGATCGGCCCCAATTTATAACGTCGTCGAGGACCCCCATCACCACATTTGTACCGTTGGCGCGGAGCTCCTCAACCATTTTTTCGAGCGACTCATTATCCTTGAAGTCCTCGTATTTCATCGACTTTATCTTCGGTTTTTTCATTTCCATTCCAATGCTCCTTTCTTCCATGCATAGGCAAGGCCGAATACAAGGATTACCAAGAAAAACAAAATGTTTACCAATCCGGCAACACCCAAATCACGGACGATAACCGCCCACGGAAAGAGAAGCACCGTCTCGACATCGAACATCAAGAACAGAATGGCAAACAGATAATATCCCACCTTAAACTGCATCCACGATGTTCCGTGTGTGGGAATACCGCACTCATAGGCCTCTCCTTTCTGCCTGTTGTATGAGCGGGGTGAGATGAACCATGCGATGAGCAGGGCTGCCGTCACCAGCACGATGCCGGTAAGGAAGACGACTACTAACAATGACAAATTCATTTTACCTATATCAAACTAACAACTTGTTATTCAATACTTTGTTAAATAAACAGAAATAACGAAGCCCTTTCTGCAAGACTTCGAAAAGAATGGGTATGAACCTCTTTTTTCAAAACTGCTTCAAAGTAACAGAATAAAATGCAGCTGGGCAAATTATTTCCTCAAAAATCGACTTTGCGAACAACTTTTTTAGCACTTCCCAAACATTTATTTACACTTCTCCGCCACACCATTTTTCTTTATTAAATAGGTGCAGCAAATTGTCTTTTTGACAAAAATACACTATCTTTGCTAGGAGTTATCGGCACAACCCGTACCTTTATATGTTATACCGACAGAAACAACCCGTCTCATGAACAACCAACCGTCTGCCTCCGAAATGAAACTATACCCATTGCTCACCCCTCTTTCGTGGCTTTACGGGGCTGCCGTATGGGTACGCAACCAACTGTTTGACTGGAACATATTACCCACAGAGAGTTTTGAAATTCCCGTCATCAGCGTCGGAAACATTACGGTCGGAGGCACCGGAAAAACACCCCACATCGAGCATCTCATACGCGCACTCTCGGAGTCGTCGTTCAAGATAGCGGTTCTGAGCCGCGGATACAAACGGCACACGCGGGGGTTCAGGTTGGTCACCATGTCATCGACCGCTGCCGAGGTAGGCGATGAGCCGTTACAAATCAAGCACAAGTTTCCGACGGCCGTCGTCGCAGTCGACGCCAACCGCCGTCGCGGGATACGCAAGCTCATGGAACAAGCGCCCGACATCGACCTCGTCCTGCTCGACGACGCCTACCAGCACCGCTATGTCACCCCCTCGATGTCGATACTCCTCACCAGCTACGAACGCATGATTTACGACGACAAGCTGCTGCCCGCCGGCAGGCTGAGAGAACCTGTCGACGAAAAGTCGCGCGCCAACATCGTCATCGTCACCAAGTGCCCCGAAACGCTCAAACCCATCGACTACCGGCTGCTGGCCAAACACCTCAACCTCTACCCCTACCAGAGCCTCTACTTCACCAGCCTCCTCTACGACGAGCTGAAAGCCGTATTCCCGGCCGAGAACAGCCGGCGCATCACCGTAGAACAACTGCGCGAAGAGCCCGACGAGGTACTGCTCGTCGCCGGTATCGCCTCACCCGAACTCTTTGCCGGATACATCGGGCAATACACCACCCACACACGGTTGTGGAACTTCGGCGACCACCACGAATTCTCCTCCCGCGACCTGCGCAAAATCGAGAAGTGGATAGCCTCGGCCGACGAAAACGGCCGCCATGGATACGTCATCGTAACCGAAAAAGATGCCGCCCGCCTGCTCCACAGCCCGAAAGTTTCGCCGCTGCTGAAAAGCCGGCTCTATTACCTGCCCCTGCGCATACACTTCATGCTCGGACAGGAAAGCGCATTCAACCAGCAAGTCAAGGAATCTGTCGTGCGTTTCCGTCGGCAGATGATTCAGAAGAAAAAATAACCCTCAAAAAACGACCGTCATGCTCGAACAGATAAAAGAGACCGCCGCCTACATATCCAGGCAATTCGGGTCAATTCCCTCCGTCGCCATCATTCTGGGAACCGGACTGGGCGAACTGGCCGGACACATTACCGACCGCCAGGAGTTACCCTATGCACAGATTCCACACTTCCCCCTGTCGACCGTCGAAGGGCACAGCGGCAAGCTTATCAAGGGTCGCCTCGGCAACCGCGAGATAATTGCCATGCAGGGCCGTTTCCACTACTACGAAGGCTACACCATGCAGCAAGTAACCTACCCGGTGCGGGTCATGCAGCAACTGGGGGTGAAAACGCTTTTCGTATCCAATGCGGCCGGCGGCATGAACCCCGACTTCAAGGTAGGCGACCTCATGCTCATCACCGACCACATCAACACCTTTCCCGACCACCCTCTGCGCGGGAAAAACTACGATGAACTCGGGCCCCGTTTTCCCGACATGAGCGGCGCCTATACCCCCCGGCTCATTGCCAAAGCCCTCGACATAGCCCATCGCAACGGCATTACCGTACAACAAGGCGTCTACGCCGGCACCCAGGGGCCCTCGTTTGAGACACCGGCCGAGTACCGCTACTTCCGCACCATAGGGGGCGATGCCGTAGGCATGTCGACCGTACCCGAAGTCATCGTTGCCCACCATGCCGGCATGGAGGTCTTTGCCATCTCGGTCATTACCGACTTGGGCGGCTTCGGCGACATCGTCAAATGCTCGCACGAAGAGGTCCAGAAGGCAGCCGCCGAAGCCCAGCCCCGCATGACCCTCATCATGCGACAGCTCATCGAAGAAATGTAAACCTCACAACCAGTCTCTTCATACACACACATTCACAACACACCCATGGAGCATAAACCCCAGACCGATATTTCCACCCTCGGCGAGTTTGGCCTCATACGGCACCTCACCGAGAATTTTCCTCCCCGAAACGCATCGACCCTCAAAGGTGTGGGCGACGATGCCGCCGTACTCGACTACGGAAACAAGCGCACCCTCGTCACCACCGACCTGCTGCTCGAAGGCATACACTTCGACCTCACCTACGTCCCGCTGAAACACCTCGGCTACAAATCGGCCGTCGTCAACTTCTCCGACATCTACGCCATGAACGGACGTCCCCGCCAGATTACCGTCTCGCTGGGACTCTCCAAACGCTTCTCGGTCGAAGACATGGAAGAGCTGTATGCCGGCATACAGCTGGCCTGCAACATCTACGGTGTCGACCTGGTTGGCGGAGACACCTCGGCCTCACTCACCGGCCTCACCATCAGCATCACCTGCATCGGCGAAGGTGAAGAGGGAAAAATCGTGTACCGCAACGGCGCCCGGGAAAACGACCTCATCTGCGTAAGCGGCGACCTAGGCGCCGCCTACATGGGGCTGCAACTGCTCGAACGCGAAAAACATGTCTACGCCGGCGAAAGCGACTTCACCCCCGCCTTTGAAGGCAAAGAGTATATTCTCGAACGCCAGCTCAAACCCGAAGCCCGGAAAGACATCATTGCCGAGCTCGACAAGCGGCACATTGTCCCCACCGCCATGATGGACATCTCCGACGGGCTCTCTTCGGAACTGCACCACATCTGCACCCAGAGCCACACCGGCTGCCGCATCTACGAAGAGCGCATACCCATCGATTACCAGACCGCCGTCATGGCCGAAGAGCTCAACATGAGCCTCGTTACCGCCGCCCTCAACGGCGGTGAAGACTACGAACTGCTCTTCACCGTGCCACTCGGCTGCCACGACGAAGTAGCCGCCATACCCGGTGTACACATCATCGGCCACATCACGGCCCCTTCGCTGGGACTCTACATGATTTCCCGCGACGGCAACGAAATAGAACTTCGCGCACAAGGCTGGAATTCTCTCTCGGAAGAGAGCGACGACAAAACGACAGAGGCCTCAGAATAAACCCTATCTTACCACATAAAGGACAAACCGCCATGCAAGCAAAATTTTTCGGAGCCGCAGCCCTGCTGTTTTTAGCAACAGCCTGTGGCCAGAAATTCACCGTAACGGCCGAATGCGACGCCAGCAGCAACGGCAAGCAGGCCTACATCATCGACTTCACAACCGAGCAACCCATCGACAGTGTCGTGGTAAACAGCAATCGGGCCGTCTTCAAAGGGAAGACCGATGCGGCACGACTGTGCCAACTCTTCGTCGACTCGCCCAGCGGCGAAAGCGCCGTCTTCATTCTCGAAAAGGGCAACATCGCCATCGACCCCCTGAACTGGACCGTAGCAGGCACCCCGCAGAACGACTCCCTGCAAAACTTCTACACCGCTGTCAGAGAGATGCAGGAACAATTCTTTGCCCGTCATCAGGCCCTGGCCGGCACCGATTCCGACACCGAAGCCCAGAGCATCGCCCTGCAAAAAGAGATGATAGCCTCGCTCGGCAATATCTCCTCGCGGTATGTAAAGACCATGCCGGGAAGCTGCGTCGCCACATACGCCCTGGCCAACTGGCTCAATGCGCTGGTAGGTAGCGACGACTTCGACGAAGCCGCGGCTCTCGTAACGGAACACGACATGCAATATCCCATCGTGAGCCGAGCCATCGAGACCGACAAACAGCTCAAAGCCACTCGGCCGGGAGCCATGTTTACCGACTTCACCGTCCTGAACGGCAATCTCGACGGCACCTCGGTATCACTCTCTGACTATGTAGGCAAAGGGAAATATGTGCTGGTCGACTTTTGGGCATCGTGGTGCGGCCCCTGCCGGGGCGAGATACCCAACCTCAAAGAAATCTACAAGCAACATGCCGGCGACGATTTTGAAATCGTAAGCGTTGCCGTATGGGACAAGCGCGAAGCTACCCTCAAAGCCCTTGAAGAAGAGCAACTGCCCTGGCCCCAGATTATCGACGCCGGACAGATACCGACCGAACTTTACGGCATCGACGGCATACCCCAAATCATGCTCTTCGCCCCCGACGGCACCATCGTTGCCCGCGACCTGAGAGGCGACAACCTGAAACAGCTCATTTCCAAAACACTTCCAAAATAACCCTGCTCTATGAAGAAATTCTTTCTCTTCCTGGCTCCTGCCCTGCTGCTCACCGCATGCAGCAAACCTTACAGCATAACCGTAGACTGTGAGGAAATCAACGACAGTACGACTGTTTACCTCACCGACTATTTCACGGGCGACACGCTCAACAGCGCCCACTTCACCGACGGTAAAGCCCTCTTCTCGGGCGAAACCGGAAAAGATTTCGTCGGAGAAGTTGTTTTCGAAGAAAAGTCGGCCATCTTTGTCGTAGAACCCGGAGATGTACAAATCACCTTCAACCCGGTATTTGACATCATCTATGAAATAAGCGGCACTGAACTCAACGACTCACTGGCTACCATACAAGCCCAGAGCATCAGCCAACAGTTCGGCCACCTGTTCCAAGTACTTGCCCTCGACTCCAAGGCACCCACCTTTGAAAAGACCCGCGACAGCATCAACGCCGTCAACAACGACATTCTGCTCAACATCTACAAGGAGGGCGCCCTCAAATACACCGGCACCCCCATCGGCGACTACTGCGTAAGCGAGTGGCTCAGCTACGCCATCGGAAGCGACGACTTCGACGAGGCTCTCAGCAACGTACCCTCAAAAATCAAAGAGTCGGCCGCCATACAGAAGTCGGTAACCATACACCGCGGCATGCAGACCAACCGTCCGGGCAGCCGCTTTGTCGACTTCACCATCGAGAACGGTAACCTCGACGGCACCCCCGTATCTCTCTCCGATTATGTAGGCAAGGGCAAATATGTGCTGGTCGACTTCTGGGCATCGTGGTGCGCTCCCTGCCGGGGCGGTATACCGGGCATCAAGAAACTCTATGAGAAATATGCCGGCGACAACTTCGAAGTGGTAAGCGTAGCCGTATGGGACGAACGTGACGCCACCCTCAAAGCTCTCGAAGAGGAGCAGATGCCCTGGCCGCAAATCATCGACGCACAAGACATTCCCTCGGGAATCTATGGCTTCAAGGGCATACCCCAGGTTATCCTCTTCTCGCCCGACGGCACCATCATCGCCCGCGACCTGCACGGCAAAGCCATCGACGAGGCCGTAGAAAAAGCCCTGAACAACCTGTAATCCTTCATACACACAACAACATTATTATTAACCTCGTACAGAATCGCCCGTTCAAAGCGGGCGATTCTACCGTAACCACACTATGGAAACATTTTTAGTAACTGCCATCGTAAGCATGACACTGGCTCTTACATTCTATTCTATCGGCACATGGGGCGAACACATTGAGAAACGTCTCCGCCTGTGGCACATCGTTTTCTTCATTCTGGGTCTTTGCGCCGACTCGTTCGGCACAGCTCTGATGACCGAAATGGCCGACCCCGCAAAAAAAGACCTTCTGCACGGCATCACCGGTGCAGCCGTCCTCTTTCTAATGGCCGTACACGCCCTTTGGGCCATTCTCACCTATTGGAAAGGAAGCCCGAAGGCAAAACGCAATTTCAGCAAGTTCAGCGTCTTTGTCTGGGCCTTCTGGCTGATACCCTACGCACTGGGCATCGTACTGGGCATGAAGTAAGAGTCCATCTATCGGCTTCATACAAAGAAAGAGAGGCGGCCTTGTGAAAGGCCGCCTCTCTTTCGAATGGGGATATGGTTCCCACTTTCGCTTATCACGACAGTATGGTAGTTATTTCTCTATCGAAAAGCTGTAAATAATTTTTCCCTTCCCGTTGATCATATACAGGGTGAGTGTATCGTCGTCGGCCGACACCACCGAGAATCCAGCCTCGGAGCTGCAAAAGAGAGTTCCATCGATGGGCTTGACATCGCGTGCCAGCGATCCCGACGAATTGACCACATACTGCACCTTGCTGCCGGCCGGACGTATGTGCTGGAAATTGTGTATATGACCGCACAGATAGAGGTCTACGCCGTAGGCATCGAGCAGCGGTTTGAGACGGGCCTGCATATCGAGACGCTCCGAATCGCCCTTGTAGGTCTCGGCAAAGACCGGGTGATGGCCCATCACGATTTTCCACTTGGCCGTACTGCTTTTAAGCGTCTTTTCTATCCAGTCGAGCTGTTTTTTGAGATTCTGCTTTCCGGCATCGGCATACTTGTCGCCCTCCTCGCGGTACTTGTCAATCATCGGGGTAGTATCGATAAAGACAAGAAGCATCTTCTCATTGTCGCCGGCCTCCTGCTCCACAGCATAGTAACGGCCCTTGGTCGACCAGCGACGGCTCACCTTGGTGTAATCGAGAACAGCCTGGGTATTGCCACGATATTCATGGTTACCGAGTATGGCATACCAGTCAATCATCAATTCGGGATGAGAATAGATGAGTTCATAGTTGGTCATCCACAGCGGGTCATCGACCGAAGCCACACCCTCGAAATGATGCACATCACCCAGAGCGGCCACAAATTCAATATCGATATTCTCGGCCAGCTCGCCCATCAGTTCGGCAATGGGCTTCTGCTCGTAATAGCCGTTGCGGCCGAGGTCATTGGCCACGATGAACGAGTGAGCCTCCTCATTTACAGCAGGTACTTCGACTGTGGTCTGGGCCACGGTACTGCCGGCAAAGCAGGCCGACAGCAGAAGGGTATAGAAAAGATTCTTGATTTTCATAAGACGAATATTTAAATTGAGAATAAAACTTATTTACTACCGAAAGCGCCGAAGAAGGCCGAAGGAGCGGGCGAGGTAAAAGTCGTCTGTGAATAGATTCCATTAAGGCCTTCAAAGGTCAGACCACCGGCAAAATGGCGGGTAAACGAGGTATTACCACCGGTAAGAGCCGGCGAACCAGCAGCCAGATGGAAGTCCCAGGCATCGTTCCACTCTTGGGGAGCGCCCTCTTCATTACCACCCACGTTGATATTAATATTGCTCTGGCGGGTAAAATTTACAAAGAGAGGATCTTTATCACCGGGCGTAGCGCTCATGATGTCGTTGGCTCCGTTGAGGATACCTTCGCTCTCGTCGGGCTGCATCTGAGCCACACCGTCGGCAGTCGAAGCAAAATAGTAGTTGGGGGTAATCACACACTTCTCGTCTTCAAGAGCCTCGGTATCGTGTTTCAGACCCCAGCGGCAGTCGTAAATCATGTTGTTGTACATCTCGGCATAGATACCCTCTTCGAGCCATATCGAACCACCTTTTTTCTTGGGACGACGCCAGCCGCTGTTCACAATCGTATTGTTGTAGCAATAGAGATGCGACTGTACGTTGGTAAATCCCGAGTTGGAGAGTTTGAATCCGTTGGTATTGGCATCGTAGATGAGGTTATAAGCAATATCGGCCTTGCACTCCGACTTGTAGTTGATGGCTTCGCCTCCCTCTTCGCCGTTGCAGATGAAATAGTTGTTGGAAACAATCGACTCACCGCCGGTGATGTAAATCTGGTCTTCGGCGTTGTTGCGGAACACACAGTTCTGAATCAACATCTTACCATCGGGGTTGCAGAAGTGTACAGCCGGTACACCCTCGCCGGTCTCTGTCTTGAAGAGCTGATTGCGGAACGAGAGAGAATTTTCGGTCGTCAATGCCCCTCCATACTCGATAACAGTGTGGAGCAATACCAGTTCGGGACAATCATATCCGCAGATAATACCGCCCCAGTTGCGGGAGAAGCGATTACCCTTCGACGAGGCCTCCACGGTGAAGGTAACAGGATTCTCTTCGGTACCAAGGCAGTACATGCTGCCGAGAACCACGATTTCGGGTTTCACTTCGGTATTGGCAGCTATCACGGTGGCACCCTCTTCGACAACGAGCACCTGGCCTTCGTCTACAAGGAAGTGGTCGGTAAGCGTTACCGTAGTGTCTTTGGGCCAAACGATAACATTGCCGGGCAGGCTATTGGAACCGGAATCAATACCGTCGTTGCTCTTCTCCTCCTCGGAGCAGGCCGTTGTCAGAATAGTAGTTGCGGCAAAAAACATTGCCAAAGTTCTTGTCAGTTTCATGTCTGTTAAAAAATTGATTGGAAAAATGTTCTATTTTGAAAAAGTATATCACAGTTTATAGCGCACTCCCACCATAAATCCTATGCCGGAATAATTGTCGCGTATGAGGGTGCGGTCCTGGTTCTGCGACGGGAAGTCGTAGTTATAGGCGTTGGTGGTCTTGATGTAGCGTTTGTAATGGGTGTTGAGCAGATTGGTAGCCTTGGCATAGAGCGAGAAGTTGCCCAGTTTTTTCTCGACCGAGGCGTCGAGCGAGAAAACGGGACTGTCCCAGTAGTCGGCCTCGTAATAGTGCGACACGACGGCCATCTTCTCTCCGGTGTAGGAGAATGAGAGTTGGGCGTCCCACCCCTTCTCGGCATTCTTATAAAGGAGCGAGAGGTTGGCCACATGCGGAGCCTGGCCTACAAGCGGGCGGGTCTGGTCGACCGAGAGGCGTTGGAGCGAACCGCTCTCGCGGGAATAAAGCGTCTTGGGGGTGGTAATCTGCGAATGGGTGTAGGTGTAGTTGGCCTTTATGCCGATGTAGCGGAAATATTTGATGACATCGACCTCGACCCCCACGTTACGGGCGTTACCCAGGTTGGCCGGTCCGTAGCCGAACTGACGGTTGTTGACCGAGTAATAGGCATATTCGATGGGGTCCTGTATGTTCTTGTAGAAGAGGCCCACCATCACCTGGTCGGTTACCGAGGGGAACCACTCCCAGCGCAGGTCGACATTGTCGATGCGGGCCCGTTTCAAATCCTTGTTTCCGAACTCGGTGTAGTCTTCGTTGATAATCGAATAGGGAACGACTTCGAAGAAACCGGGGCGGTTCACCGAACGGAAGTATGAGAGGCGCAGGTTCATCGCCTCGACGGGCGAATATTTGAGATGGAGCGACGGCAGGAAGTCCCAGTACACCTGACCGCCGTCGGGGTCGTCCTTGTAGTTGGGATAATACATGTGGTAGCCCTGGTCGGTGTGCTCGGCACGTACGCCGGCTATGACATTCCACACCTCGTTGCCGAGACGATACATGAGATAGGCTGCACCGATGCGTTCGTGGGCATCGTAATCGAGCGGACCTACACTACCTTGCGAAGCCTGCAACTTCCACTCGATGTCGGTAACCGAGCCGAAGTCTTCGCCCTGATACTGCTGACCATCGGGGGTAAAGAGGTACGACACATAGTCGTTGGTGCGGTGTTTGTCGCGATAGAGACCGCCCCACTTCAACGACATCGGGGCAAAGGCCTCGTCGTAGGCCCACTCAAAGTTGGCCGCAGCCGATAGGTCGCGGTCGCTGTTGCTCTCCCAGCGGCGCTCCATGTGGTCGGCACGTACCTTGTCGACATAGTTGTTGCGGTCGTTTTCGAGTACGACATAGGTGCGGTCGGGAGCATCGTTGGTGGCATTGGCCCACACGAGCGACCAGTCGGCCTCGACACCACGGCCCAGCCGGTGGTCGCCTTGCAGGGTAAACGAGATGATGTTCTGGCGTTCAAATATCGAACGGGTCTCCCACTCTTCGAGCGAATTGCCCTCTTCGGGAGCATAATTGAGCGAGAGGTCGGTAATCTTGCTGTCGCGCACTCCCATAGAATTGTTGCCCACATACACGCCATAGAGCGAGAAGGTATTGTACTTGTTGAGGCGGAAATCGCTTTTCATGTGCAGGGCATACTGCATCTTCATTTCGGAATAGAAGCGCTCACGCATCGACGAGAGGCGCACCGTCGACTCGCTTTGCGGCATATTGTCTTCAAAAAAGAGCGACTCGGTGCCCCGGTTGAAATTCTGGAAACTACCCGAAAGCACAATGCCCAGACGGTCGTCGAAATAACGGTCGCCCCATGAGAGACCCAACGTCACATCGGGCAGTGCCGCCCGCTGTTTGTAACTCATCGTTCCCTGCTTGAAGTCGGCCGGCGTGGCGTGATACTCCTTGCCGAAGGCTTCGCGCGGCGAGGTCATCATCACGCCGCTGCGGTCGAAGGTCATAAACTGATTGTTGAAAAACAGCGAATTGTAACCCACCGAGGCATTAATATTGAACAGGCGCGACGAAGGAGCCTCTTTCATGATGAGGTTTACCACGCCGCCGGTAGCATCGCCTTCCATGTCGGGCGTCAACGACTTGGTCACTTCGAGGCGGTCGAGCATCTCGCTAGGGAAAATATCGAGGGCAATGTAACGGTCTTTGTTCTCGGGGCTGGGTATCTTCATACCATTGACTAGGGTGTAGTTGTAGCGCTTGTCCATACCGCGCAACACGGCATACTGACCCTCGCCCGAACTCTCCCGCTCCATCGTTACACCCGAGATACGCTGTAACACGTTGGCCACGGTAATATCGGGCGATATTTCAATACTGCGGGCACTCATCACGTTCATCACCGTAGGTGCGCTCCGCTCGATGTAACGGGCACCCATATCGGTAGCCCGGTCATATCGGGCCTCGACCTTTACCTCGTGGAGGTCATGGCTCTGCGGTTCGAGTTCGATTCTCAGGGTTTCTGTCTCGGAAGAAATTTCATATACCCCTTCGTTATATCCCAAATACCGGGCCACAAGGGTCATTTTCATGTTCTGGGGAAGGTCTTTCAACTGAAAGGTACCGTCGAGACCGGCGGCTGTGCCCACCGAGGGTCTCTCTTTCACGACGACCGTCGCACCGATAAGCACGTCGCCCGTACGCTTGTCTATCACAACTCCGTTCAGCGTATAAGCCGAGGCCGTGTGCGAAAGAATCACAAAAAGCACATGGATAAATAAGATAACTTTTGCCTTAAACATACTGTCGTTTTCGTATAATTATTTTGACAGCGCAAAAGTACCGGGCTCTTATTACAATAGAATAACAAGCCTGTTATAGAAGCGTAACAATTGTGTTAAGAAACCGTTACAAAGACTTTCGGGAATCGCCCGCACATTCGGGACAACCATCTAAAAACCAATCACCTGCAAACAATGAAAGAAACAACCGGCATGTTTCAGAAGAGGCGCATCTGGCTGTAACACGGCACGGCATCGTCGACCGGGAAGAGGTACAGTTCGCTCGCCGTGTTGCGGGGCAGAGGGGCCAACAGCACATCACGCCCCACGACGATATCGCTTTGCATAAGACGTTCCTCTATCGTGCGGCAGGCCAGTTCGGGCGTATTGTTTTCGCGACTGAGATGGCACAAGAAAATGTGTGAGAGGCCGGAGTGGTAATGTGTGGCAAGAAACTCGGCCGTATCGTTGTTGCACAGGTGTCCCGAACGGGAAACGATGCGTTTTTTCAAATAATAGGGATAGGGGCCCTGCTGCAACATCGCCATATCGTAGTTGGCTTCAAGTACCAGGCAGTGGGCCTGTTGCAGATAGTCGGCCACACGGTCGGGAATATATCCCAGGTCGGTGGCAAAGACAAAACAGCGGCCGCCGGCCTCGATACGGTATCCCACATTGTCGGTACCGTCGTGGGGCACCTCAAAGGCAGTAATGGTAAAGTCGCGTATGGCAAAGGGGGTATCTTTGAGTATGGGCCGTCCCACGGAATAGATTTTCTGCGTCATGGCATAGCAGCGGTTCATGCCGTTGAGAATGGACTGTGTCGTATAGACGGGAATACCGCACTTCTCTCCCACATAGCCTGCCCCGCGGATGTGGTCGGCATGGTCGTGGGTAATGCACACCGCCACAATCGATTCAAAGGCGATGCCGTTGGCCGCCAGCGACTTCTTGATTTGCCGGGCCGAGATGCCTGCATCGACAAGGATACCGTAGGTATCGGTACCCAGATAGTAACAGTTACCGCTGCTGCCGCTCGACAGACTCAAAAACCGTATCTGATTCATCGTTTCTTTCTCTCCAATAGATAATTCGTGTGTATTCTTCTCCACAGGCCGCACGATACGGGCCCGGGAGAAACCGGCACCGGAAGAGGGCGCGGCAGAAGCCACAACGGCCGTCTCCGGTTCTGTGTCGGGCACCCGCTACTTATACAATAAGAATATACAGGGTGTTTTGGGCAACGAGGGCTTGTGCCTGGCCCACTCGGCCAGCGTGAGGGTGCGTATCGACTCCTCGGCCGTGGTGATGCCCAAGGCTATGCACAGGCGTGTCTGCGGACGGCAGTAGCGCAAGCAGTCGTCGACCATCTTGTCGTTGCGGTAGGGTGTCTCGATAAAAATCTGCGTCTCGTTCTCGTTGTAGATGCGCTGTTCGAGACGTTTCATGGCCTTGGCCCGCTCGCCTCCGTCGATGGGCAGATACCCGTGAAAGGCAAAACTCTGCCCGTTGAACCCCGATGCCATGAGCGACAGCAGTATCGACGAGGGCCCCACCAGCGGCACTACCTTGTAGCCCTTGCGCTGGGCCACGGCCACCACATCGGCACCGGGATCGGCTACGGCAGGACAGCCGGCTTCGGAAATCACCCCCACGGGCAGCCCTTCGGCCAGCGGGGCCAGGAATCCGGCCACGGCTTCGGGCGGTGTGTGGCGGTCGAGCGTGTAAAAGGTGATGGCGTCGATGTCGGTCGACGGGTCGCACCGTTTGAGGAACCGACGGGCCGAACGCACGTTTTCCACGATGAAGTGATGGATTCCCGACGTTATGTCGCGATTGTAGGGGGGCAACACCCGGTCGTGCGGCGTGTCGCCCAACGTAACGGGTATGAGGTACAGGGCTGCTTCGAGCATCATATTCTGGGTTTTCAGGGGAGAAATCGTATCATGTCCGGCGGGCTTTACCATCGTCTTGGAGCGAATCGCCGACTTCGCCGCCGATTTATCGGCAAAAATAGTTAATTTTGCCCGAAAACAGAACCGCATCGACTGAGAAATGGAACTACCTGCCGAGTTTTCCGCCCGCATGCACCGACTGCTGGGCGATGAATATGCCGCCTTCGAAGCGGCCCTCACGGCCGAGCCGCAGACAAGCATACGCCTCAATCCCGCCAAATGCGACCGACAGCCCGACTACCGATCGGTGCCGTGGTGCCGCCATGCCTATTACCTCGACACACGGCCGGCCTTCACGTTCGACCCCCGGCTGCACGGAGGCGTGTACTATGTACAGGAGGCCTCGTCGATGTTTCTCGACTACCTCCTGCGCCGGTACGTTGACCGTCCGGTACGCTACCTCGACCTGTGCGCCGCACCCGGCGGAAAAAGCACACTCGCCCTCTCGGCCCTCCCGGCAGGCAGCCTGGCCGTGTGCAACGAAGTGGTGCGCAACCGGGCCCATATCCTGGCCGAGAACATCGCCAAATGGGGCTTCGACAACACCGTGGTAACCCGCAACTCGGCAGCCGACTTCGGCGCTCTGCACCACTACTTCGACGTGATACTGGTCGACGCTCCCTGCTCGGGCGAAGGCATGTTCCGTAAAGATGCGCAGGCCATCGACGAATGGTCGCCCGCCCAGGTGGGTCTGTGTGCCGACCGCCAGCGCGAAATCCTCACCGACGTATGGGACGCCCTGCGCCCGGGCGGACTGCTCATATACAGCACCTGCACCTACAACCGCGAGGAGAACGAAGAGATGGTTCATTTCCTGATGAAGCATTTCGGAGCCACCCCGCTCGATGCCGCACCTCCCGAGGAGTGGCACATACACCCTTCGCTCGATGCCGACCTGCCTGCCTACCGCTTCATGCCCCACTACACCCGGGGCGAAGGCCTTTTCATGGCCGCACTACGCAAACCGGGCGATGAAGACGACTGCGAACGCGACAGCTGGCTCCGGCGCTCGGCCCGCCGCCAGGAGAAGAAAAAAACGGGCCGCCCTGCCGCCAAAGACGACAACCACGCCCTACGGTCGTGGATACTCTCGCCCGACGACTACCTCTTCGACACCGCAGCCGACACCGTAACCGCCCTGCCTGCCGCCTATGCCGCCGACCACGCTCTCTTTGCGACACGCTTCGATGTCGTACACCGCGGCATACCGGTCGCTACCCCCAAGGGTCGCGAATGGCTGCCCCACCCGTCACTCGCACTGTCGACCCATCTCAACAGAGAGGCATTTGACACCCTGTCGCTCACTCCGGCCGAAGCCATCGTCTACCTGCGGCGAGAGAGCCCGGCCATAATGCCCGACAGCCGGCGCGGCATACGCCTCGTTGCCTGCGACAACGTGCCGCTGGGCTGGTGCAACCACCTCGGCAACCGCATCAACAACCTCTATCCGCCCGAGTGGCGCATACGCAGCGGCTACCTGCCCGACAACCCCAACCTGCCCGTGTGGTAGGCCCCGGCATATATCCACCGAAAACAAGGCACAACCGGCCGCCCCTCCATGAAGAGCCACGCAAACGGCTCAAAAATTTAAGGAGACAAACGATTATTATCTTAATTATTTGATTATATTTGCAAGAAGTCGGGAAGCATTTTTCCCGACCAAGAAACAAACACGCTTTTTCAAACCAATAAAAAACAGCATCATGATTTTAAACTCCCTGAAAGACTCCGCCTCGATAGAGTCGCTGCACCCTCTTTTCAAAAAAGCATTTGACTACATCAAAGCCACCGACTTCTCCAATGTTCCCGCCGGGAAAATCGTTCTCGATGGCGACAACCTGTACATCTCGGTAGCCGAACCCACCGGCAAGACCAAAGAGACTGCCCGCATGGAGACTCACGACAAATACATCGACATACAGATGCCGCTGACCGTCGTCGAGACAATGGGCTGGAAAGCCACCAACGAGCTGAAAGAGCCCACCGCTCCCTACAACCCCGAAAAAGACATCACCTTCTTTGCCGACAAACCCACGACCTACATCGAGGTACAACCGGGCGAATTCGCCATATTCTTCCCCGAAGACGGTCACGCTCCCGGCATTGCCGAAGGCAACTTCCGCAAAGTCATCGTAAAAGTAAAACTCTGATTCCTCACTTTACCGAGACGACACCGCGCAAAGCGGTGTCGCCTCTCCTTTTTTACTCTCATCCCCAACTTTAAATCCCACACATATGCTCAATCTGGTAAAAAACGACCCGTGGCTCGAACCCTTCTCTCCCACCATCGAACACCGGCACCAACTGGCCATGGCAAAAGAGAAGGAGCTTTGCGGCCCCAAGGGCTCACTCTCCGACTTTGCCGACGGATACCTCTACTTCGGCCTGCACCGTAACGAAAAGGGCGAATGGGTTATTCGCGAATGGGCACCCCATGCCACCGGCATCTATCTCATAGGCGACTTCTCCGGCTGGAAAGAGTTGCCGACCTACCGCTTCAAGCCTCTCTCCAACGGCGTGTGGGAGATAAAACTCAAACCCTCCCAACTCAACCACCTCGACCTCTACAAACTGTCGATGCACTGGAACGGCGGGCAGGGCGAACGTGTACCGGCCTGGGCCACCCGCGTCGTTCAGGACGAGACCACCAAAATCTTCTCGGCCCAGGTATGGGCCCCGGAGAAGCCTTACAAATTCAAAAAACGCAGCTTCAAGCCCGACACTTCCCCGCTACTCATCTACGAGTGCCACATAGGCATGGCGCAGGAAGACGAGCGCATCGGCTCCTACGACGAGTTCAGAGAGAACGTACTGCCACGCATCATCGCCGACGGATACAACGCCATACAGATAATGGCCATACAGGAACACCCCTATTACGGCTCCTTCGGCTACCATGTGTCGAGCTTCTTCGCCCCCTCATCACGGTTCGGCACCCCCGACGAGCTGAAACACCTTATCGACGAAGCCCATCGCAACGGCATTGCCGTCATCATGGACATCGTACACTCCCACGCGGTGAAAAACGAAATCGAAGGGCTGGGCCGTTTCGACGGAAGCCCCGACCAGTTCTTCTACGGCGACAACCGGCGCGAACACCCCGCGTGGGACTCGCTCTGCTTCGATTACGGCAAAAACGAAGTGATACACTTCCTGCTCTCCAACTGCAAGTACTGGCTCGAAGAGTTTCACTTCGACGGCTTCCGCTTCGACGGCGTAACCTCCATGCTCTACTACGACCACGGACTGGGCAAGGCCTTCTGCGGTTACGGCGACTATTACGACGGCGGACAGGACGAAAACGCCATTACCTACCTCACACTGGCCAACCGGCTCATACACGAAGTCAATCCCCATGCCATCACCATTGCCGAAGAGATGAGCGGAATGCCCGGCCTTGCCGCCCGCATCGAAGACGGCGGCATCGGCTTTAACTACCGCATGGCCATGGGAATTCCCGATTTCTGGATAAAAACCATCAAGGAGAAGAAAGACGAAGAGTGGCACCCGACAGGCATCTTTTGGGAACTCACCAACCGCCGCTCCGACGAAAAGACCATAAACTACGCCGAAAGCCACGACCAGGCCCTCGTCGGCGACAAGACCATCATCTTCCGCCTCATCGACGCCGAGATGTACTGGCACATGATGAAAGACGACACCGCCAGCATGGCCGTAGACCGCGGAATGGCCCTGCACAAGATGATACGGCTGGTTACACTCTCGACCCTCAACGGCGGCTATCTCAACTTCATGGGCAACGAATTTGGCCACCCCGAGTGGATCGATTTCCCCCGCGAAGGCAACGGCTGGTCCTACAAATATGCCCGCCGGCAATGGAGCCTTGTCGACCGCAAAGACCTGAAATACGGCTATCTCGGAGCTTTCGACAAAGCCATGATAAGCCTTGTGAAGAGTGTGCGGCACTTTGAGAAAACCCCCATCGTGAAACTGTGGGACAGCGGTGAAGACCAAATCCTGGCCTTTATGCGCAAAGACCTCATCTTCATATTCAATTTCAGTCCCACGCACTCCTACGAAGGATACGGCATACTCGCCCCCAAAGGGTGCTACAAGTGCATACTCGACAGCGACCAGCCGCAATTTGGAGGCTATGCCCGCATCAATCAAGATGTCGAGCATGTTACCCAACCCGACCCTCTCTACAAAAAAGAGAAAAAAGAGTGGCTGCTCCTCTACCTGCCTGCCCGCACAGCCATGGTACTGCAACTACAAAAGCCCGGCAAAAGCCCGAAATAACAAATAAATATCGTGTACGGACACGAATTCATAAAAATAACGGTCGTGTCCGCACACGATTTTAAAAATATATTTCATACCATAAATTAAATTAAACATCTATTCATCAACCAAATACAGGTTTATAAGTGTATTTACAACACCTATAATGTGTTATAAAACATACAACGATTGCTTGACCATATAAAAAAAAGGCGCACCTTTGCCCCTGTAACCTATAACAATCTTTTTTACCTTAAAAAATTAATACCTATTGAAAACCTAATAAAGAAGGAGCTTTTGTGAAAAAGCCCCTTTTTGTTTTTTATTATACACCTGTAAATCAGCAAGAAAGAGCAAATTTACTTTTTCCGAGAAAAAAAATCCGTGTGCGCACACAATTACAGAAGAGGAAGTCTATTTCACCATTCTATACAAAAAAGAAGACCTTTCCACGGGATTTTACAAAAAAAACCGTATCTTAGCACATATTATACACCGGTATAAAACAGGATTATGTTCGGAACATTCAGTTATCCTTGGAGCGACTGGTTATACTTTGGTATCTACACGGGTTTCATTCTAACGATTATTTTCACCTCAATCGTTATAGTCCTCGAAAATCGCAACCCCGTGAAAAGCCTTGCGTGGATTGTTGTGCTGGTATTTCTACCCATCGGCGGATTTATTCTCTACCTCTTTTTCGGACAGCAATACCGCCACACGCGCATGATATCCAAACGCAAAAGGCGCATCTTGCAGAAGATGTCGGGCAACACGGCGCACCTTGGTGTATCCGAACCCGGGAATAAACTCTCGCCCGAAAGCCAACAACAAATACAGTTAGGGTACCAACTGGGTGGCACACAACTCTTCGTTCACAACCAGATAGAAATATTCACCGACGGAGAAAGCAAATTCAAGGCTCTCATCAAAGACATAAGTGGGGCCGAGACTTTCATACATCTCCAATATTATATCTTCGCCAACGACAAACTGGGAAAGAGCATTCAGCAACTCCTCATGGAGAAAGCCCGTCAGGGCGTGAAAATACGCATCCTCTACGACGATGTCGGCTGCTGGAAAGTAAAATCCCGTTTCTTCAAGGAGATGCGCAAAGCCGGTATAGAAATAAAACCCTTCTTCAAGGTTACATTCCCGCAACTGGCCAACAAACTCAACTACCGCAACCACCGCAAAGTTTCCGTCATAGACGGAAAAATCGGGTACATCGGCGGCATGAACATTGCCGACCGATACTGCGACGGACTCTCCTGGGGTATCTGGCGCGACACCCATGCACGCATCAAGGGGCCGGCCGTGTACGGACTACAATCGGCCTTCTCCATCGATTGGAGTTTCACCACACGGGAATTTCTCTCCGAAGCCTGCTACTATCCCCCTGTTGAGGAGTGCGGGGACACCGATATGCAGATACTCACCAGCGGCCCTCTGGGCGAATGGAAAGAAATTGCCATCTCGTTTCTGAAAGCCATTGCCAACGCCCGCGAATGCATCTACATACAGACTCCCTACTTCCTGCCCACCGACAGCCTGCTCAAAGCCTTGCAGGCCGCCGCACTGGCCAAGGTCGACGTGCGCCTGATGATACCCAGCCACAGCGACTCACGGCTGCTGCAATATGCCTCGCAGTCGTACCTGAAAGAGATTCTGCGTGCCGGCATAAAGGTATACTTCTACCAGGGGGGATTCCTCCACGCCAAAAGTCTGATTATCGACAATGAGTTTTCAAGTCTGGGCTCGACCAACTTCGACTTCCGCAGTTTCGACCACAATTTCGAAATCAACGCCTTCCTGTACAGCCCCGAGACCAACGCTCAGATGAAAAAGATATTCATCAACGACATGCGCCAGTGCCGGCGCATCACCCTGAGCCGATGGAAACGGCGTCCGCTTGCCACAAAGGTGGCCGAGTCGTTTGCCCGCCTCATGAGTCCCATACTCTGAAAGCCCAACAAACAAAAGAATATTGTCTCACGCCCGAAAAAAAAGAAAAAAGATGTTTGCCAAACTTGTCGCCATAGAACCCGTAAGCCTCATTCCCTCGGCCGAACAGGCCCTCCACCACTATGCACGCGAGGTCGTACTCTACCCCGACATACCCAAGGACAACGCAGAAATCGTCCGGCGCATAGGCGATGCCGACGCCGTTCTGTTGAGTTACACCTCGGCCATAGACCGCACCGTCATGGAACAATGTCCCGCCATCAAATACATCGGAATGTGCTGCTCGCTCTACTCACCCGAGAGCGCCAACGTCGACATACGCTACGCCCGGGAACGGGGCATCACGGTAACCGGCATACGCGACTACGGCGACGAAGGGGTCGTCGAATATGTCATCAGCGAACTGGTGCGCTGCCTGCATGGCTTCGGCCAACCTGCGTGGAACGGAGAGCCGCAGGAAATCACGGGGCTCAAAGTGGGCATCATCGGCCTGGGCAAATCGGGCGGCATGATAGCCGACGCCCTGAAATTCTTCGGCGCCGACATCGCCTACTTCGCCCGCAGCGAAAAAGCCGACGCCCGCGCAAAAGGCTATACCTTCCGTCCCCTCGACGAGCTGCTGGCCGAGAGCGAAGTCGTGTGCTGCTGCCTGAACAAAAACACGGTATTGCTGCACGAGAATGAATTCAAGGCTCTCGGCAGCCACAAAATTCTCTTCAACACCGGACTCTCTCCGGCCTGGGACGAAGCCCCTTTCCTGAAATGGATTGCCGGCGACAACCGCTGCTTCTGCGACACCGTGGGGGCGCTGGGTGGCACACACCTGCTGGATCACCCGCACATTCACTGCATGCAGGTATCGACAGGACGCACCCGGCAAGCATTCGTCCGACTGAGCGAGAAAGTCCTGGCCAACCTGTCAGAATACAACCGGTGATACCATATTGAGCAACGTACTCACCACCGACCAGCCGGCAATCTCGGCCGTTGCACTGTACACGTCGACCACGGCCCGCACCTGCTCGTTTACAATCTCTACCCGCTGGGTATCGCCCTTGAATCCGGGAGTAGAACGTATCGTTACCTGCATCGCCTCAGGGCCGACCGAGGCCCGCGAAGCCGCCACGGTAACATTTACCTTCGTGGGGAAAAGCCGTATCGCCTCGGCTGCACTGCCCGCAAAGACCTCTCGCTGCTCATGCTGCAAGTCATCGGTATAAACAGGCGTTCCTTTCAAGGCATCGGGTCCCTTCTCATTAAAAAAGCGAGCCGTTGCTCCCCCCATAAGGGTTGCCGTGCGCAGCACATCAAAACCGCCGGTAGCTCCCGAAGCCAGATAGATGCGGGAGCCACCCCGACGGGCCGCCTCAGCGACCTCGCAATAAAATTCTTCGTCGGCCAACGCCCCGATAGAGAGCGTAACCACCGAGGTTCCACCCCGCAGGGCCGGGAGAGCAACCTCGCGAAGAGCTGCCGGAGAGGCCGTCTCCACCAAGACATCGGGCTTTAACGACAACAACTCCTCGACCGAACGGCACACGGCACAACTCCGGCCGGCATCGCGCATCTGCGCCGCAATGCCGGCAGCCTTCTCCTCGGTGCGAGAATAGACTCCCACCAAATCATACTCGGGCAGAAAGCCCTTGACAAGGGCATCCGACACAATACGTGCCAGCCGCCCACAACCTACAATGACAAACGTTTTCATAAATATACGGCTTTATTTCCTGCTTATAAATCTCCACGCCTCAGGGGTCATCTCTTCACCGGTCGCCGACACAAGAGGTTGTACCCGCAGGAGCAGACTCATCTCCGGTATTTCTTCTCAAACACCTCTGCATGACTGTTTCCCCACGCTATCATAGCGTCAATGATGGGTATCAACGTAGAGCCCAAAGACGATATGGCATATTCCGAACGGGGCGGCAACTCGGGATAAATGGTTTTCTCTACCAGGCCGTCTTCAACAAGCTCTTTCAGTTGAAGGTCAAGCACCCGGGGAGTTGCCTCGGGCAGAGCCTTGTGTAACTCACTGGGACGCATGGGGCCATGTCGGAGTTCATCTATAATACACGATTTCCACTTGGAATCAATCAGACTCATGGTCAGCCTCAACGGGCAATCCAAATCGACTGGAATTTTTCGTTCGTACATATATACCACCTCTTTGGAAACAAAGGTATAAATTCCTATCCACAAAGAGAGTATACCGAATATATTTTCGGTATATGAATAATTTTACGGTACTTGTAAAAACCGGAACTACCCTCTACTTTTGGCCGAAAATAATCACCTTAATTACATAAACTTATGAGAAGCAAACTGGCAGAATACAAAGCCGTAGAAGAAGCCGCACAAAAATTTGTAAAGAGTGTAACCGAAGGCAACAGCCAATATGCCAAGACATTGTTTACCGATGAAGCCGTGCTGTTCGGCTTTCTCGACGGAAAACTGGAACATGGTTCCATAGAGCAATTCTACCACAACGTCGATACCGTAGGCGCTGGCGACCATTTCAAGGCCCGCATCGACATTCTCTCCATCGAAGAGACGGTGGCCGTGGTGCGTGTACTCGAAGAGAACTGGGGCGGAAGAATCGACTTTACCGACTATCTGCTGCTTCTGAAAATAGGCGAAGAGTGGAAGTGCGTAGCAAAAGCCTACAATCAAAATTCAGATACGATTCAAAAATAAAGGAGGAAAAGAGAGATGAAAATTGTAGTCATCACCGGAAGTCCGAGAAAAAACGGCAACAGCTTCGCCATGACCGAGGCATTCATTCAGGAGGCCGAACATCGGGGACACAGCATCAAGCGGTTCGACGCCGCATTCTTGAAGATAGGCGGTTGCCACGCCTGCATGACCTGTTACAAATCGGGAAAAGCCTGCTCGTTCGACGACGATTTCAACCCCATCGCCGATGCCATACTCGAAGCCGATGCCATCGTCTATACCATGCCGGTATACTGGTATTCCATTCCAGCACAAATCAAAGGCGTAATAGACCGCATCTTTTCATTGGTCGTAGGCAGGAAAAATATCGCCGGCAAGAAATGCGGACTTATTGCCTGCTGCGAGGAAGAAGACATGAGTGTCCTTGATGGCGTGCGCATACCGGTTGAACGCTCCGCCTCCCTGCTGAAATGGGAAATGGCAGGCGAAGTACTCATACCCGGTGTACTGAACATCGGCGATATCGAACACACCGACGGATGCAAACAGGCCGCCGCATTGGCCGACCAGTTTTAATCAACGCATCGAGGCGACCGAGGTATAATCTCGGTCGCCTCGACACCATAAGAAAGATTATGCAGGTCCGTCAGTCGGGAAGCTTATCGGCAAGATATTCAGGCGACACATTGATGAGCCAGAGCCGGCCTGTGGTGCGGGTAAAGGCCGTGTAAAGCCAGCGGTAGAAATCGATACCCAAGGCATCGGGCCGGATATATCCCATATCGACAAAGACATTGCTCCACTGGCCACCCTGCGCCTTGTGGCAGGTAACGGCGTAGGCATACTTCACCTGCAAGGCATTGAACCAGGGGTCGTTTTTGAGCCGTTTGAGCCGTTCACGCTTGGAGGGCACATCGGCATAATCCTCCATCACGGCATTGAACAGGCGAGCATTCTCCTCGGCTGTCAGCGAGGGCGACTCGGCATGTAACGTGTCGAGTATCACCTTGGCCTCGACCTCCTCTTCATAGTCGGGGAAATAGAGCAGTACATCGGCAAAACGGAAACCGTACATCTCACACACGTTCCTGACCCTCACCACCCGGGCCACATCGCCGTTGGCGATAAAGTCGAGTTTTTCATACTTTTCGCTCCAATAGTAGTTGTTGCGGGCCACCAGCAGCAGGTCGCCCGAGGTAAGTTCCTCCTCGCGGTAAAGAATACGATTACGCACCCCCTGGTTGAAAATATTGGCCCGCTTGTTCGACCGCGTAATAATTACCGTTTCGTCCATTCCGTCACGATTGTAGGCCGACGACAGCACCTCTATCAGTTCATCGCCCCCCACGCGACCCACATCGGGGAAACTAAGCAACGCAATCGACGGCACGGGCAGCGGTGTTTTCCACATATCCTGCCGCAGACGTGTCGCGTTGTAAAGCACTCCCGAAGCGCCGTCTTGCCGCACCACATGAGACAACTCGCTCACCATCACCGGATAGCCGTAGCGTTGCAGATAGGCCTCGTCGAGAGCCGGACTGCGCAACTGACCGACGGGCGGCAACTGAGCCGTATCGCCCAGCAAGATGAGCCGGCAACCGCTACCCGAATATACAAAGTCGAACAGGTCGTCGAGCAACAGACCCGAGCCGTAATGACTGCCATCGGTCGGCTCGTTAGCAATCATAGATGCCTCATCTACAATAAAGAAAGTATTTTTATAGGCATTATGCGCCAGCTGAAAGCCTGAGAAATCGCCCGTAAAGGTACGCTGCCGATAAATCTTCTTGTGTATCGTATAGGCCGGGTGCCCGGCATAGGCAGCAAACACCTTGGCAGCCCTACCCGTAGGGGCCAGCAACACACACGTACGCTCAAACGACTCCAACGTCCTGACCAGCGCACCGACCAGCGAAGTCTTTCCTGTTCCGGCGTAACCCTTCAACAGAAAAACCGAAGGCACACTGTCGTCCCAAAGAAAAGCCGAGAGCCGGGCCAGCAACTCGGCCTGCTCCTCCGTAGGCACGTACGGAAGATTGTCAGACAAACATCGCACAAAATAATCGTTAAGCATAGATCGATTTTCGAATCAAGAGTAATTCTGCACAAAAATAAAAGAAAAAGAGAACAATATTAAAAGATTTTTCTATTTTAGCGGAAAGGATAAAAGAGAAATCAGCACTCTCGAATATCAAATGATATTTCCTCAAAATCCAAAACATTATAGATATCGTCACCACAAGCAACAAATTATCACAAAAAAAATTGCATACGGTTGCAAAAAGAGAATTATTTTACGCATAAAAGCAAAAAAAAAGATATTTTTGAGTCCAATACATAAAACTATTCCCTATCTTTGCCGCCACGGATAAATCTTTATCAAAAAGTAATTTTTTTTAAACTATAAGACAGAATCTAAAAAACACTATTTAAAAAACTCAACCACTATGAAAATTCGCCTTATTGCCATGTTGGCTGTCATGCTGCTCGTCTTTGATGCATCAGCCAAAGTAAGAAAGAGCAAGAAATCACAGAAAGAGACTACCGAGCAACAAAGCACTCCCTCTGAGATTACCATCAAAGGTAAAGTGCAATTCACTTATAAAGGTTACTGGAACTACGACCAGCCTGCACCCGAATTCAAAATGACGGTGTATCAATATGAAGGCACTCAGAAGAAAGTATATGCCGAAGCTGATATCGACGAAAACAATGAATACACCTTGACCCTTCCCATTGAAACGCCGGGCGTCTACACGGTAGACTGCGGACACTGGCAATCGGTGCGTGTCTGGGGTGAAGACGAAGACCTCACCATCAACTTCCGCGGATTCGATACGGCACGGATTAAAATTAAGAATCCCCCTTACGTCTATATCCAGGGTGGCCCCAAAAACGAATTGATGAACCAGTACAACTTCTGCAACTACCGCAGCTATCAGGCCATGATTGCCATATCCAAAGCGATATACAATGCCAAACCCGAAGCCGAGATGCGCAAACAGCTGAGCGATGCCCTCTATGGATACAACAGCGACGATATGTCAGCCCGCATGCGTTACCTCGTAGAGCATAATGCAACGACGACCAGTGTACTGGCGCTCTTGCCCGGACTGAACCAGGAAAACGACAAAGAGCTTATAGACAAGACATTGCAACAACTCGAAGCTGCATATCCCGGCTATGCTCCTATCCAGGCCTACAAAGACAAGGTAGCCAAGGAGAAAGCACAACGCGAACGTCTCAACAACGGCAATCCCGCTCCCGACTTCACCTATCCTCAAATCGACGGCAAGGAACTTTCGCTGTCCGACCTCAAAGGTAAAATCGTATTGGTAGACTTCTGGGCTTCATGGTGCGGACCGTGCCGCAAAGAGATTGTCAACCTCAAAAAATACTATGAGGAGTTCAAAGACAAAGGTGTAGAATTCCTGAGCGTATCAATCGATGCAGACAAAGACGCTTGGCTCAAAGCTGCCGAAGAAGAGAATATGCCTTGGCTGCAAATGCACGCCACCGATGGCGGAAAGAAACTGATGAGCGACTATCAGTTTGGCGGTATACCCTTCATCGTACTCGTCGATGCCAACGGTAACCTCTATGCCAAAGGCTTGCGTGGAGAAGCCATCCGTGAAGCTATACAGAACGCGCTCAAAGGCGTCGCTCCCCAAAAACCGGCACCCCGCAAATCCATCTCCATGGGTGCCATGTCGATGTAAAACCCTACAAAATCACAAACCAATAACCCTTTAATTTTAATCTTACTTATGAAAAAACTGAATGCTCTGCTGCTTATGGCCTTGTGTGCCGTGTTCAGCTTCACATCGTGTAGCGATGACAGCAACGATACCGGATTCGGTATTACCGGTATAACGGTTGCCACCTCCGAGGGTGCATCCTATACCGGAACCATCAACCAATCGGCATTGACGATTCAATGCATCGTTCCCATGACCACCCAGCCCTCTGAGTTGGAAGCCTGCTCGCTGACCGTAACGGCCACGATGAACACCAGCGTTACCGTAAACGGTGCCGCCATTGACGGGGTAACGTTTGACTTGAACAACCCCATCGTTCTTACCGCCACTCACGAAGGCAGCAGTAAGAACTACACCCTCACGGTAATCATCTCCGATACCGAAGAAGACCTGGCCGCAGGAAAACAGGTAAGTGCCGATATACGCGCCGGAGGTATCCCCAGCAATGTATACGACTATTCGGTAGCTCTCTACGACGGTAAATTCTATGCCTTTACCTCGGGATACACCGCTGCTGATTCAGCCGCATTCTACCAGGTATTCACCTCGACCAACGGCGTTCGCTGGACCGAAGTTAATACCGCAGAGGTCATTGGTGGTATGGGTGCCCGTCCCGTCGTATTCGACAACAAACTCTATGTCATGGGTGGTATCCGTGCCATCGGTACCGACCAGGCCGGCGAAGCTCCCGAGATTGAATCAAACGGTTGGAGCACAAGCCTCACGCTGGAAAGCTTCCGTGTATTCACGACCGAGAACGGTAGCACATGGACCAACGAAACCATCGAAGGCAACTCGGCACTGGCCGACGATATGTTCAAAATGCTGGTAGGTAGTGGCTCCTTCGGATTTGTATGTCCCACTCCGTTTACCTACAACAACAACCTCTATATGGAAAGCGGTTCAATGATGGCATTCGGTCAGTTCCAGGGTTCCAACTCTCAACTTTGGGTCAATGCCGACACCACCTACACCATGGTATCAGGGGCATCGAGTTTCCTGAGAGCCTTCTGCTCGACATTTGTTCTCAACGACGAAATCTTCCTGCTGGGTGGAGCAAGAGGCTTTGTCGGTACATCGACCCTGCAATCGACTGTATCCAAATCGAGCGATGGAGAAACCTTTGCCACCGTTGCCGACTCGACGACTGTCGGCCCCATCTGCGGTGCCACGGTGGTTACCAACAAAGAGGGTAATACAGCCTATCTGTTCGGCGGCCTTTATTACAACGAAGAGGGTGCTCGTGCCATGAACAATACCATCTACAAATCGACCGACGGTATCGAATGGACAGCCGTTGAAGGTATCAACAGCGCATACACCGGAACATTCAATCCCTGCGTAGTTGTCGACGACAACAACATCGCATGGGTATTTGGCGGGTTCAACACCTTCTCGGGCAGCTATACCCCCTACTCACTCACTGTCGATGATATGGATCCCTCGTTTGCCGCATGGGCATTCGCTCTGAACTAATGACCTTGTCTTAAAACAACCAAGTACTCTGTGCATAATCCCTGCACAGAGTACTTTTTCACTAATACCGGGACTTTAATATTATGAAAAAATTTTGGACAATATATACGGTACTGTGTTGTATATTCTGTTGCGAAATGGCCTCGGCGCAAAACCTTACACGAATATCCGGTACTGTTCTCGACGAAAACAACGCCCCAATGGCGGGCGTAACCATTTCGGTTAACGGCAAAGGGGCTACGTTATCCACCTCCGACGGAACCTTTACGCTCACCAACGTACCGACAGGAGCTACCATATCTTTTTCGTTCATAGGATATGAAACCGAAAATGTTACCGTAGAGAACCCCAAAACCGTCGAAGCCATAAGACTCATTCCTGCCGAAAACGCCATGCGCGAAATCACCGTCGTAGGCTACGGCAAACAAGAGAGACGAGATATTACTGGCTCGGTATCCTCGGTAAAACTCGATGAACAAAAATCATTCCTTTCGGTCGACCAGTTATTGCAAGGCCGTGCACCCGGTGTATTCGTATCTAATTCTTCGGGCGCATTGGGCGGAGCCAACCTGCTGACCATACGTGGCGTAAGCTCCATCATCGGCGAAAACAATCCTCTTTACGTTGTCGACGGTGTACCTATCTATGGAACCGACCGTTCGGCCAACTCGGTAGGAACAAGCGGCGGCTCGGTAAGCGCCATAAGCATGGGAGGTACGTCGACAGGTGGCGGTTCGCTGGTCAACGACATGGACCTCAACTACTCTTTTGAACAAAATCCGCTTCTCTCCATCAACCCCGAAGACATAGAGTCTATCGAAATTCTGAAAGATGCTTTTGCCACCTCAATTTATGGTTCGAGAGGTTCGGCCGGCGTTATTCTCATCACTACCAAAAGTGGTTCCAGAGACCGCACAGCTGTTAACGTTTCATACACGTTGAGTATCGACCAGCCTATTGGCAAACTCGACCTTCTCACCGGAGATGAATACGCACAAATCTACTCCCTATACTATCCGTCAGACACCTATCGCTCGGGATATAATACCGACTGGCAAGATGCCGTTACGAGAAACGCCATCAGCCACAATCTCAGTGCATCAGTTTCGGGAGGCAATAGCCGTTCGCGCTATTTCTTCAGCCTCTCGTATGCCAACAACGAATCGTATATCATCAATAACGACCTACAACGCTACTCCGCTCGTCTGAATCTCGACACTCAACTCAGCGACAAATTCACCCTCGGAGCCAACGTTACACTATCTTTTGTCGACAACAATGCCTTGACAGCACCTACCGTATATAAAGATGCCATACTGCGTGCGCCCAATCTTCCCATATATAATGAAGATGGGGCCTATTACTATGGCCACGGACTCAACACCAAAGGCAACAACGACAATTATAACCCAGTGGCCTACGCCAATGATGTTACCTCACAAAGCAAAAACATCACCACCATAGGCAATACCTACCTGCAATACGATGTTACCCCCTGGCTGCAACTCAAAACCGAATTGGGTATCAACATCTCCGACGCCCGTTCCTATGTCTATAAGCCCGAACTTCCCGCAGAAGTGGCCGACCTCACCCCCAACGATCAGGCCTCCGAAAACAATGCCTTAAAGTATCGTATTGTCAACAACAACACCATCACGGTGAATAAGGTATTCAACGACAGACACTATCTGCAAGCCGTGCTGGGTCAAAGCTATGAAATAGGCCACGAATACAATTCGATGATTTACGGGTCAAACTTTTTCAGCTCCGATATCAAAGGTATCGGGTCGGCCCAAACTACCCGTGTAGGAGCAGCCGGCGAAGACACATGGGCCCTGCTCTCGGCGTTTGCCAGGGTCAACTACCAGCTCATGCGGCGCTACCTCTTCGGTGTGTCGTACCGGCTCGACGGCTCTTCCCGCTACAACCGCCTGCACAGGTTTATCAACATTCCTGCCGTATCGGCAGCATGGCGACTCTCCGAAGAAGATTTCATTACCTACAACGCCCCCTGGATCGACGAACTGAAAATACGCGGTTCCATAGGCTGGACCAGCCAGGACGCCAACAACAGCTACTACGGCGCACAGGCCATATATGTGCTCAACACAGCCTCTTCCTACGGTAACGAGCAGTTCCTCTCCATGTCGCAACCCAGCAACATAAACCTCGACTGGGAGAAGACCATCACCTATGACCTGGGTGTCGATTTTTCGGCTTTCAAGGAACGAGTAAAACTCACCCTCGACTACTACTACAAACGCACGACCGATATGCTCTTCTCGTCGGACCTTCCTGCCTACACGGGATATTCTACTCAATACCAGAATATTGCCGGCATGCAAAATCAAGGTGTCGAGGTACAAATCATATCCGACAACATCGTGCGGAAAGACTTCTTGTGGCAAACCATTTTGAATCTCTCGCACAACAGTAACAAGATATTGAAACTCAACTTCGAAGGCAACCAGCTCGACCAGGCCAACAGCTCCTTCAAATACTACGCCGTAGGCTACCCCATGGCCCAATGGTACCTGCATGAGTGGGTAGGTGTCGACCCCAACACCGGAGAGCCGCTGTGGAGACTGGCCGACGGAACGGTAACAACCGTACCACCCGCCTCCAACTACGATACATCGATTGACAACAAAAAGGTGTGCGGTACTGCCGAGCCCAAATTCTATGGAAGCTTCACCAACATTCTTACTTTCAAGGGATTTGAGTTGAATACCATGTTTACCTTCTCGGTGGGCGGCCACATGATAAACTCTACCCGGGCTCAACTGCTTACCTATGCCACCGAGACGGCCAACAACCTCTCGCGCGACATTCTCGACTTCTGGCAGATACCGGGACAGACGACCGATATTCCCAAACTGAAAAACAGTTCCATCGTCAATAACTACGACTACACCTCGTCTATCACAACGACCCGGTTCCTCGAAAAGAATTCGTATCTGCGACTGAAAACCTTGGAATTTTCCTATTCCTTGCCCAAACAACTGTTGAGAAGAACTCGCACGTTCAACCAAATCAAACTGTTCGTCGTACTCACCAATGTATTCACCATCAGCCCCTACTCCGGACTCGATCCCGAAGTGAGCGCATTCGGTTCATCGGCTACCGCTGCCGGATACGACAACCTGACAATGCCTTCGTCTCGGAGCTATCAATTCGGTATTCGATTTGGACTTTAATTTCTGGAGGACAACAACATGATGAAACCTATTTTACTATCCATATCTCTACTCACTTCGCTGGCCATTTTCAGTGCTTGCGAACTCGACTACGCACCGCAGAACACCATGGTCGACGAAACTGTCTATAAAGACGAGAAGACCTCTCAGGCTGCCCTCATGGGGGCCTACACCCGCCTGTGCGTTCTGCTGGCCGGTGCCCCCAACGACCAAAACAACTACACCAACGGTTACTTTGCCTTCCAACTCGCCGACATCGGTACCGAGAATATCATCGTACAAAACGGTGCATCGAGTTTTCTTGCCATGGAAAAGTGCGAATACACGACCGATGAACACGATGGCTTTATCAAAGACATCTACCAATACGGATACAATGCCATCGACTATGCCAACAACATCATTGCCGGCATTAATGAATTTGGCCAATACGACCCCCAAATAATGAAGCAACACATTGCCGAGGCCAAATTCCTGCGTGCTTACGAATACTTCACTCTACTCTGCCTTTACGGCGACGGAACCCTCGTGGGCGAAGACAACGGCCTTGGCCTTGTCGTGCGGCTTACCCCCTACGACGGCTACAAGCCCGAAGATATCCAGGCTCGTGAAACGGTGGGTTATGTCTACAACATGATTATACAAGACCTCACAGAGGCTATCCCCGACCTGCCACAAACAGACTACGTACCGGCACTCCGCTATCGGGCCACAGCCTCTGCGGCTAAGGCACTCCTCTCGCGGGTGTATCTCTACAAAGGCACATACACCAAGAATCTTACCGAACTGGGGCAGGCAGCCTATTACGCCGGAGAGGTACTCAAATCGCCAAACATCACATTCAATGATGCCTACAACGACCACCGCACCAACATCTTCCCCAGCAACGTGTACGAAAACTCGACCTATCCCGACCCGACCAACTACGCCACGGAGCTGATATTCTTCCAGCCCAGCCGCATCAGCACCAACGTATTCCCCTGCGGATGGACATCGGTATATTCCAAAACCAGCTTCTCTACGTCGGACTCGCTCATCAACAGCTACCTGCCTGGCGACCTGCGCGGATATGGTGAAACCAACGAATATCTGATACAACAAGGGTCGTCAACGTCAAACACCAACCTTAAAGCCTCAATGAAGTACGACAACGGAGGCTGCTACTGCGACGTTCAATATATCCGTCTCTCTGAAATAATGCTCACCCGTGCCGAAGCCCTGGCCTACACGACAAACAGCATCGATGCCGAAGCACTGGAACTTCTCAATGATATTCGTCGCAAACCTTTCCCCGACGGACAGAAACCGGCCGAACTCACCGCCGAAGATTTTCCTTCGGTCGAAGCCTTTGTCGACTCAATACTCGTCGAGCGCAACCGCGAACTGGCCATGGAAGGGCATTACCGCTGGGACCTCATTCGCACCGGCCGCGACCTGAAAGTGAAAGGTCTGCCCAACAACAAAAAAATCCTGCCCATACCCGAATATGAAGTTCAGATCTCCGACGGAGTCATCAAACAAAACACCGGATTCTAACCTATAAATACTCTCAATATGAAAAAATTCAAGTTATTGATTGCCGCGCTTCTCCCTCTTTGCGGAGTCACAGCCCAAGAGCAAACCGCTCCGGCACAACCTGAAACAGGCATAGTATTTCTTGAAAGCACCTACGCCGAAGCTTTGCAGAAAGCCAAAGACAGCGGGAAGATTCTGTTTATCGACTGCTACACCCAATGGTGCGGTCCCTGCAAGCAACTGGCCCGTACTACCTTTAAAGATGCTCAGGTAGCCGAATTCTTCAACGAATCGTTTGTCAACCTCAAACTCGACATGGAAACGCCCGATGGCGTGACCCAAAAAGACAAACTCGGTGTGAACGCCTATCCGACCATGGTCTTCATCGACCCGGCTTCCGAAGAAGTCATTCACAAAATCGTCGGGTACAACAACGCCCAGTCACTGCTCAAAAGCACTACCTCGGGCTTGTCGGGACGTAACCTCAAAACCATGAACGCCCGCTACGATGCCGGCGAACGCAGCGATGAATTTATCGAAGAATATGTCGAAATACTCTCCGATGCCAACGAAAAAGATCGTCTGGCCGAAGTCGTAACTCCCTACCTCGAAAACAAATACGAGGAGATGCTCACCAACCGCAAGTTGTTCAGCCTGTTCATGGGTTACGTCGAGTCGCCCTACTCCAAGCCCTTTGTCTTCTTCCACGAAAACAAAGACAAGTTCATCGCACAATACGGCGATATGCAGGTCAACATGAAAGAGCGCTTTACCTGGAACCTCTACGGCCGTAAATTTGTAGTGAAGGGCAATGACGGCACCTACACTTTCGACGAAAAAGGATTCGACGACTACATGAAATACATGAAAAAGAACAAGGTGAAAGAGGCCAAGAAAATCGAAATCTCTACCCTCATGTATTATGCCGAGTGCATGCAAGACTGGAAAAAATACATCTCGTACGGCGATAAGCTCATCTCAAAATACGATGCCGACATGCTCGAAGTTTACAACTGGGTAATTCGCATCAACAAGCTCTGCGCCGACCAGAAACTGCGTAACCATGCAGCCATCTGGTGCGACAAATACGCCACCATACTCGAACAGGAAGAAGCCCAAAAAGCCCAACAGGCAAAAAGCGGCATGACCATGGCCATGCGCATGGGACCGCAAAGCAACAACTTCATACAGATGGCAGCAGAACTCCGTGCCCCCATAAAATAGGTCCGATAACTTCTCTCTATACAACGAGGAGCACCCCTCATAAGGGGTGTTCCTCGTTCTTTTTTCGGCAGGGGAACAATCACACCATACCGAAAACTTCTCTACAACCCGGCAAAACAGCTCTCGTGATAATGATGCCTTGTTTCCGCAACTTTCGGAGTAAGACAAGAAAAGCCTCAGCTACGCAACGAGACCTCCTTCTGACAACCGACAACCACGCCATTGCCGCCGACTGATACGACTTCCCATCATCTACAAGACATACCAATATATCAAGTATATCAAACGGAGAGATACATACAAGAGAGGGGGCGGCATCTCATAGGATACCGTCCCCTCCCCATCCTGTAACAAACTCGAAATCAGGGCACCAACGGATAGTAAGACTCTTTCATGTCAAACTTCACAAAATCTTCGTAAGAATAATTCTGATGAAACTGGATAAACTCTACTTTAGTTCTATCTTCTTCTCCTATAATAGAATAAGCCAGGCGTTTTGCCGAATACGTTTTACCGACACCCGGAGCACCCT
>ERZ824600.977-NODE-977-length-38693-cov-14.673715_pt1 | contig 38693 bp, 36 predicted proteins | sample MGYA00519933_ERZ824600 | MGnify/ENA primary metagenome ERZ824600 (study PRJEB31778, sample SAMEA3449178) | human gut metagenome | biome: human gut; feature: human-associated habitat; material: faeces | place: United Kingdom | collected 2010/2012 ... | reverse complement strand
AGTATTTTATCAAATAATACTATATAGGAGTTTTACTGTCAACAGTTTGTATGTCTAAGTAGAAGTAAATCCCGATTTCTCAGTTTCAAAAACTGGAAGTTATAAACATCTTTGCAAATATACCATATCTATTAACTGTACACCACACTCATAAATTGGGTGGTCATAATTGTCCGTAAAGAAATTCGGAATATTGTGAGAGCGGACAAATCCGCATTTCTCATAAAACGGTACAGTCAACGGGCTGTCACCTGTTCCAACCTGCAAAATAGAATATTCATCTGCATATTTACTTGCAAGGAAGTCAATCAATGCTTTCCCATAGCCCTGTCCTTGATTCTGAGGATCAACTGCAATATTTTTAATTTCAAGTATTCCATTATCTTCATCAGTAACGACACATTCAGCTTTTACATTACCATCTTCAAGTACATACATAGTACCTTTTTCAAGATAGTGATCAATCATATTTTCCTGCTCATCAGCTAATAACAATAATGCTATAAATTGCTTTTTATTCTCATTCACTTCTCGGATTTTCATATTTATTACTCCGTCAAACTGGAATTTAGTGTTTAGAACGTCGAACAGTAAAGTAAATCAACCACTCTGTGACTAATACACCGAGATAAAAAATTCCCCATACAGCAAAACGAATCAGCTTTGCTTCTAGTGTCTGTACAGCACCGTGTTCATCACTTATTTATACACGTTTGTAAATAATGGGATCATCGTATCCAAAAGTCCGCTTTCCGTTAACTTCTATAATTTCAGATACTTCCAAACAACTATCAGAAAACTTTTCCCAAAGCTTAAATGTCATTACTGGTGAAAACTGACTTGTGCTGCCTCCCTCCCAGATGCCATCATTTTCATGATAAAGTGCCGGAGTAAACTTTTTAGATTTTTTCAGTTCACTATAATCAATATTTTTCATAGAATCATATGAGAATGTATTTTTGTCTTCTCCTTCCGGAATTTCATAGGAGGAAAGTAAAATTCCATCTTCATTTTCTGTAATAAGGAAAAGGTGCGGAGATGCATGACGGTTACCATTGGTCTCATAGTAACTTTCTTCAACAACAAATTTTCCATTGAAATCATGAGGAATATTATTTATTTTGTCATTGCAGACTGTATTTACATGCTTAGCATAAGGATATATTTTTCCTGTTGCCTGCATCATATTAAACTGCTCTTTGTTATCAAAACATCCCGTCATCATACCAATAAAATTATCAAGTTTCATCATTTTATTTTACCTCCATAAATTCCGATTGTTCGAGCTTTTCAAATACTAACGTACTTAATTCTGTTCAATAAGTGATTTATAGTAGTTACCAAAGTCAGCAAGTGAATTAACAATTGGAAGCATTTTTGTTCCGAGTTCCGTTAATCCGTATTCAACTCTCGGTGGCTGCTCATGGTAATCGTGGCGATATGCCAGTCCATCACTCATCATTTGTCTTAAACTATCTGTCAAAACCTTTTTTTGAGTATTTTGACCCATTTAGGTCTATTTTGAAGCAGACCCTGTTTATTATTTGTCCGCCTTTTCCTCCTGCGCACGGGCATAGACGTTTTCTGCCAGATTTCCCCGGTCGTGGGGGCGGAAGTGGAGGAACACCAGGGCGGCCACGGCGGCGACGCAGCCCACGGCGGCCAGGACCTGGCTCACCCGGAAGGAACCCCAGTAGAGGCTGTCCATCCGCAGGCCCTCGATCATGGCCCGGCCCAGGCCGTACCAGGCGCAGTAGCCCAGGGTGATCTGTCCGTCATAGGCCCGCTTGGGATACAGGAAGTGCAGGATCAGGAAGCCCGTAAAATTCCACAGGCTTTCGTACAGAAAGGTGGGGTGGTAGTATTCCCACTGGCCCGTCACCGTATTGTACAGGCCCATGCGGGAGAAGGCCATGGTAGGCGCGCCGAAGGCCTCCCGGTTGAAGAAGTTGCCCCAGCGGCCCACAAACTGGCCGATGAGGAAGCCCATAACCACCAGGTCCAGCAATGCGGGCAGGGCGCATTTTTTAATGCGGCAATAGATGGCAACGCCTACAAAGGCTCCGATGACTGCACCGTAGATGGCAAGACCGCCGTTCCAGATGTACAGCACGGAGATGGGATTGTCGGCGTAGTCCGCCCAGCTGAACACGCAGTAATAAATTCTGGCGCAGATGACGGCAAAGGGCGTGATCCAGAGGATGCCGTCGAGAATGTCGTCCTCGGTCAGCCCGGCCCGCTTGCTGCGGCGGCTGCAATAGACCCCGGCCAACAGCAGGCCAAAGGCAATGACCACGCCGTACAGGTGGATGGTCAGGGGCCCGATATTGAAGTACCGGATGGGATCGATCTCAATTCCCAGCAATGGGAACGAGATTGTGGAATAGTTGGCAGGATTTAGCATGATTCTTCTCCTCCTTGGACGGGCCGGATCACCGACAGGCAGGCGTTCTCCGCCCGGACGGTTTCTTTTAGAAAAGCGGTCACGTCCTCTTTCTGTATAGTATCATAGATTTCCGGGAATCGGAAATAGTCAAAATCGCTGAAATGGTAGGCACAGACCCGGAAGCAGGTGGCGTCGAAGGAATCCAGCCCTTTGACCCGGCGGCCAAAGGCGCTGCGTTTCATCCGCCGGAAGCTCTCCTCAGAGAGCCCGGAGAAGGCCTCCGCCCCGGCCAGCACCGCAGAGCGGACCTGCTCCGGCACATAGCTGTCGCCGCCGCAGGTGAGCATGGCGCAGCCGTCAATGGTCTCGAAGCCCCCGCCGAAGGAGCTGTCGATGCTGCCCTCGTCATAGAGCTTCAGATATAGCTCGGAGCTTTCCCCGAACAGAGCCTCGGCGGCCAGGTCCGCCAGAAATTCCAGGCGGATGGCCTGGTCACCCCGGCCCGGGGGCGGACAGCGGAAGGCCAGGGTAAAGGTGGGCATAGCCACTTCCATCGTATCCTCCACCTCCGCCAGGGGGATTTCCGGAGGCTCGTCCCAGTCCCGGATTTTTTCGCCCACCTCCCGGGGCGCATCTCCCAGTAGCTCCCGTGCAATTTTTTTCACGGCTTCCGGGTCAACGTCGCCCATAACGCAGAGCATCATGTTGCCCGGGGTGTAGAAGGCCCGGTGGCACAGCGTCAGATTTTCGGGGGTGATCTCCCGGATGGTCTGGGAGGTGCCGAGAATGGGCTCCCGGATGGGGTGGCGGGCATACATGGCCCGGGCCAGATTCTCAAAAACAACGCTGTCCGCAGCGTCCAGGTTCATGCCGATCTCCTGGTCGATAATGCCCCGCTCCTTTTCTACGCTTTCCTCCGTGAAATAGGGAGTGCTGACAAATTCCAGCAAAAGGCGCAGGCATTGCTCAAAATGGTCCGTGCAGGAGAAATAATAGGCGGTCATGTCGTAGCTTGTAAAGGCATTGCTGCTTGCCCCCAGGGCCGCAAACTCTGCGCTGACATCCCGGCCGTCGGGCAGATCGAACATTTTGTGCTCCAGATAGTGGGCAATGCCGGCAGGGACCCGGTGCTCCTTGCCCTCAAACCGGAAATGGGTGTGGATGGAGCCAAAGTCCGTGACGAAATAGGCCTGCTTTTTGGCAAAGCCCGGTTTTTTCACCACTTCCAGGGCCAGACCATTGGGCAGGACCCGGCGGTAGACCTGTTCGTCCAGTCTGGGGTAGTAATTCATAGGCACCCTCCTGTCAGAAAGCAGCTGCTGTGCAGCCGAACCGTTTTTGCACAGCGGACCAGGTCCTCTCTTGTGACGGCCTCCAGAGCGGCCCGGTGGGCCTGGGGGTCCAGCGCGCTGCCGCCCAGGCGTATGGCGGAATAATAGCTTTCCAGAGCCCCGGGGGAATCCGGAACGCTTTCCAGGGCGCTGACGAGAGACCGGCGGGCGGCGGTGAGCTCTTCGCCGGAGATATCTCCCCGGCAGCAGGCCTCCAGCTGCTTTAGAGCCTCGGCGCGGACAAGGGGCTCCTTGTCAAAATCCATACCGGCGGATACCAGGATGATTCCTTTGGCGCTGTAGTAGCCCGCGCCGATGGAATAGCAAAGGCTCTGCTTTTCCCGGACGTTCTGAAACAGCTTGCTGGTGACATCGCCGCCGTAGACGGCGCACAACAGCTGCATGGCGGGAAAATCGGCGCTTTTGGCTGTGACGGGGGTCACAAAGCCCATGCAGAGCTTCCCCTGGGTGATGTCCAGATTTTCCCGCAGGTCCTCCGGGGCGGAGAGGTGCAGGGGGGCATCCGCGTTCAGGGGTGCGGGGGACCGGTCTTCCCCCGCGAACAGCTGCCGGACCAGCCCCTCCATCCGCTCCGGGGCGGCGGAGCCCACATAGAGCACCTCCACCGGGCTTTCCCGGCGGACCTTTTCATAGTGGCGCAGCAGACCCTGGGGTGTAATGGCCTCCACATCGGCGGGCTCTCCCAGCCTGGGGACGCCGAAGGGGTCCTCCCGGCACATGCTTTTCAGCAGCTGCCGGGAACAGTAGGTCTGCTTGTCGTTGTATTCCGCCTCAATGGCGTAGATCTGGTTGGTTTTTTCGCCCTCCACGAAGTCCGGCAGAAAGCCGCCCTGCTCCGTAGGGTAGTCAAAAAGCAGCTCTTTTAAGAAGGCAATGGCCTGTTCGGTCAGCGCCTCCCCCTCGGGGGCGAAGCGGTCGTCCATCAGGCTCAGATAGAGTCCGGTGGTCTGACAGTTTCCCGCCCGGCGGGAAATGGGGCTGACGGAAGCGCCGTAGAGGTCATCCAGCCTTTGGGTGATCCGGCGCAGATCCGGGGCGCTCTTGCACCCCCGCAGCAGCACGCTGGGGATCAGGGCATTCATGGCCGCCTCTTCCGTGCACATGGGCCGCAGATACTGAAATGTCATGGCGCTGTGCTTAAACCGGTGGTCCTGGATGCAGCTGAGAGAAATGCCGGGGGCTATTTCGGAATGTGTAAGCATAGAAACTCCTTAGAAAAGGCTTCCCTTGGGGGAAGCTGTCGCGGCCCTTTGGGCCGTGACTGATGAGGGGCGGTACAGAGTACTGATACGAAATGACTTAACAGTCACTTTTTGCAATGAATATGAAAACTGCTGGGGATGTACCGCGTTTCATCGTTTGCCGCCCCTCATCAGTCAGGGCTACGCCCTGCCAGCTTCCCCCAGGGGAAGCCGTTTTGCTGCTTATTATACTCTATCTTTCCGCAAATAGAAAGTAGTACACAAAAAATTAAGACTTTTTCGGTTGCCATATCTCCAATTATGAAGTAAAATATAGGTTGGATTATTGAAAACATCGGAGGACTATGCCATGGCATGGCTGGAAATGACATTGAATACCCCTCAGGGCTCTGTGAATGCCCTGGTTACCGAGCTGACGGCGCTGGGCTTTGAGGACCTGTGCATAGAAGATCAGCAGGAATTTGAAAGCTTCCTGGAGGAAAACCGGGAATATTGGGATTATATCGACGAAAGTCTGGAAAAGCAGCTCCAGGGCCTAAGCCGGGTGAAGCTCTATCTGGAGGATACGGACGCGGAGAACCTGAAAAAGCTCCGCGCCTTCGCCGAGAAGAAGGGCCTGCCCCTGGAGGAAAAGGCTTTGCCGGATACGGACTGGTCCGAAAGCTGGAAGGAGAACTACCCGCCCCAGGAGGTGGGGCAGTCCCTGGTGGTGCTGCCCTATTGGCTATCTGAGGACTACCGCGGTGACCGGAAGATGGTGGTTCTGGACCCGGGCCTGACCTTCGGCACCGGGGCCCATCCCTCCACCCAGATGGTCATGGAGGCTATGGAGCAAACCGTCACCCCCGGTATGCACTGCCTGGACCTGGGCAGCGGCAGCGGCATTCTGTCCATCACCGCCCTGCGTTTGGGGGCGGAAAGCGCCGTTGGCGTGGACATTGACCCCAAGGCCGAGAACATCGCCCGGGAGAACGCCGCCTACAATGGCTTCGCCGCCCCCGACTTTACGGCCCTCACCGGCAACGTTACCGGGGACAGGAAGCTCATGGAGCAGCTGTCCCGGAAGCGGTACGGCCTGGTGCTTGTGAACATCGTGGCAGATGTGATCATCGGCCTGGCCCCGGTGCTGCCGGAATTTTTGGGAGAGGATACGGTCCTCATCTGTTCCGGCATTCTGGATACCCGGCTTGAGGATGTACTCCGGGCCCTTCAGAAGGCGGGCCTCACCGTCACCGGCATTCGGCAAAAGGAGGAGTGGCGCTGCGTCACTGCCCGCAAAGGAGAAAAAGCATGAGCATGACTTACAGAACCCGCCGTCGGCTGCAAAGGTTCGGCGTGACGGCGCTGATTGTGCTGGTGGTGCTGCTGATCGCCTGGTTTTGCAGCGTGATCTGGCTCCAGCGGTATGTGGTCTACAGTGCAGACGGCGCCCAGGTGGATTTTGAGCTGGGGGACGCAGGCTTTGCCGGCGTGGTCGCCACACCGCCCCAGGCCCAGGGCGGCGTGTCCATCTTCTACAACGAGGGCTCCGATGCCATTGAGATTTCCAAGGACCTGAGCCCTATCAACGGATATTATGTCGACTACACCATGCTCCTGAAGAGTATGGACACCCTGGAGGCCGCCGTGGATCTGATTTCCCCCGGTACCCCTGTCATGGTGGAGCTGAAAAGCGGCTACGGCGTGTTCTTCTATTCCACCAAGATCTCCGGGGCCAAAACCTCCGAGAGCTTGGCCAATGCCATCGGCATTGACCGGGTGGATGCCTTTCTTCAGAAGCTCAAGAACAAGGGCTGCTATATGATCGCCAAGGTCTCGGCCTTTCAGGACTATGAGTACGGCAACAGCAACGTACCCACCGGCCTGTATATGACCTCCCGGGCGGGATTGTGGATGGATGACCAGGGCTGTTACTGGCTGGACCCCGCCAGTGCCGGCGCTCAGAGCTGGATCACCTCCGCCGTGCTGGAGCTGAAAAACATGGGCTTCCACGAGGTCATGCTGAGCAATTTCCGCTTCCCCACCTCGGATGCCTATATCTACACCGGAGACAAAACGGCGGCCCTGCAAAATGCCATGCAGAACCTGCTGACTTCCACGGCCTCCGACAGCGGCACCTTTACACTGTCTTTCGGCACCAACGATCCCACTTTGACCCTCATCGACGGGGCCAGAAGCCGCATCTATTTTGAGGGCATCGACGCCGCCAATGTGCAGACCACCGCAGACCAGTCCACCGTGGCGGACAAGCAGGCTCAGATCGTGTTCCTGGCCACCACCAACGACACCCGCTTCGACAGCTACAGCGTCCTGCGTCCGCTCACCGCCGCAGAAACCATCGAGGCCCAGAAAGCAGATACCAACAACTGATATCCGGCCTTCCCCTGGGGGGAAGGGGACCGCAGCACATTTTTCCAAATTCTACATAGCATGGATTGAGCGGTGAAGCTCGAAAAAAATCTTTCGGAGGGAAATGCTATGTGCGGTAACAACTCTTGCTTCGGCGGCAACCTGTGGTGGATCATCATCCTGATTCTCCTGTTCAACTGCGGCGGCATCGGCTGCGGGAATGACTGCGGCTGCGGAAACAACAATACGAACGGCGGCTGCGGCTGCTACTAAGCAAAAGAAATTTTACCCCGGGAGCCTCGGCTCCCGGGGCATTTTCGTCTTGCAAAATGCGCACATATCCTGTATCATAAGGGGCGGAAAGAGCCAAAACGAATACTTTACATCCGAGGTAATAACTATGATCGAAATCCTAAAAGCCATTCTCTTTGGCATTGTGGAGGGCGTTACGGAGTGGCTGCCCATTTCCTCCACGGGGCACCTGATCCTACTGGACGAATTTGTGGTCCTGAACGTGTCTGCCGAATTCAAATCCATGTTCGATGTGGTCATCCAGCTGGGTGCCATTCTGGCCGTTGTGGTGCTGTTCTTCCACAAGCTGAATCCCTTCGCCGGGGACAAGACTCCCCAGGAGAAAAAGAGCACCTGGAGCCTGTGGGCCAAGGTCGTTGTGTCCATCATCCCCTCCGGCGTAGTGGGTGTGCTGTTTGACGACTGGATGGACGACCACCTGCACACCGCCCCCGTGGTGGCGGCCATGCTGATCGTCTACGGCATTGCCTTCATTCTGGTGGAGCGGCAGTACCAGGGCCGCCATCTGGCCGTGGACAATGTGGACCGCATGGACTGGAAAACCGCCATCGGCATTGGCCTTTTCCAGTGCCTGAGCCTGATTCCCGGCACCTCCCGGTCCGGCTCCACCATCCTGGGCGGCATCCTGCTGGGGGCTTCCCGGTCCGCCGCTGCGGAGTTCAGCTTCTTCATGGCCATTCCCACCATGCTGGGAGCCAGCGGCATTAAGCTGCTGAAATTCTTCCTCACAGGCGTTGGCTTTGCAGGCAGTGAGCTGGCTGTGCTGCTGGTGGGCTGCCTGGTGTCCTTCCTGGTAAGCCTTTTGGTCATCCGGGGCCTCATGAACTATGTCCGCAACCACTCCTTCTCCGCCTTCGGCGTGTACCGCATCATTCTCGGGGCGGCGGTGCTGCTGTATTTCGCATTTGTAAAGTAAGTTCTCTACTACAATAGGAGGAAAAACCATGGAATATACCCTTGAAAACGAATATCTCAAGCTGACGGTTGCCAGCCTTGGCGCAGAGGTTGTAAGCCTGGTGCGCAAAAGCGACGGTGTGGAGCACATCTGGCAGGCGGACCCTGCCGTCTGGCGCTGCCACGCGCCGGTGCTGTTCCCCCACTGCGGCAAGGTGGTGGACGGCACGATCCATGCCAAAGGCCGGGATTTTCCGGCAAAGCAGCACGGCTTCGCCCGGGAGATGGAGACCGTTCTGGTGAGCCAGACTCCCGAGAAGCTGGTCCTGGCCCTGGAGAGCAACCCCGAGACCCAGGAGCGGTTTCCCTATGCCTTCCGGCTGGTATCCACCTTCACCCTGGAGGGAGACACCCTGTGCCACACCCTGACGGTGGAGAACAATGACCTGGAGGAGATGCCCTTCGGCATTGGCTTCCACCCCGGCTTTACCGTGCCCTTTGATGACAGGCACACCCTGGACGACTACGAGCTGCGCTTCGAAAAAATGGAGTCCCCCCTGTGCATCAACAATCTGCCCCATGGCCTGATGCACGGCAACTTCTATTATCTGGGCTCCAACATCATCGCCCTGCCCATCAACGAGGCCCTGTTTGCCAACGACAGCCACTGCATGACCAACCTGACCTCCAAGACCCTGGGCATCTATGAAAAGGACACCGGCCGGGCCGTGGTCTGCGACATCGGCGACTTCCCCTACACCCTGATTTGGAGTATGCCCGGCGGGGATCCTAAGTTCGTCTGCATTGAGCCCTGGCACAGCCTGCCCAGCCCCGAGCGCAGCTCTACCGATTGGCTGCAAAAGCCCGCCGCCGCCATTCTGGCCCCCGGCGAGAGCTGGTCCACCACCCTGCGCACCCGATTCCAGCGGTAAGTCCTTTACGAAAAGTTCATAATACAGCGCCCCAAGCTTTCAGCGTACTTTCAGCTTGGGGCGCTGTTATTGTTCCCAAATCATGGGCGAAGAGCCCTGGCGAGGAGGAACGATATGATTCAAGTGGAACACCTGACCAAATGGTATGGCCAAACCCACATGGAAGCCCTGAACGCGATCCTGCTGGGATAAAACATAGCAATGGAGCCATTCCGCGTTTGGAATGGCTCCTGCTTTATGCGCTTTTCATGGGTCCCAGCCGGATGACGGCCAGGGTGGCGTCGTCTTCGCCCGTGCTGCCGTATTGGCGCAGCAGGCGGTCAGCTAAGGGGCCGGTGGGCTCGATGGTATCCGGCAGGGAAAGGGATTCGTCAAAGGTCACGCCGTCGCTGGCAAGCACCAGCGTCTGTCCCTTTTGCAGGGAAAGCCTTGCGATCCGTTCCCCGGAGGATCCCAGCTCCATCCCCGGCGGCAGGCCGGGAGCGCCGATGCGCCGGAGGGTTTTCCGGCTGAGCAGATAGCTGGGGGCCGCCCCCCACTTGTAGAGGCTGGCATAGCCCGTGTCCAGCCGCAGCTCGCACAGGTCCGCGGTGACGGCCCCGGTGTCCCCGGTGAGCAGCAGCTGGGCGTTGAGGCTTTTTAGGGCCGCCCCCGGGGGCAGCCCCGCCGTGAGCATCCCTTTCAGGAGATGGACTGCCTGGCAGGCCTGGGCTGCTGCCGGGGCTCCGGTGCCCATGCCGTCACACAGGAGAATGTAGAACCGGGGCCCCGTTCCGGGGAAGGCGGCACAGCGGTCCCCGTCTGAGCGGTCCTTTTCCCGGGAGCGGACGGAGACGGTCACCCGATAGCGGATCTGGCCCGGAGAGAGCTGCAGGGGCAGCCCATCGGCCACCCGCTGCAAATAGCGGGAAAGCATCCCGTATTGTTGGGCCACCGCCATGCGGTATTCCTCCCGACGCTTGTGCTGGGCCTCCAGCAGCCGCTGCTGCTCCCGTACCCGGGCGGCCTCCCGCAGGACCCTCCCGGTGTGGGGGCAGGAGAAGGAGAGCGGGTCTAAAAAGATGCTGTCATCCATGGCCTGCTTCCGGGGGCAGGTGTCAGCCCTGGGACAGTCGGTGCAGGCGGCGGCCTTCAGCCGTTCCACCCGGTCCGGCATGGAGACGGAAGATCCGGGAATCTCCAACAGGAGCCGCTGCATCTTCGCCAGCACCCGGGCTTCCTGCTCCAGCTTTACCTGAGCGCCGGAGGTCCCCCGAGTCCCCGGGGGCAGCAGCAGATCCCAAGGAAGTGCTGCCCCCAGCAGCCCGCCGGTGCTCACCCCCAGCCAGGCCCCGATGTTCCAGCTTTTGCCCAGGGCCATGCCCAGAATGCACCCGGCGCTGCCCGCTGCTGCCCGCCGCCAGGGCTCCTTCATGGGCAGGGCCCGGAGCATCCAGGCCCCGCACATTCCGGCGGTAAACCCCGGAAGCCCGGACCACTCCAGAGCGGCCCCAACCAGAGCGGCGGTGGGGAGGGGCCCTGCCGCCGCGGCGACGCCTGCTGCGGCGCAGGCCAGCCCTTTCAGCCCCGCCGCCGCCAGAGCCCGCAGCCCCAGGGAAAAGGTCAGGCAGACGGCCGTGGGGTGGCCGGTGTCCATGGCCCAGCCGGGGATCCACACCCCCAGGCAGCCGGTGCTGCCCCAGAGCAGTGCGGACCCGGGGGCCTGGCGAAAGGGCAGGGCTGCGGCAGCACAGAGCGCCCCAAAGCACCCGCCCCGCAGAAGCAGGCCTCCATGCCGGGCCAGCAGCGCCGCCAGGTGCAGGGCCAGTGCCAGCGCCGTGAACCAGAGCCCCGGCAGCCATCGGCTCTGCCAGAACAGCCGGTAGCCCCCCGCAGCCCCCAGGGCGGCGAGCAGGCACCAGCCTCCCTTTGTGGCGGCTGCCAGGGCTGCCCCCAGGGGCAGGCAGCCGCCTTGCCCCGGAATGGCCGCCAGGAGCATCCCTCCGCCGCTCAGAAGCACGGCCCTGCATAGCTTTTCCGCCCCCGGGTCCGCCGCCAGCAAATCCAAATCCCGTTTTCTCCTGCGCAAATACCCCGCAACCGTCATTTGTATGCCGCTCCCTTCGAAATTGGTACATTTCAGACTTTAGCACGGCTCCGGGAGAAAAGCCGTCGGAAGAAGCTGCTTGCAATGGGAAATTCTCCGAGGTATAATACGAGAAAATCAAACTTTTCCCATCAGGAGGACTTATGGCAAGCGAATTTGAGGTGAAATACCGTTCTTCCCCCGCAGCAATGGAGCTGCTGGAGGCCGCCTACGGACCATTTGAGACTGTCACCATGGAGACGGCCTATTACGATGCCCCGGGAAGGCCACTGGCCGCCCGATACTGGACCCTGCGCCGCCGCCTGGAAAACGGCCGCAGCATCTGCGCGCTGAAAACCCCGGGAGAGGGGCTCCTGCGGGGAGAATGGGAGACGGAGTGCGACAGTATAGAAGCGGCGATCCCGGCCCTTTTGGCCCTGGGCGCTCCGGAAGAGCTGGGTACCCTGACAGCCGGGGGCCTGACCCAGACCTGTGCCGCCCGGTTTACACGGCGGGTCTGCCTGGTTTCCTACGGAAATTCGAAAATGGAGTTGGCCCTGGACTGTGGCGCGCTTCTGGGCGGCAGCAGGGAGGAGGCGCTCTGCGAGGTGGAGGCGGAGCTCAAGCAGGGCGCCCAGGCGGATACTCTGGCCTTCGGTGCATACCTGGCGGTGCGCTATGGCCTGGTCCCGGAGGAAAAGAGCAAGCTTGCCCGGGCCCTGGCACTGGCGGAATAGGGAAAACCCTTTGAAAATTCCCTGTTTTTTTCAAAAAACCTATTGCAATGCAATCAAAAGAGTGCTATAATCAGTATCGATAGGATGTAGGAAGAAAGAGAGGGGCGCGCCCCTCTCTTTCTTATTGACCAAAAGAAAGGATGGTTTCATGAAGGTCACCGAGCAGGTAGCCGCTTTCGCGGAACCCGTCGTGCAGGAGCATGGCTGCGAGCTGTGGGACGTGGAGTATGTGCGGGAGGGCTCTGAGGATTTCCTGCGGCTGTACATTGACAAAGAGGGCGGCGTGGACATTGACGACTGCGAGGCCATTTCCCGGGCCATGGACCCCATTCTGGACGAGAAGGACCCGGTTCCCGGGAGCTACCATTTTGAGGTCTGCTCCGCAGGCCTGGAGCGGGCGCTGAAGCGGCCCGGGGATTTTGAGCGCTTTATGGGCTCTCCCATTACCGTCAAGCTCTATCGGCCCTACAATGGCCTAAAGGAGCTGCCCTGTGTGCTGCGGGGCTATGAAGACGGCAAGCTCACCGTGGAATCCGGCAAGGAAACAATTACATTTGAAAAGTCCCAGGTCGCGCTGGTGCGGCTGCGGGTGGAATTCTGATTGGAGGAACGAAACGATGGCAAGAAAAACAAAAGCCGCCAAGGCTGAGCCCCAGGTAGATGTGGGTGCAGAGATTTTTGCAAGCCTGCGAGAGCTGGAAAAGATCAAGGGCATTCCCGTTGACTACATGGTCGAGCGGCTGAAGCAGGCTCTGGCCAATGCCTACCGGAAGGACCGGGAGGACCACCGGGATGTGCCCGCCGACAATGTGATCGTCAATCTGGACGAGCACGGCCTGAGCATCCATTTGGTGAAGACCGCTGTGACGGAGGATGAGCTGGAGGACCTGGCTCTGGAGATCCCCGTTGACGCTGCCCGCCGCTACAAGGCAGACGCCCAGCCGGGCGATCAGATCAGCATCCCCGTGGATTACCAGAAGTTCGGCCGCATTGCCGCCCAAACCGCCAAGCAGGTGGTCATCCAGGGCATCCGGGAAGCCGAGCGGGGCGTGATGTATGAGAGCTACTCCAATAAGTCCCAGGAGCTCATGACCGGAACCGTGTTCCGCACTGTGCCTGCCACAGGCGATGTGCTGCTGAAGGTGGGCCAGGGCAATGATGCCTCCGAGGCCATGCTCCGTTCCGGGGAGCAGATCCCCGGCGAGACCTATACCGAGGGCCAGATCCTCAAGGTCTATGTGCTGGATGTGCGCAAGAGCGACCGGGGCCCCCTGGTGCAGGTATCCCGGACGCACCCCAACCTGGTGCGCCGTCTGTTCGAGTTGGAGACCCCGGAAATCGCTGAGGGTCAGGTGGAGATCCGCAACATCGCCCGGGAGCCCGGCTCCCGCTCCAAGATGGCCGTCCGGGCCGCTATGGAGGGCATCGACCCCGTGGGCGCCTGCGTGGGCCCCAGAGGCGGCCGTGTCAATGCCGTTGTGGAAGAGCTCCACGGCGAGAAGATCGAAATTGTGGTGTGGAGCGAGGACCCCTGCCAGTATGTGAAGGCAGCCCTGAGCCCTGCGGATGTGATCTCCGTCAGCCTGGTGCCCGGCCAGAAGGCCTGCAGCGTGATCGTGCCTGACGACCAGCTGAGCCTGGCCATCGGCAAGGAGGGCCAGAACGCCCGCCTGGCTGCCCGCCTGACCGGCTACAAGATCGATATCAAGTCCGCCTCCCAGGCCGCCGCCCTGGCCCAGCCCAAGGAAGAGGCTGCGGAAGAGACTGCGGAAGAGTAAAAAGCTTCCCCTCCGGGGAAGCTGGCAGGGCGTTAGCCCTGACTGAAGAGGGACGTTCTGAGCGAGAGTGGTCCGAAAATACTGCGCACAAGCTGTGTACCGCTCTATCATCCGGGCCCCCTCTTCCACCGCTGCGGCGGTCCCCCTTCCCCGGTGGGGAAGGTTAGAGAAGGGAACGTCAATTGCACAAAGTACAATAAGGAGGGAACCCCAAATGCAGAAAAAAATCCCTCAGCGGCAGTGCATGGGCTGCCGGGAACGGAAGGCCAAGAAGGAGCTCATCCGGGTGGTCCGGGGCGTTGACGGAACCGTCAGCCTGGACTTCAGCGGCAAGGCCCCGGGCCGGGGCGCTTACCTGTGCCCGGACCCCGAATGCCTGAAAAAGGCCATCCGCTCCAAGGCGCTCAGCAGAAGCCTGGAAACGGAAATCCCCCAGGAGGTCTATGACCGCCTGGAGAAGGAGATGGAGCAGAATGGATAAAGCGCTGAATTACCTGGCCCTGGCCCGGAAGGGCGGCATGGCCGAGCTGGGCGAGGAGCCCGTGGGCGGCGCGGCGAGAGCCGGGAAGGCCTATGCCATCCTGGTTGCCTCCGATGCTTCGGACCACACCTGGCGCAGAGCCAAGAGCTTTGCCGCCGGTACGGAGCAGCAGTGTGTCCGCCTGCCCTATAATAAGGACCAAATGGGCGAGGCCATCGGCCGGGATGCTCTGGCTATGGCCGCCATTACGGACGTTTCCCTGGCACTGGCCCTTGTGAAGGCCCTGCCGGAGCCGGAAAAATATAAGGAAGCTCTGGAAGTTCTGTCTCAGAAGTCCCAGAAGGCAAAAAAACGCCAGGCGGAGGCCAAGGCCCACGCCCGGAACGTTCGGACAGGGAAGAAGAAACACCATGAAGTAAAGTAAGATTGTTAGTTAGTGGAGGTGCGTTCATATATGAGTTTTGTGAAGTATCGTTTGAAGGAAGTTGCAGCCGATTTCGGCGTAACGCCGAAGGAAATCGGGGATATCATCTCCAAGTTTTATGAAAGACCCAAGTCCAACTCCCAGGTTCTGACGGACCAGGAGCTGAATGCGGTATTCGAGGTTATGACCCAGACCCACCAGATCGATTCTCTGGAGCAGGTCTTCGCTGCCCAGAAGCCCAAGGAAGAGCCCAAGAAGGAAGTCAAGGCCGAGCCGTCCAAGGCGGAGAAGACAGAAGCGTCCAAGGCGGAGAAGGCGGAAGCCCCCAAGGCCGAAAAGGCCGAGCAGCCCGCTGCTGCCCAGAGCGCCCAGAGCGCCAAGCCCGAAAAAACCAAGGAGCCGGAGCGGAAGCGGGAGCGCCGCATTGTGGATACCTCTGCCGTGCAGGTGAACTCCGCCCGTTTTGACGACCGGGTGGATGCGCTGGTCTCCGAGCGGGTCCAGAACTACCAGGGCGGCAAGCAGCGCATCGGCGGCAAGAAGGGCCAGCAGCAGAACAAGAAGGACAACAAGTTCCGGGGCAATAAGTCCCGCAACGAGGAGCAGGAGAAGCTGCGCCGCCTGCAGATGGAGGTTGCCCGGAAGGCCCAGCTGACGGTGAAAATCCCCGAGGAGATCACCGTGGGCGAGCTGGCTTCCCGGATGAAGAAGACCGCCGGTGAGGTCATCAAGCTGCTGATGAAGAACGGCGTCATGGCCGCCATCAACCAGACCATCGACTTCGATACCGCCGAGTTTGTGGCTACGGAAATGGGCTGCAAGGTGGAGAAGGAAGTTACCGTCACCATCGAGGAGCAGATCATTGATGATCATGTGGACACCGCCAACGAGCTGGAGACCCGTGCTCCCGTTGTGGTTGTCATGGGCCACGTTGACCACGGCAAGACCTCTCTGCTGGATGCCATCCGGAAGACCTCCGTCACCGCCGGTGAGGCCGGCGGCATTACCCAGCACATCGGCGCTTATACCGTGGATGTGAACGGCAATACCATCACCTTCCTGGATACCCCGGGCCACGCCGCCTTTACCTCTATGCGTGCCCGCGGCGCGATGTGCACCGATATCGCCATTCTGGTGGTGGCTGCCGACGACGGCATCATGCCCCAGACCATTGAGTCCATCAACCACGCCAAGGCCGCCAAGGTGCCCATCATCGTGGCCATCAACAAGATGGATAAGCCCACCGCCAACCCCGACAAGATCAAGGAGCAGCTGACCAAGTACGACCTGATCCCCGAAGAGTGGGGCGGCGACACCGTTATCTGCCCCATCTCCGCAAAGACCGGCATGGGCCTGGACAACCTGCTGGAAATGGTCATCCTGACCGCCGAGATGCAGGAGCTGAAGGCCAACCCCAACCGCCGGGGCAAGGGCACCGTCATCGAGGCCCGTCTGGACAAGACCCGTGGCCCCATTGCCACGCTGCTGGTGCAGAACGGTACTTTGAGACAGGGCGATATCATCATCGCCGGTACCGCCGTGGGCCGTGTCCGTGTCATGACCAACGATAAGGGCCGCACGGTGAAGACCGCCGGACCTTCTCAGCCTGTGGAGATCACCGGCCTTGCCGATGTGCCCACTCCCGGCGACGAGTTCGATGCCGTCACCGATGAGCGCATGGCCCGTGAGCTGGTGGAGCAGCGCCGTCAGGCCGCCAAGGATGCAGCCGCCAAGCTGCAGCAGAAGGTCACCCTGGACAATCTGTTCGCCCGGATGCAGGAGGGCGAGATGAAGGAGCTGCCTCTGATCGTCAAGGCCGATGTGCAGGGCTCCGCCGAGGCTGTGAAGGCCTCTCTGGAGAAGATCTCCAACGAAGAGGTCCGGGTCCGGGTCATCCACACCGGCGTGGGCGCCATCAACGAGAGCGATGTGCTGCTGGCCTCCACCTCCGGAGCCATCATCGTGGGCTTCAACGTCCGGGCCGATGCAGGCGCGCAGGCCTCCATTGCCCGGTCCAACGTGGATATCCGCTACTACCGGGTCATCTACGATGCCATCGATGAGATCGAGTCCGCCATGAAGGGCATGCTGGCACCCAAGTATGAGGAAGTGGTCATCGGTCACGCCGAGGTCCGCATGACCTATAAGGTCAGCGCCATCGGCACCATTGCAGGCTGCATGGTCAAGGACGGCAAGGTCACGAGAGACGCCCAGGTTCGGGTGCTTCGGGACAATATCGTCATCCACGAGGGCGAGATCGGCTCCTTGCAGCGGTTTAAGGACGCTGTCAAGGAGGTCACTGCCGGCTATGAGTGCGGCATGAGCGTTGTCAAGTTCAATGACATTAAGGAAGGCGACATCTTCGAGTGCTTTGTCATGCAGGAGATCAAGCGGTAAATAAAATAGCCTTCCCTTGGGGGAAGGTGGCCCGCCGATAGGCGGGGCGGATGAGGGGCGGCAACGGGCTGGACTGCGGGAAATGCAAGCAGTTGCTGTCCCTCTCCGAAGAAAGAAGTTTTGCTGAGAGGTACCATATTTCAGTTGGTACCGCCCCTCATCCGCCGCCTGCGGGCGGCACCTTCCCCCAGGGGAAGGCAAGAAAAGGAGGATGTAACATGGCATCCAATCGTATCAATCGAATCAATGAGGAGATCATGAAGGAGCTGTCCTCCCTTCTGCGGACCGTCAAGGACCCCAGAGTGCAGGACACCATGATCTCCATCACCCGGGTAGAAACCACCCCGGATCTGCGCTATACCAAGGTGTATGTCAGCTTTTTGCAGCGGGAAAATGCCAAGCAGGCCTTGACGGGCCTCAAATCCGCCGGCGGATATCTCCGCCGGGAGCTGGGCCATGCTCTGCAGCTGCGCTATGCCCCGGAAATTGTCTGGGCGGAGGACGACAGCATCGAGTACGGCGCAAAAATGCTGAAGCTCATCAACTCTCTGGAGGTAAACCATGACGAAGAGCCTGACGAGGGTTGAGACGGCGGCTTTCCTGAGCGACCATGACAACTATGTGATTCTCACCCATATCCGCCCCGACGGGGATACCCTGGGCAGCGCCTCGGCGCTGTGCCTGGGGCTGCGGAGCCTGGGCAAGACCGCCCATGTGCTGGTGAATACCGGCGTTGGCGGCCGGTTCCGCTGGATGCTGGAGGGCCTTACCGTGGAGGAGGCCGGGAAGGACGATACCGTCATCTCCACCGACGTGGCCTCTCCCGGGATGCTGCCGGACAACGCGCAGCAGTATCTCGGCCGGGTGCGGCTGCGCATTGACCACCACGGCTCTGCCACCTCCTTTTCCGATCTGGAGCTGGTGGACCCGGACAGCGCCTCCTGCGCCGAGGTGGTCTATGACGTGCTGGAGCTTATGGAAGCGCCCCGGCAGGCGGAGGTGCTGGACCGCATCTATGTGGGCCTGAGCACGGATACCGGCTGCTTCCGCTTTGCCAACACCACCGCCCATACCTTCCGGGTGGCGGCGGCCTGCGCCGAAGGGGGAGCCCGGGTGTACCAGCTGAACCAGGAGCTTTTCGAGACCAATACCCTGGGCAAGCTGCGGATGCAGGGCTGGATCGTGGAGCATATGCGCCTGCTGCACTGCGGCACCATGGCCATCTGCGCCATCCCCCGCAGCGTAGAGCTGGAGCTGGGGGTCACCAGCGATGATATGGACAATATCTCCAATTTCCCCCGCACCGTGGCCGGTGTGAACGTGGCGGCCACCATCCGGGAGACCGAGGACGGTCTGGCGAAAATCTCCGTCCGGGCAGTGCCGGGGTATGATGCCACGGTCATTGCCGAGAAGTTCGGCGGCGGCGGCCACAAGGGCGCTGCCGGTGCCAGCCTCCGCCTGCCCATGGCCCAGGTGGAGCAGATCGTGGAGCAGGCCATGCTGGAGACCTGCCAATGAACGGAATCGTGATTGTCGATAAACCCCAGGGCTGGACAAGCCAGGATGTGACTGCAAGACTGCGCCGGGTATTTTCTACCCGGCGCATTGGCCATGGCGGGACATTGGACCCCATGGCCACCGGCGTGCTGCCGGTGTTCGTCGGCAGGGCCACCCGGGCTGTGGAATTTTTTGAGCACGCGGAGAAGACCTATGAGGCCACGCTGCGGCTTGGAATGAAAACCGATACCCAGGATATCACCGGCGCAGTGCTGGAAGAGCGGCCCGTAACGGTGACGGAGCAGGATGTTCTGAATGTTTTGCCCGCTTTTCGGGGAGAGATCCTGCAAATTCCGCCTATGTACTCTGCTTTGAAGGTCAACGGCCAGAAGCTCTACGACCTGGCCCGGAAGGGCAAGAAGGTGGAGCGTCAGCCCCGGCCCATTACCATCCACGAGCTGGAGCTGCTGCACTTTGACGGGCAGGATGCCCGTATTCGGGTCCGCTGCTCCAAGGGAACCTATATCCGTACCCTCTGTGAGGACATGGGCGAGAAGCTGGGGTGCCTTGGCACCATGGCCGCCCTGCGCCGGACCCGGGCAGGGGAGTACACCATCGAAAAGGCCGTTCCCTTGCAGACCCTTCTGGATGCGGAAAATCCGGAGCAGTATCTTCTGAGCATGGACAGCCCGTTCCTGGGCTATCCCGCCGTTACCCTCAGCGAAAATCAGGAAAGACGCTGCCGCAACGGCAATTCCTTCACCCTCCGGGTCCCCGACGGTACCTACCGTGCCTACGGAAAAAACGGAGAGTTCCTCATGCTGGCCAGAGTGGAGAACGGTGTTATGTCGACCATAAAGAGCTTCTTTGAAGTGTGAAAAGCCTTCCCCCTTCGGGGAAGGTGGCAGGGCGAAGCCCTGACGGATGAGGGGCGGGAAGCAGAACCGGTGATAAGAAACCTTTGTAATTTTGTTCCGGGAAATGGGAAGAAAACTGCTTAAATTGGTTTCGCAACGGTTCTGTCTGCCGCCCCTCATCAGTCACGGCCCAAAGGGCCGCGACAGCTTCCCCCAGGGGAAGCCACTCTTTCCAATCATCGATTAAAGGACAAAACCATGACTACCTATATCTACGCCCTGGGATTTTTTGACGGGGTGCATCTTGGACATCAGGCGCTGCTTCGCGCCGTGAAGACTCTGGCGTCGGAAGGCTGCCGGGGTGTCGTCACCTTTTCCGGTCACCCGGATACCCTGGTGCTGGGCACCACCCCGGCGCTGATCAATACGGCCGAGGATCGGGAAAACTTACTTCGAAATTACGGCATGGATCGAGTCGTGACCCTGCCTTTTGATAAGAAAATGCAGTCTACCCCCTGGGAGGACTTTCTGGAGGAGCTGCGCAGGGACTTCGGCGCCGGGGGCTTCGTCTGCGGGGAGGACTTTCGCTTCGGGGCCATGGGCGCCGGTACGGCCTCCCTTTTGCAGGATTACTGCGAGAAGGAGGGCCTGCCCTGCGCCGTGGTGCCGGAACAGGAAATGTCCGGCGTTCGTATTTCCTCTACCTATATCCGGGAATTGCTGACCCAGGGGCGCATGGCCGAAGCGGACGCCTTTCTGGGCCACCCTCATGTGCTCTCCGGCAACGTGGTCTCCGGCCGTCATCTGGGCCGGACCCTGGGCATTCCCACTGCCAATCTGCACCTGCCGGAGGGGGTCATCGTCCCCCGATTTGGCGTCTATGCCTGCCGGGCACTGGCCGAGGGAAGGGCCTACCCAGCCGTTACCAACGTGGGCACCCGCCCCACCGTAGGCGGCCACCATATCACTGTGGAGCCCTGGCTGCTGGATTATGACGGAGACCTGTACGGTAAGAAAATCACCCTGGAATTTCTGGATTTTCTCCGCCCGGAGCAGAAATTCGATTCCCTGGAGGACTTGAAGGCCGCGATCCTGAAAAACGCGGAACAGACAAGGGAGATTGTAAAGCTTAAAGCTTCCCCTCCGGGGGAGCTGGCAGGGCGCAGCCCTGACTGAGGAGGGGCGCAACGGGCGAGAGCGGTAACTAAAAAAGCGCACAAGCTACAAACCGCTCTCTTCCGTGGGACCCCTCTTCCACCGCTGCGGCGGTCCCCCTTCCCCGTGGGGGAAGGTTAGGGGGGAAAATCGCACTCTTAAAGAAGAATTCAAAATTGGAAACTTGTTTTATCCCTGAAAATCCGTTATAATAGCAGAAACAACTCACGAAAGGGGTGACGGCTGTGGCACTGGATCGGGAAGATATGGAGAGGCGGCGGAAGAAGCGGGAAGCGGCCAGGAGGATGCAGCAGCGGCGGCGCAGAAGAATGCTTCTGTTGACGGCTTGCGCGCTGGTGGTCCTGGTGGGCTGCGGTGTGGCGATTTTCAAGCTGGCCTCCGGCGACAAGACAACGCCGGTGTCCTCCATCAGTGAAACAGCGGCCACCACCGCAGCCACCACCGAGGCGGCCACCGAGCCCGGCCGCAGGACCAAGGACCCCATCACCACCATCCATATCCGGGCCGTAGGCGACCTGAATGTCACCAATTCCGTGGTGGACTCCGGCATCGGCCCCACGGGCTATGATTTCAGCCGGGCTTTCATGGATGTGGCTGCCGAGCTGGCGGTGGGGGATGTGACGGTTATGAACGTGGAGGGCAACTTCTGCGGGGAGCCCTACGGCTCCGAAACCGCTTCCGCCCCCACGGAACTGCTGACCTATCTGAAAAGCGTAGGCGTGGACCTGGTTCAGATGGCGAACTCCTATTCCGTCTATAATGGCCTCATCGGCCTGAACTCCACCCTGAATAATATCCGCGCTGCGGGCATGGAGCCTCTGGGAGCCTACGCCACCTCCTCGGACTTCAACAAAACCGGCGGCTATACCATCTGCGATGTCCAGGGCATTAAGGTGGCCTTTGTGGCCTTTACCAAGGGCCTGGGCGGCATGGGCCTTCCGGCGGGCAGTGAGGACTGCGTGAACCTATTGTATACCGACTACGATTCCAACTATAAGCAGGTGGACAAGAAGGGCATTACCGGCATTCTCAGTAAGGTTGCCGCCGAGAAGCCGGATATCACCGTGGCTATGCTCCACTGGGGCAGCGTCAACAGCGACGAGATCAGCAAAACCCAGACCCAGATTGTGGATTTGATGCAGAAGAACGGTGTGGATGTGATCATCGGCTCCCACCCCCATCTGCTGCAAAAAATAGAGCTCAACGAGAAGACCGGCAAGCTGGTGGCCTATTCCCTGGGCGATTTTTATGGCGACGCCCAGCTGGGCGGCTCCAACTATTCCGTCATCCTGGATATTGAGATCACCAAGGATGCAGACCTGAAAACCACCAAGGTCACGAATTTCAGCTACATCCCCATCTACACCGAGAAGGAAACGGAGTGCGATGGCTATCGCCGGGTGGTCCGCATTGAGCAGGCCATGTATGCCTATGAAAATAACTATGTAGACAAGGTGACGGCGGACAGCTATACCGCCATGCAGAAGGCCATGAAGCGGATCCCCGAGCGCATCACGGGCACTAAGGCGGATTCCACCACCACTTCTACCACGGCCGCCACCACAGAGGCTGCCACAGAGGCTGCCACCGAGGCCACAACGGAAGAAACCACGGAAGAAACCACGGAAGAGACAACCGCCGAGACGACGGCGGCGGTCACGGACGCAACAGCGTAAGGAGTGAGAAAGTATGAATAAGGATTCTCTGCGGGAGTATATTTTTGCGGCCCAGCGGGGGGACCGGAAGGCCCTTGTAGAGCTGCTGACCTATTCCTGGGGCATTGTCCACTATCAGTGCGGCAAGCTGCTGCCCTCCCGGCAGTCGGCGGAAAAGATGACCACCGTGGTCCTGAAAACCGTGGCGGAAAAGCTGGATTCTCTCCAGGAGCCGGAGCGGTTCTATAACTGGATGGGCCATCTGACAGCCATGCGCTGTATGCGGGTCCGGGCCACCCTGCTGGAAAACGGCCAGGCCGACGCGTCGGAGGACAAGAAGAGCTTTTCCTTCCCCGGCATGGACCTGAACAAGGCGGAAACCGCCCAGGTGGCCGTCATGCTGGCGGATATGCTGGAGGACCGGCAGCGCCTGAACCTCTATCTCTACAGCCTCAGCGGCCTCAGCGCCAAGGCCATCTCTCAGCTCACCGGCTATACCGAGGCGGCCATCCAGGCAGACCTGCAGGATGCCCAGACCGCCATCCAGAAGCAGATGCACTACTACGCTTCCCAGGGCGTCCATTTTACCCAGGCCGAAAGCCTGCCCGCCCTGCTGCGCACGGATATGCTGCTGCACCAGGACCCCGAGCGGGCGGCACAGGTGGTCTATGAGATGCTGCCCTCTCTGACCCTGCCTGCAGCCAAGCGGCCCGCGGCCAAGACGGCGGGAAGACCCGCTGCCCCCCGGCCTCAGCAGCCCAGCCGCCCCCAGCAGAGTCAGCGCCCTCAGCAGAGCCCCCGTCCCCAGCAGCCCCAGCCCAGGGCAAAGAATAAGGATGCAGGCCTTGTTAAGGCCCTGGCCCTCATCGCTGCCCTTCTGGCGGTGGTGCTCATTGTCTCCGTGGTGATCCTGGTGGTGCGTACCCGAGGCGGCAGTGCCGCTGCCGCAGCCTATGCAGCCGGAAGCCAGACTGCACGGCGCCTATTGGGTCTGCGGACCGCATTCGGCAATGCGCTGATATGGTAATGACACACGCCCCGGAGCAATTTCCCGGGGCGTGTTTTGGTATCATTTCTTCTCAGTTTAGAATCGTGGAGTATCTTGAAAGAAAAAAGAAAGGCGGAACCACTATGCAGAAAAAGACGGCGGCGGCCATCGCCCTGGGGGCTCTGGCCGGTGTGGGCGTGGGCGCTGCGGCGGTGAGCTGCGGGGTCAGCAAGGCTTTGACCGATCTGGCTATGGATCGGAAGATCCCCGGCTACAGCAAGTATTTTAACGTGGCGGGCAAAAAGGCGGACGGCAGCTTCAATGCCAGGCGTAAGGCGGCCCAGGAAGCACTGGAGAGCTACCCACGGCAGGATGTAACCATTCGCTCCTCTGACGGCCTGACCCTGAAAGGCCACCTGCTGAAAAGCAAGTACCCTAGGCGGCTGATCATTGCCTTCCATGGCTGGCGCTCCTCCTGGGCCCGGGATTTCGGAGCCGCAGCGGCCTTCTGGCTGGAGAACCACTGCAACGTACTGCTGGTGGAGCAGCGGGCCCACGGGGACAGCCAGGGGGATTACCTGGGCTTCGGCCTATTGGAGCGCAGCGACTGCCGCCAGTGGGCTCAATGGGCGGACGGGCAGAATTTCGGTCTGCCCATCTATCTGGCAGGCGTTTCCATGGGCTCCACCACGGTGCTCATGGCAGCGGGCATGGAGATGCCGGAAAGTGTCCGGGGCGTGATTGCCGATTGCGGCTTCACATCCCCCCGGGACATCATGATGCACGTGAGCAAAAAGAATCTGCACATGAACTATACCTGGCTGAGGGGCTGGGTGACGGACAAAATTTTCCGTGAAAAGATCCACACTGCCTCCGACAGCTATTCGACCCTCACGGCGATGAAGCAGACGAAGCTGCCTATTCTCTTCATCCACGGCACCGAGGATCGCTTTGTACCCATTGAGATGACCTACCGGAACTATCGCGCTTGCACCGCCCAAAAGCGGCTGGTGGTGGTCCCCGGCGCAGGCCATGCCATGTCCTATTACGTAGACCCCGCCGCCTGCCAGCGGGCCATGAAGGCTTTTTGGAAGGACTTCGATTTGACGGAGTAGGGCGGCCCAAACCTTCCCCTTCGGGGAAGGTGGCTCGCCGTAGGCGAGGCGGAAGAGGGGCGTTGCGGGAGAGAGCGGCTGGAAATATGCGCGTTCTTTGGTTTCCCTGAAAGGGGAGTCCAGGTACGCATTTTCCCACAGCTTTCGCTCATTATGCCCCTCTTCAGTCTCGCTGCGCGAGCCAGCTTCCCCGCGGGGGAAGCTTTTTTGTTTATGTACTCTCCCGCTCTACCAGGGTATGGGGAAACGAGATATGCACCGGGCTGTTGGGCTTTCCGGCGGCGGCTGCGTCGATGTCGGAGATCAGCATCTGGGCGGCCTTTTCGCCCATTTGCCTTGCGGGTATTTCCAGGGAGGTCATGGAGGTTTGCAGCATCCCGCCCAGGTGGTGACCGGTCAGACTCATGACCTTGATCTGCCCGGGCATTTCTATGCCCCGGTCCTTTAGAGCCCGGATGACCCCCAGGCCATGAATATCCAGGGCGGCAATGATGGCATCCAGCTCCGGATTCTCGTCCAGCAGCTGCATAGTGCACTCGTAGCCGTACTGGAAAGTATTCACCTGCTTGTCCGACTCGCTGAAAATCTCCTCCAGGCCGTACCGGGCCACCCCCTCGCAGTAGCCCTTCCGCCGCCCGGCATAGGGGCTCAAGTGCAGGGCCCCGGCTACCAGGCCGATGTGGCGGCAGCCCCGGCCATAGAGATATTTCACGGCGTTGTAACCGCAGGATTCATAGTCGCCCACTACGCTGCTGATCTTCGGATCCTGGCAGCGGATCATCTGTACCAGGGGAATGCCGCTGGCCTTGATGTCCGTAATGAGCCGATTGTTACGGCCTGTGGAGTTCACCACAATGCCGTCCACCAGGCCATTGCGCATCCGGGTCAGGCATTCCTTTTCAATTTTCGGGTCGTCGTCCGTCACGGAGATAATGGTGCTGTAGCCCAGGGCCAGGGCCTCGTGCTCAAACCCCTGTAAGATCTCTGCGAATATGGCCAGATCCAGCCGGGGGACCACCATGCCCAGGGTGTGCCGCCGCCCCTGCCGCAGGGCCTGGGCCATGATGTTGGGATGGTAGCCCAGCTCCTTGGCGGCGGCGTAGACCCGGGCTTTGGTGTCCGGGTGGACATAGGATGTATTGTTCAGGGCCCGGGAGACGGTGCTCACATCCACACAGGCAAGCTTTGCCACATCCTTTAAGGTTGCCATTGCAGTCACTCCTTTGTGCAATCGTTTGTTTACATGGCGGAAAAACCGTCGCTTTTTCTTCTAAAAAGAATTGTAGCACTTCCGGCGCGTCAATGCAAGTCCCTCCCAAAGAAAAAGGAAGCGGCGTGGAAAAAGCAGGCGGAGTCCTTCAAAATATACAAATGCAAAGGTTTGTATATGTGCAAAATGACATTTTGCGCAAAAATTTGCAGCCCATATGCAAGACGTTGCAGAGCAGGCCAAATCGGTTGACAGGGGGGAATTGCCGTGATATAACTAAGGCACAGCAAAGCAAACGATTGCACAAGGAAATGCAAAACCCCGGCGCGCGAGGGGAGATGCAGAGCCGCGTGCATGCAAACGAAAATCCATTTACAGAATTAGATTTTAAAGGAGATATTTATCATGGCTAAGGTTAAGACTTTCAAGACCATTTTCCCCGCTGTTTCCGTCCCCCTGAACGATGACTACTCCATCAACGAGCCCGAGTTCCGCGCATACCTGCGCTGGATCAAGAGCTTCTACGGCAAGGGAATCGAGGGCCTGGTTTGCAACGGCCACACCGGCGAGATCACCGGCCTGACCCGTGCAGAGCGCAAGCGTGTCGTTGAGATCTGCGCCGAAGAGTGCGGCGACAAGATGACCATCATCTCCGGTGTCAACTGCGAGAACACCGCCGAGTCCATTGAGATGGCCAAGGAAGCCAAGGAAGCCGGTGCTGACGGCATCCTGCTGATGCCCCCCCACATGTGGCTGCGCTTCGGCATGAACCCCAACGCTCCTTTCGAGTACATCAAGGACGTTGCCGAGGGTGCCGACATCGACATCATCATCCACCTGTACCCCGCTACCTCCAAGGCCTTCTATCCTGTTGAGACCCTGATCAAGATGTGCAAGGAGATCGACCATGTCAAGTGCATCAAGATGGGCACCCGTGTGACCTCCATCTACGAGCACGATGTCCGTCTGCTGCGGCAGGAGTGCCCCGATATCTCCCTGATCACCTGCCACGACGAGACCCTGTGCGTCAGCTGGTTCCCCGGCATGGACGGCGCTCTGATCGGCTTCGCCGGCTGCGTGCCCGAGCTGATCTGCCCGGCATGGGACGTGTTCTCTCATCCCGAGAAGCACACCCTGAAGGAAGCTCAGGATTGGTCCAACCGGATCTACCACATTTCCCAGGCTATCTACGGCGGCGGCCAGCCCTCCGGTGAGGCCCATGCCCGTCTGAAGGAAGCCCTGTACCAGAGAGGCATCTTCACCTCCGCCCTGATGCGCAAGCCCGTTCTGCCCCTGAACCAGGAGGAGAAGGACTGGGTCGCTCTGGGCCTGGAGCGCAGCCAGCTGCCCAAGGTCGACATGGAGCAGTACAAGTAAGCATCCGTTTGAGTTCCCATTGATTTGTCGGGGGCGCTGCCGAAAACGCGCAGCGCCCCCCTTTTCTAATTTAAATAGAATGGAGAATAAAAATGAGTGAACAGAATAATACCCAGGTCATCGGCGCCGACGTCAAGCGGCTGCCCTTTAAGGACCTGGTCAAGCGCATCGGCCCCGGCCTGATCGCCACCGGTATTGTCATCGGCCCCGGCGCCGTTACCACCGCCGCCATGCTGGGCTCCAGCTATGGCTACAGCCTGCTGTGGCTGGTATGGCCCATTATCTTTATGGGCATGACCTTCATGATGGTCACCAACCGTCTGGCCATTGTCACCGGTATGCCCACCATCCACGCCATCCGCAAGTATTATGGCCCCGTGGCCTCCGGCATTGTGTCCATTGCCACGTTCCTGGCCTGCCTGTTCTTCACCATGGGCAATATTTCCGGCACCGGTGCCGGCATGAACCTGATCTTTGGCATCAACTGGAAGGTTGGTTCCGTGATCCTGATCGCGGTCGTCCTGTACTGCTATTTCGCTAAGAACGTCTATTCCAAGGTTGAAAAGCTGATCACCGCCTGCATTCTGGTCATGATCGTCTCCTTCTATGCCACTCTGATTGGCGTGGGCGGTCCTGAGTGGGGCGGGTTCGGTAAGGGCCTGGCAGGCTTCCAGCTGCCCGAAGGCAGCCTGGGCACCGCGCTGGCCTTCATCTCCACCAACGCTGCCATCACCGCCGGTATTTACAATACCTACCTGGGCAAGGAAAAGAAGTGGAAGAAGGAGGATCTGTTCAACGGCGTTATGTTTACCGACGCTCTGGTCCACATCCTCAGCGTAGTGCTGATCTCCGGCGCGATCATGGTCGTCGGTGCCGTGGTGCTGCATCCCGAGGGAAAGACCATCAAGGCGCCTGCCCAGCTGGCTGAATTGCTGGTGCCTATTATGGGCGGTGCAGCCAAGTACATTATGGGCTTCGCCCTGCTTGGTGCCGGCTTCTCCTCCCTGCTGGCCAACACCCAGCGCGGCATGGTGCTGTTGGGCGCAGGCTTCGACAAGGATGTGTCCCTGGAGAGCAAGTTTATCAAGTGGGGCTGCCTGGCCTGCCTGATCTTCGCCATGGTCGTCTGCTACAGCTACGGCGGTTCTCCCACGCAGCTGATCCTCATGGCCAACATTGCCACCTCCGTGGCTACTCCCTTCGGCGGCCTGTTCGTTCTGCTGCTGCTGTGGCGGAAGGACGTCAACGAAGGCTACAAGAAGCCCACCGCTCTGCGGATCTGCATGACCATCAGCTATATCTTTGTGCTGTTCATGACCTTCTCCGCTCTGAGCACCTCCATCCCCAAGTTCCTGGCCTCCATCGGCCTGGGCTAAGGCAAATATCGAAAAGGGGCTGTTGGAAAACGCTCCGTCATTGCGAACCAGCGCGCACGCTGGTGTGGCAATCCCCCGGATTTTCAAACATCTTGGTAGTAAAACCAGTCTGTTACCATTCAACCGGGGGGCTGCCACACCAGTGACATCGGTCACTGGTTCGCAGCGACATACTTTTCTAACAGCCCCTTTTTTCGAACCTTCCCAATCCGGGAAGCTCTTTTGTACAAAAACCGGGCCGCCCCATTGCGGGGCGGCCCGGTTGGCGTTTTTAGACTTTACTTCCGGATCTCCGGCAGGCTGGCTGCGGCCACGGACTGGCCCACCCGGCGGGTCTTCTCGTCGGGCAGCATGACCTGGCAGTGCTTGGCAAGCTCGGGATGCTCGGCGGCAAGGACCTTCTGGCACACGTCCAGAATGATGTCGCCGCCCTTGCCGGACATGACCCGGCCCATGAGCATCAGGTGCTCAATGTCGTAGAAGTGGGAGTACAGAACGACGGCATTTGCCAGATATACGCCGATGTCGTGGTAGATTTTGGCGGCTCTGGGATCGTCCTCAGCCATGAGTGCCTGAACGACCTTCAGCTTCTCGGCGGGGGACAGGGCGGGATCCAGTTCGATGCCCGCTCTGGGGGCCAGCTTGATAACGGCGTCCTGGGAGAAATACTTGCAGCCCACGCCGAAGTCGGTGGACCACTCGTCCTGCATGGCGTCCTCTGCCAGGTCAACGGGGGCAAAGGCCAGCTCGGTGATCCAGCCCAGCACGTTCTTGTCTGCGTCCACATAGCCGACGGCCTCGGAGGTGCCCATGGCCAGGCCCATGATGTTGCCGGTGTTCAGGCCCATAGCGCCGGCCAGAGCGGACACGTCGCCGTCGTTGGCAACAACGATGGGTACATCGCCGATCTCGGCAGCGGCCCGGTCGAAGCAGGTCTTTACCTCGTCCCAGCGGCTGCGGGGAACCTTATAGAAGATGCTGGAGATCATGGGCGCATTGCCGATGAAGGTACCGGCGGAGGAAACGCCGATGGCGTCTACCCGGGGCATCTTGGAGGCGGCGGTGCGGAAGGCGGTGAGGATCTCATTGTACTGATAGTTGGGGTCCTCGTTCAGCTTGGGGAACCAGACGACCTCTTCGGAATAGACGCACTCGCCGTCGATGACTGCGGAGACCTTCCGGTCGGAGCCGCCTGCGTCGAAGCCGATGCGGCAGCCGTCCATGTGGCCGCCCAGAGGCTGGGTGGACTCGTTGGGGGCGGGGCACTTGTCCAGAGGCAGGCCGATGATCTCCAGATTTACTTCATACAGCTTGTGGAAGAAGTCGTAGTCGAAGGCCCGCTTGCCGTTCTCGGAATAGTCGGCCTGGAGCTGCTTGGCGATATGGTCGCAGCCGCAGACATAGACCTTGAAGCCGCCGATGGACCACAGCAGGAACTTGACCAGCCGCTCCACATAGCGGTAGTCTGCCTTGGCCATGTCGGGGGTGCCGTGGATGAAGGTCTTGCGGACGGAGACCTGGCCCCGGTCCCGCTCAATGGCGATGGCGATGGGCTTTTTGGCATCCTTCAGATAGGCGTCCATCCACACGCCGAAGGGAATGAAGCCGGGGTCCAGCTCGGGTTTGGCCCCGATGGAATAGGTAACGCCGAGATAATTCATGTTCGATTCCTCCAAAAGTGCATTGATTGCAGAAATGAAATAAAGTTGGCCTTTCCCAAAAGCTGGAATTATGGATAAACAAAGAATTCAAAATGATAAAAATAGGCCAAATTCCCAGCTTTTTCATGAAAATTATACCATAGATACGGGGCGGTAGCAAGGAAAGAATGATGTAAATATTGCATAAAAACAGCGTTGCATAATTGTCGTTATCTTACAAACTTGTGCATGAATAGGCAAAAAAGCCAAAAATGAGCAAAAAATCATTTGACATTGTTGTGATAGCTGATATAATTTATTTGTGCAAAGCAAACCCGCCGTGTATCGGGTCTGCGCAAATGCTGAAAAACTAGGAGGAGAAAACCAAATGAAAAAGCTTGTTTCCCTGCTGCTGGTTCTGACCATGGTTCTGGCTCTGGCCGCCTGTGGTTCTTCCGGCTCCACCGCCACAACCGCCGCCCCCACTGCCGAGACCACCAAGGCAGCCGAGACCGAGGCCCCCGCCGCTGCTGGCGAGAAGGTCACCGTCACCATGATCACCGCCCAGTACGGCAAGCAGACCACCCAGTGGTGGGCTGACTTCGCATCCAAGTTCAACGCTGAGCACGACGACATCGAGGTCGTTGTGGACTGCGTGTCCTGGAACGACATCTACACCGTGGTCAACACCCGTGTTGCCAACGGCGAAGCTCCCGACCTGCTGAACATCGACGTGTTCGCCGACTTCCAGGCTGACGGCCTGCTGCTGCCCGCCTCCGACTGGGTTTCCGAGGAGACCTACGCCAAGTTCTACCCCTCCTTCCTGGAGCAGTCCGTTGTTGACGGCACCGTTTGGGCTGTGCCCGATCTGGCTTCCGCCCGCGCTCTGTACTACAACAAGGACATCCTGGACGCTGCCAACGTAGACGTTCCCACCACCTGGGAAGAGCTGAAGGCTGCCTGCGAGGCCATCAAGGCTTCCAACCCCGATGTCTACCCCTGGGGCGTTGACATGACCACCGACGAAGGTCAGGCCTGCTTCGCTTACTATGCCTGGAACAACGGCGGCGGCTTCGTGGATGCCGACAACAACTGGGCTCTGAATTCCGCTGAGAACGTGGAAGCTGTCAACTTCGTTGTCGACCTGATCAAGTCCGGCCTGACCAACACCGATCCCACCAACGAGACCCGCTACGACCTGCAGGAGATGTTCGCCTCCGGCAAGCTGGCTATGATGATCGGACCCAACCAGATCTCCAAGTACTGCGAGGAGAACGGCGGCATCAATTTCGGTGTTGCTTCTCTGCCCACCAACGGCGATAAGGCCGGTGCTTCCGTCGGCGTTATGGACCGCTTCATGTGCTTCGACAACGGCTACACCGATGCCGAGCTGGCCGCGATCTCCACTGTGATCGATGCCTTCTATGATGACGAGCCCTATGCTGACTGGGTTCTGATGGAAGACTTCCTGCCCGCTACCTCCACCGGTGCTGAGCTGTGTGCCAAGGCCAACCCCGGCATGACTGCCTGGATCGACGTTGTCGGTTCCTCCAAGTTCTATCCCACTGCCAAGGCTGAGTGGGCAGACGTGAAGCAGGGCGTCATCGATGTGGAGCAGCAGGTGCTCCTGGGCGGCGACGCACAGCAGCTGCTGGACGAGCTGCAGTCTGAAGTTGCAGGCTAAGCACTCTATTTCTACGTAAACCCAGAGCGGGCCGAGCTGCAAGGCTCGGCCTGCTTTTCACGTCCGCTGTTTCCGGGACGTGCATCCCCGGGAAGCATCGGCAGACCCTTGTTTTTTGAAATGCTTTCAGGCAGGGCATTTGAGGGGACAAGGAACCAAACAGAAGGAGGTTGCTTCGTGAAGAAGAACACACCCCGTCGCCTGGGCAGCACGATTGAGCCCTATATCTGGATTTTGCCCAGCGTGATCCTCATGGCGATTTTCATCATTGTCCCCATCGGATTCGTATTCCGCATGGCCTTCAGCCAGGTGACCAAGGCGGGCCTCATCAAGGGCTTTGCAGGCTTTGACAATTTCAGCAAGGTCCTTGGCAGCAGCAAATTTACCATGGTGCTGAAAAATACCGTTGTCTGGACGGTCCTGGTGGTCGTCCTGTCCACGGTGCTTGGCTTTATTCTGGCCCTGATCCTGAACAACCAGTTCAAGGGCCGCAAGGTTGCCCGGGCCATTGTGGTGTTCCCCTGGGCCACCACCCTGGTCATTCAGGCCAGCGCCTGGAAGTTCATCATCAATACGGACTACGGCGCACTGAATACCCTGCTGAAAACCCTGGGCATCATCCAGACCAATGTCAACTGGACTCCCACTCCCGGTGCGTTTTTCGCCTGGGAAATTGCCTGCGGTATTTTCGTAACCATTCCCTTCGTGTGCTTCACGGCGCTGTCCGGTTTGCAGAGCATCGACAGCAGCCTTTATGAGGCCGCCATTGTGGACGGCGCCAGCTACTGGCAGAAGCTGTTCCACATCACCCTGCCCCTGGTAAAGCCCAGCCTGACCGTGGCCACGGTGCTGAACATCATCTACGTGTTCAATTCCTTCCCCATCGTCTGGACCATCACCAAGGGCGACCCCGCCAGCCGTACCGATACCCTGGTTACCTACCTCTACAAGCTGGCCTTCTACAATGGCAAACAGGGCGAGGCTGCGGCGGTTTCCGTCATCGGCTTCCTGATTCTGCTGGTCTGCGCCAGCTGCTACATGGTCTCCACGCTGAAGAAAGGAGAGGGTTAAGCTATGAAGGACGATGTTTGTGTTAACTGGAAAAAGCTCCTGAGCCGGATCCTCCTCTACTTTGTGGTGGTGCTCATCTGCCTGTTTATTCTCTACCCCTATTTTGTTATGTTCTGCACGGCTCTGAAAAGCCGTGAGGAGATTTTCAGTATCAACGGCACCGTGTTCCCCATTAAATATATGTGGTCGAACTTTGTGGACATCTGGTCCAGAGCGCCCATGGCCAAATACATGCTGAACTCCATCCTCATTGCAGGCGGCTCCACCGTCATCGCCATGCTCTGCGGTATTCCGGCGGCCTACGCCCTGGCCCGCATGAAGTTCAAAGGTCAGACGGCCTTTCTGGGCTTCATCATCGTGTCCCAGATGTTCGCCCCGGTGGTTCTGCTGATCGGTATCTACAAGGTCATGCAGATCCTGAACCTGACGAACTCCATTCTTGGTCTGATTTTCATCAATGCGGCCTTTAACCAGGCCTTTACCATCTGGCTCCTGCGGGGTACCTTTATGAGCATCTCCGCGGAGATGGAGCAGGCGGCTACCATTGACGGCTGCAACCGTGTCCAGGCCATGCTCCGAATTCTGCTGCCCGTGGCAGCCCCCGGCATTGTCACCACCCTGATCTTCATTTTCATCAATGCCTGGAATGAATACACCGTGGCTCTGTGCCTGATCTCCACCGATACCTTTAAGCCGCTGACCGTTGGCATCAACATTTTCAACGGCTACAATATGATCGAGTGGCAGTATCTCTTCGCAGCCTCCATCTTTGCAATCATCCCCGTGGTGATATTGTTCATGTCCATCGAAAAGAACCTGACCAGCGGCCTCACCGCAGGCGGCGTAAAGGGCTAAGTGAAAGCCACCTGTTCGCGCAGGTGGCTTTTTTAAAATTAGAAGATTGGCACGTGCAGAGTTTAAAATGGTAAAGCATGCACAGACAGAGGCTTTTTTGATAAACGGAGCATTCCGGACATTCGGCAGAGCGAACCCAAGAATGAAATGATTAATGTACAAAATACACGCCAAGAAATTGTACTTTTTTAACAAATTTGCGCAATAGCAGGCCAAATTACCAAAAAACAGCAAAATTTAATTTGACATTGAAAGTATGCTTGATATAATTGATTTATGCAAAGCAAGCCTGCCGAAACCGTTTGCCGCCTCATTGCAGGCAGCGTAAAAGGCAAACCGAAAGCCACCTGCTTGCACAGGTGGCTTTTTCAAAAAGAAAATGGAGCTTTACACACTACGCACTTGCTGATATACTGTTCAGCGGAAAAGGAGAAAAGAAATGGAACCAAGTTTGAAAGAAGTGCTCTCCCATTTTCAGACCCAGGGAGAGGTCGTTTCCTGTGAACGCTATGGCTGCGGGCACATCAACGAGACATACCTGGCCGTGACGGATACCGGGCGGCGGTATATTCTGCAGAAGCTCAGCAACCGGGCTTTCCCGGATATTGCCGGTCTGCAGGAGAATGTTGAGGCCGTCACAAAGCATCTGCACAGCAAGTCCTCCGATCCCCGGGCAGCTCTGACGCTGATCCCCACGGACGAAGGCAAGAGCTGGGTACATATGGGCGAAAACAGCGACTGGCGGATGTACGACTTTGTGGAGGACAGCCTGTGCCTCCAGGCCCCGGAGTGCCCCGAGGACTTCTACCAGAGCGCCATTGCCTTCGGCACCTTCCAGCAGCAGCTTGCGGATTTTCCTGCTGAAACCCTGCACGAGACCATCCACAACTTCCACAATACCCCGGACCGTTACCGTCTGTTCCGGGAGGCCCTGGACAAGGACACCATGGGCCGGGCCGCTTCCGTGCAGCCGGAGGTCGATTTTGTATTGGCCCACGAGGCCGTGGGCGGCAAGCTGACGGCCATGCTTCGTGCCGGAGAGCTGCCTCTGCGGGTCACCCACAACGATACCAAGCTGAACAATGTCATGCTGGACGCAGCGACCCGGGCACCCCTGTGCGTCATCGACCTGGACACCACCATGCCCGGCCTCAGCGCCTATGACTTCGGCGACTCCATCCGCTTCGGCGCAGCTACCGCTGCCGAGGACGAAAAGGACCTGAGCAAGATGACCATCGATCTGGAGCTGTACCGGATCTTTACCCGGGGCTTCCTGACTGCCTGCCCGGGTCTCACCGAGAACGAGCGGAAGGCCCTGCCTCTGGGCGCGCTGACCATGACCCTGGAATGCGGCGTCCGCTTCCTGACGGACTACTTAGACGGCGACCACTATTTCGGTATCCATTATCCCGACCACAATCTGGACCGCGCCCGCACCCAGTTCAAGCTGGTCTCCGAAATGGAGAAGCACTGGGATGAGATGGCGCAGATCGTAGAAGAAGAGACAAAGTAAAAGGAGAAACAGAAAATGAAGAAACCCATTCTGGTTGTGATGGCTGCGGGTATGGGCAGCCGCTATGGCGGACTGAAGCAGATCGATCCCGTAGGCTGCGAGGGTGAGGCCATCCTGGACTACTCCCTGTTCGATGCCCACGAGGCCGGCTTTGACACCGCCGTGATCATTATCAAGGAAGCCATTAAAAAGGACTTCATGGAGACCGTAGGGGCCAGACTGGAGAAGGCTCCCCTGGAGATCCGCTATGCCTATCAGGAGCTGGACAAGCTCCCCGCTGGCTACACCGTCCCCGAAGGACGCACCAAGCCCTGGGGCACCTGCCACGCGGTGGTCTGCGCCCGGGAGGCCATCGGCGATGCCCCCTTCGCCGTCATCAACGCCGACGACTACTACGGCAAGGCCGCTTTCAAGGAGATCTACAATTACCTCTCCGCCCATGCCGATGACGGCAAGTACCGCTATTGCATGGTGGGCTATGAGCTGGGCAAGACCGTGACGGACAATGGCTCCGTGGCCCGGGGCGTGTGCCAGGTGAATGAGGAAGGCTATCTGGAAAGCGTCGTAGAGCGCACCAAGATCGAGAAGCAGGCCGACGGCGTGATCCGCTTCACCGAGGACGGCAGCACCTGGGCAGAGCTGCCCGAGAAGACCACCGTCTCCATGAACATGTGGGGCTTCACCCCCAGCTTCGCCGCCGAGAGCGAGGCCCGGTTCCCCGCATTCCTGGACAAGGCCCTGGCGGAGAATCCCATGAAGGGCGAATATTTCCTGCCCTCCACCGTCTCTGCCCTGCTGGCTGAGGATAAGGCAACGGTAAAGATGCTCTACTCCCCGGATAAGTGGTACGGCGTCACCTATGCCGCCGACAAGCCCGTGGTCGTAGCCGCTCTGAAGGCCATGACCGAAGCGGGTCTGTATCCGGACGGACTGTGGAAATAAGAATTTGACAACGGGGGCTGCCGCAAGGCAGCCCCCGTTAGCTTTCGTTCACTTTTGATGTATCCCGGCACAGCAGTTCCGGCAGCTGGGAAAGGGCTTCTATCTCGTAGTCCGGCGTCAGCCCCTCCGGCGCAGACTTGTGGTCGGGATTCACCCAGCAGGTCCGGATCCCTGCATTTTTCCCGCCGCGGATATCCGAGGACAGGCTGTCGCCCACCATCATGGCTTTTTCCGGAGCATAGCCCGGAATTTGGGCGGCGCAGGCATCGAAGAATTCCCTGGCCGGTTTGTTAAAGCCCAGCTCCTGGGAGACGAAGACCCGCTCAAACACCGGATACAGCCCCGCGCTTTCCAGGCGGCTGTGCTGCACCGAGGCGGTGCCGTTGCTGGCCAGGAACAGCCGGTACTTTCCACGGAGCGCTTCCAGAGCTTCCCGGGCCCCAGGCAGATAGTAGTGGCCAATGCCAAGGTTGTGCTCGTAGCTCCGGGCGACGCTTTCCGGGTCTACCGCATGGCCCAGCTCGTTGAAAAGGACCTGGAATCGGCCGGTAAGCACCTGCTCCCGGGTGATCTCCCCGGTTTCCAGACGCTGCCAGTGCTGCTTATTGATCTCGTGATACCGGGTCAGCACCGCGTCCGTGGGCTCCAGGCCGAAGGCCCGGAAGGTCTTTGCCACGGCAAGACGCTCTGCCTTGTGGAAATCCAGAATGGTGTCATCCAAATCCAGAAACAAAATTTCGGTCATTTTGCTTCCCTCCGCCGGACGATCTCATTGGCGATCAACGCAAATTCCGGAATGCCCAGGGTCTCGCCCCGGACGTTTTCAGGGAAGCCGCACACCCGCAGCACATCCTCAGCCCCCTGCTTGCCCAGCTCCGGGAAGCCGGAGGCCAGGCCGTTGGAGAGCTTCTTCCGCCGCATGGCGAAGCTGGATCGGACCACCCGGAAGAAAACATCCTGATCCGCCACATCCCAGGGCCTTTCCGCACGGCGGCGCAGGGTGACCACCGCAGAGGTCACCTTGGGCTGGGGCAGGAAACAGCTGGGGGGCACGTCAAAGAGCAGCTCCGGCTCGGTGTAATACTGGCAGAACACGGAGAATGCGCCATAGTCCCCGGTGCCCGGGGCGGCGGCGATGCGCTGGGCAACTTCCTTCTGCACCATGACCGTCACGGCATCGAAGCAGTCCGCCTCCAGGAGGGCGGAGAGGATGGGGGTAGTGATATAATAGGGCAGGTTGGCGCAGGCCATGGGCCGAAGGCCGGGGAATTTCTCTGCCACCAGGGCCCGGATGTCCTGCTTGAGTACATCTCCCCATAGGATCTCCACATTGGGAAATTCTCCCACGGTCTTGCCCAGAATGGGGGCAAGCCGGGTGTCCACCTCCACGGCGCAGACCTTTGCCGCCCGGAGCCCCAGCTGCTGGGTCAGCGGGCCGATGCCGGGGCCGATCTCCAGCACGCCGGTGTGTTCATCCACCCCGGATTCCTGGGCAATGGAGGCAGGCACCCAGGAGGCAATGAGAAAATTCTGTCCCTTGGCCTTGGAAAAATGGAACCCGTGCTCAGCAAGCAGCGGCTTCATGACCTGAATGTCGCAAACGTTTATCATATGGTCTCCTCTGTTTTGTCAGGCTGTGTGTTTCTTTTTGGATTATCATACCACACATCCGCCCCTTTTGGCAACCGTTAACCCTCCTGAATTTCGTCCGGCCAGGCCCCGAAAGTTAGCCGCAAGCGAAAATCCGGCTGCGTATAAAACAGGGAATGTTCAATAAAAATCCTGCCGTTCTTTTGCTTCGGATAACAGGCTTGGCCCCGGGATGCCTATGAACGCCTGATAATTGAAATTTTATCGGCTCAAATACCGCTATTTTTCCAAGAATAAGGGAAGATTCCCCGAAAGTCACAAATAGTCTATGCTCCGTTCACAAAAGTTTCAAAGAAAAATTAGCACTCTCCACTTGTCAGTGCTAAAAAGTGTGGTATAGTATAGCTGTTCCTGAAAGAGGAACGGAAGATACAGATCCGGTAACAAAAGAACGCCAACGTTGGCATCTCCAGCGCCCGCGAAACATTTGAATTGGAGGAATGACTTATGTTGCCTAGCATTTTTGGTGAGAACCTGTTTGATGATTTCTTTAATGATCCCTTCGGTATGGTTGCATCCAGAGCCGAGAATCCCCTGTACGGCAAGCACACACGGAATCTGATGAAGACCGATGTGCGGGAAACCGAGGACACCTACGAGCTGGATATTGACCTGCCCGGCTTCAAGAAGGACGAGATCAATGTGGAGCTGAAGGACGGCTATGTGACCATCTCCGCAGCCAAGGGCCTGGATAAGGACGAGACCGATAAGAACGGTAAGTACATCCGCCAGGAGCGCTACACCGGCGCCTGCAGCCGCAGCTTCTATGTAGGCTCCA
>ERZ824600.969-NODE-969-length-38847-cov-13.017220_pt1 | contig 38847 bp, 36 predicted proteins | sample MGYA00519933_ERZ824600 | MGnify/ENA primary metagenome ERZ824600 (study PRJEB31778, sample SAMEA3449178) | human gut metagenome | biome: human gut; feature: human-associated habitat; material: faeces | place: United Kingdom | collected 2010/2012 ... | reverse complement strand
ATAGTAAATGATAATCCAGAATTTCAAAAATATATGAGTGAAGAAGAGGACAAAAAGAAAATACAAAATAGTTTACTTTCTGAAGCAAAAGAAACTGGTTATACATCAGGTATTAATGATGGTATTTCTAAAGAAAAAGTTAGTATTGCTAAAAACATGTTAAATAAAAATATATCTATAGAAGATATATCGGATATAACAGGTTTATCAGTAGAAGCAATAGAAAATATTAAATAGTCATATGACTATTTTTTTATATATAAATATATTAATTAATCAAGTATTTATTATAAAGTTTCTATTTTTTTCTTCCAAAAAACTACAAAATATGATATATTGTATATAGGTTAGATAATAACGGGGGAAATTTGGTATGAATAACGTAAAAGAAAGAAATTCTTCTTATGAATTAATGAGAATAGTTTCCATGTTTTTGATAGTGCTATATCATGTTATAGTGCATGGAAAAATGATAGAAAATTGTGAAAATGCAGGATTGAAAATATTATTAGAATTGATTAAGTTTTTTACATTAGTACATGTTAATTCTTTTATTCTTGTTACTGGGTATTTTCAAATTAATAGTAAATTTAATCAAAAGAAGTTGTGGAGTTTAATAGGATCTAATTGGTTTTATAGATTAGCAATAATGATATTATTTTCAGTTTTTGGAATTGTAAATCTAGATAAAGTAACAATGGTTATGGAAGGTTTTCCAATAAACTTAAATGAGTATTGGTTTTTTAAAAATTATTTATTGTTATATTGTTTAGTTCCGTTCATAAATAAAGGAATTTTAAGTATGAATAAAAAAACTTTTCAAAAAATGATAATTGTGATGTTTATTGTATTTTCTATTGTTCCTGCTGTAACAGGAGGAGAGTTCTTTTTTAATAATGGTTTTTCATTGTATCAATTTGTATTTTTATATATATTAGGAGCTTATTTAAGAAAGTATCCTATTGATAAAAGTTATATATTCAAAATTATGTCAAAAAACATGTATAAGATTGTATTGATTACTATATTTTTTGTATGTTTCATTAGTAATTATGTTTTGTATTCTTATGCTGATTCAATTTCATGGATAAATTCTGGCTTCAAAACAATAAGTAATTACATAAGATGGACTAGTTTAAATTATAGCTGTCCATTTGTAATAATTCAGAGTATAGCATACTTTTTATATTTTGGAACATTAGACTTTAAAAATAAATTTATTAATAAAATAGCTTCGTTAACATTTGGAATTTATTTGATACATGATAATAATTTTATGAGAAGAAATATATATATATGGCTTAAAATAGATAATGGTCCAATATATTCGTACAATTTTATTATATATATGCTTGTTATTGCTATAGTAATATTTGTTGTATGTATGTTAATAGAATTTATAAGACAAACTTTTTGTAGAAAAATACAAAATTTAAAACTCATCCAAAGTTTAAAGGATAAATATTATAATTTTATTAGAAATATTTTCTTTATTAATGATAAAAATTCAGAATAATGTTGAAATAAAAGTTTAATTAAGTAATAATTATTTATAAAAAAATCTATAAAAAATTTTATAGATTTTTTTTAGTAATTATTCTACTGTAACAGATTTTGCTAAATTCTTTGGCTTATCAATATCACAATTTTTGTTTTTAGCAACATAATATGCAGTTAATTGAAGTGGTAATATTGTAAGAAGTGGTTGTAATAGTGGGTTAGTATCTGGAATAATAACTTTTTCATCATAGAAGTCACCATCTTTATTTAAACTATTTGTTGTAACATATATTACATTTGCACCTCTTGATTTAACTTCTTTTAAATTACTAATAGTTTTATCAGCAATTTTTTTATCAGTAACAATACCAAATACAGGAGTACCATCTTCAATTAAAGAAATAGTACCATGCTTAAGTTCTCCAGCAGCATATGCTTCACTATGTATATAAGAGATTTCTTTTAATTTTAACGATCCTTCCATACATAATGCTTCATCTATACCACGACCAATAAAGAATATATTATCTTTATCATATATTTTGTCTGCTAAATTTTTATATTCATTTTTATTATTAAGTATTTCTTGCATTAATATTGGTAATCTATTTAAATCACTTAAGAATGTACTTACTTCGTTTAATACTTCTTTATCTTTACTTTTCTTAGCTAAACTATAAGCAAGGAATGAAAGAAGAGTAACTTGTGCTGAATAAGCTTTTGTAGTTGCAACTGCAATTTCAGGACCAGCTTTTGTATATAATACTTTAGATGTTTCTCTTGCAATAGAGCTTCCATTAACATTTACAATACCTAGTGTATCGCATCCTTTTTCATTTGCAATTTTAACAGCTTCTAATGTATCAGCAGTTTCACCAGATTGTGATATGGCAATTACTAACGTATCTTTATCAATAAATAATTTTTTATATCTAAATTCACTAGCAATTTCAACATTTACTGGTATATTACCATATTCTTCAATTAAATGTTTACCAATTAAACCAGCATGCATAGCGCTTCCACAAGCAACTATAGTAACATTTTTATATTTTGATAAATCAGGCATACCTTTAATAACATCTTTGCTATCATCATCAATATATTCATTCATCATTTTTTTAGTTACTTCTGGTTGTTCATGGATTTCTTTTTCCATATATTTTTCATAACCATTTTTATCTATATCTTTAGCGCTTCCTTCAAATTCTTTAATATCTTTTTTTACAATATTATTATTTTTATCATATACATTTATATTGTTACTTTCTAGAACGGCAAATTCACCATCTTCAAGAACAATATATTTATTTGTAAAATCAAGTATAGCAGGTACATCAGATGCTATATAATTTTCATCATTTCCTGTACCTATAATTAAAGGACTATTTTTCTTAATTGCATATAATTTGTCAAGCTCATCATCACATATAACTCCAAGAGCATATGATCCTTTTGCTTCTTCTTTAAATCTTTTAATTGCATCTACTATATTTCCTGTTTCTTTATATAAATAATCTAAAAGAGCAGAAGCAGTTTCTGTATCAGTATCAGATTTAAATTCATATCCTAAACTTTCTAATTTTTTCCTAAGTTCTATATAATTTTCTATTATTCCATTATGAACAATAGTAATTTTTCCACTTTTATGTGGATGAGAATTCTTTTTGTTAGGTTCACCATGAGTTGCCCATCTAGTATGCCCAATAGCAATATTACTTTTCTCATCAAAATTTATTTCATCTTTTAAATTTTTAATTCTGCCTTTTTCTTTTTGAATAACAACTTCATTATCATTTACATATGCAATACCAGATGAGTCATAACCCCTATATTCTAGTCTTTCAAGACCCTTTATAACAGCATCTTTTGCCTTTTTATTCTTTCCTATATATCCAACAATTCCACACATTTTTATTGTCTCACTTTCTTTTTGTAATTTTGTTTGTGATATATATTTTGTTATAATCTTAATTTTATTTTTTGTTATATATCTAACGAATAAAATTTTATCCGTGATAGAATCCGCCGAAATTTCGATAACTATCAATCCTCGTCACCAATTTAATGGTCTGGCGCTTATTATTATGTTTACCTCCCTTTATCATAATAACTATAATGATTATATCAAAAAAAATATTACATTTAAAGACGATTTACGATATTTTTAATTATACTTACCTTTATTTTTTAGTAAAAGTATTGTATAATTTTTTTATGGTAGGAGGAAAAGTAGTGAAAAAGTTAATAAATCAAATATTAAAATTCGGTGTAGTAGGTGGAATAGCATTTGTAATTGATTATGGATTAATGGTATTTTTAACAGAAGTATTTAAAGTGCCAGCACTAATATCAGCAGCTATTTCATTTACTGTTTCAGTTATATTTAATTATATAGCAAGTGTAAAATGGGTTTTCGATGTTGATAAAGAAAAAAATAGTAAGACAAAAGAACTTATAGTATTTATAATTTTAAGTGTAATAGGTCTTGGAATAAATGAACTTATTATGTGGATTATGGACAAAGAATTTGGAATATATTATATGATTTCAAAGATAGTAGCAACTGCAGTTGTTATGTGTTATAATTTTATAACTAGAAAATTATTTTTAGAAAAAAAGAAAAATTAATAATTATAACTTTGTTAAGTTTTGTTTGAATTGTAGCATATATATGTTATAATTTTTATGTGAAATAATGTAAAGAGGTGTTTTATGACAAGAGTAAAAGGAATAATTTTGAATTTTAAAAGATATTGGTTTTTGATGTCACAATTAATATCAAGAGATTTTAAAGTAAAATATAAAAGATCTGTATTAGGTGTTTTATGGAGTTTATTAAATCCAATACTTATGATGACAGTAATGGCAATAGTATTCTCACAAATGTTTAAGTTTAAAGTGGAAGGTATAAACTATTTAGTATATTTAATGACAGGTATAGTTTTATGGAACTATTTTAGTCAAGCTTCAAATATGGCTATGACCTCTGTTGTTGAAAATTTTAGTTTAATTAATAAAATTTATATACCAAAGTATGTATTTCCAATTTCAAAATGTTTATTTGTTGGAATTGATTTTCTATTAACATTAATTCCATGGTTAGGTATAATTTTATTATCATATTTTGGACTTGGTGATTATACATGTCACATTAATGTGTATTATTTAATACTTCCATATATATTCTTATGTATGCTTATGTTTACAGTTGGAATTGGATTATTATTATCATGTGTATCGGTTTTCTTAAGAGATATATTTCATATATATGGTATAGTACTTACAATATGGAATTATTTAACTCCAGTATTTTATAGTATAGAAATATTACCAACTAAACTACAGGCTTTAATGAGTTTAAATCCAATGTATCAATTTTTAACAGCTACAAGAACAGTTGTTGTATATGAACAAATGCCAACTTTAAAGACACTTGGAATAATAACTTTATTCGGAGTTGGAATGTTATTAATTGGTTCATATGTATTTAGAAAAAAACAGGATAAATTTATATATTATATTTAGGTAGGTGATAGAAAATGATAAGAATTAAAAACGTTTCAATGAAATTTAATATGGATATAGAAAAAGATTTTTCCATGAAACAAGCATTTATAAATTTTTTTACAAAAAAGAAAAAGAAAAAAACAGAATATTTTTGGGCTTTAAAAAATGTTACTTTTAGCGTTAATAAAGGTGATGTTGTGGGTTTAATTGGTAGTAATGGTGCAGGTAAGAGTACACTTTTAAAAGTTGTAAGTGGAGTTATGAAGCCTACATCTGGGAAAGTAGAAGTAGATGGTGTTATTTCTCCTATGATTGAACTTGGTGCAGGATTTGACCAAAATTTAACAGCAAGAGAAAATATTTATTTAAATGGAGCAATACTTGGTTATTCTAAAAAGTTTTTGGATAGTAAGTTTGATGAAATAGTTGAATTTTCGGAACTAAAGGATTTTCTAGATGTTCCTGTAAAAAACTTTTCTTCAGGTATGACTGCTAAACTTGCATTTTCTATCGCAACTATAGTAGATCCTGAAATACTTATAGTAGATGAAATTTTATCTGTTGGAGATTTAAGATTCCAAGAAAAAAGTAAAAATAAAATGATGGAAATGATTAAAGGTGGAACAACTGTTTTATATGTTTCACATTCCCTTGAATCAATAAAAGATTTATGCAACAAAGTTGTTTGGCTTGATCATGGACAAGTTGTAAAAATGGGTGATACTAAAGAAATATGTGATGAGTATTATAAAGAACAAATGAAATAAGGAGTGTGAATAAATGAAAAAATATATTCATTATTGTTGGTTTGGAGGAAAACCACTTCCAAAACTTGCTAAAAAATGTATTAAAAGTTGGAAGAAATATTTACCAGATTATGAAATAATTGAATGGAATGAAAATAATGTTAATTTAGAAGAATGTCCATTTATAAAAGAAGCGTATTCAATGAAAAAATGGGCCTTCGTTGCGGATTATGCAAGAACCAAAGCAATTTATGAAATGGGTGGAATTTATTTCGATACCGATATGATGATTACAAAAAATATTGATTTTTTGTTGGATAAAGAAACATTTTTGGGAATAGAAGATTCTATGATGGTAAATGCTGCTGTTTGGGGTACGTCAAAGCCTAAAACAGAGTTATCAAGAAGAATATTGGAATATTATCAAACACAAGAACATTTTGATATTGATAATATTTATAAGATAAGTATTCCAAGAATAATAACAAAAATTCTTGATGAATATGGATTTGATCCAGTATCTAATGAAATTCAAGTTTTAAATAAGAATATATATATATATCCAAGACCATATTTTTATCCATTATCTTTTGATTTTAAAAATAATATTTTTACTGATGAAACTTGTATGGTTCATTATTTTGATGCAACATGGATTCCAAAAAATGAACAAATTGAAACAAAACTTATTAGAAAAATTGGGTTAAAAAATACTCAAAAATTATTAACTTTATATAGATTTATAAAAAGAAATATTAAAAGATTAATAAAATTATGCTTATTTCCTATATTTTTATACAAAAGATATAAAAGAAAAATAAGTAAAAAATATATATCAAATTTAAATCAAGCATTAATTGATATAAAAAATGTTAACAATAATTATTTAGTTATGCATAATCCGGAATGGTTAGGTGTTACAAATGCCACAATAGAACTTTTTGATTCGAGAGTTAGATGTGGAGAATTATTAAGAAAAAAAGATGTAAAAAAAGTAGCAAATGAAATAATAGAATCAAATGTAAATCAAGTAATATTTAGTGCAATGTGTTTAGGTTGGAAAGATCTTGCAATATTATTAAAGAAACAAAATCCAAATATTAAAATAAAAGTTTTTTGGCATGGTAATCATTCTCAGGTTTCTGAACCATATGGATGGGCAAGAAATATAGAAATAATTGAATTACATAAGCAAAATATAATTGATGTATTTGCGACATGTAAGGAAAGTCTTATAAATTTTTATAAAGAAGAAGGGTATAAAACAGCATTTATTACAAATACTGTAAAATTAAATAAAAAAATAAAAGGAAACCCTCCAAAGGATAAAATAAAAATAGGAATATATGCTGCTAAATGCGATGATTGGAGAAAAAATATGTTTGCTCAATTGGCTGCTGCATCATTAATACCTAATGCGGTAGTTGATATGGTTCCATTAAATTCAGAAGCAAAGAAATTTGCATCATTTATAGGATTAAGGCTAGAAGGCTTGGATAACCCTATTCCTAGAGAAGAACTTATTGAGAGAATGAGTAATAATAATCTTAATTTGTATGTAACATTTTCTGAATGTGCACCAATGCTTCCAATTGAAAGCTTTGAAGTAGGAGTACCATGTGTATTTGGTAATAATCATCATTATTTTAAACATGATGAACTTGAGGGTTATCTTTTAGTAGAAAATGAAAATAATCCTATGAAAATAGCAGAACAAATAAAGAAATGTTTAGATAATCAGGAAAAAATAATGAAATTGTATCAAAAATGGAAAAAAGAAAATGATGAAAATAGTAAAAAATTAGTGAAAGAATTTCTTGATATGTGAGGTGTATTATGAAAATTAATGAAATAAATAGTTTAAAGAAAAAGGATTATATTGTTTTATTACCAAAATGTGATTATGATATTTATGATAGTGTAATATACAGTTTTCATAATGTTTTTTATCTAGATTATTCATTGGAAAAAAATGATGCACAGATTTTAATTGATTATGTTAATCAAACAAAAAATATGCAGTTGATTTTGTTTGATTATGATGATTTTTATAGATTAATACTTCCGTATATAAAAAAGGAAAAGAAAATAAAGTGGATATATAAAAGCAATTGTGCTTCATTGACGGAAGGAACTATTCGCACTATTTTTTCAAGTATTATGGAATTTTATGATAGAAATATCATAAATGAAATTGGTTGCATAGATTATGCGACATATGAAGTATTAAAGAATAGTGGCTATAAAGTTAAATATATTAAAATGGATGTAGAAAAGAAGAAAAAAATTAATGCAAAGAGTGAATCGATTGGTATAATAGGAAATGATTATAATCCTAATCATAATATATACAATGAGTTATCTGCTTTAAAATTAATTGATTATGAGAGTGTAAAATTAATTCACACAATGCCTGTAACAGAACATTTTATAAAATTTTTCAATATCAAAGAAAATAAAGTGGATACAATGGATGCAGTTATCAGCAATAATTTTGTTAATTTATATTGTAATTTTACAGATACAAATAATGAATTGGTTTTAAAAAGTATGGATTTAGGAATACCTTGCATTTTAGGTAATACTGATATTTTTGATTCTAATGAAATTTTGAAAAATAATCTTGTACTTAAAAGTGATGATGATATTAATGAAATAGCAGATAAAATAGATAATGTTAGAAAAAACAAAAAAATAATAGATCAAGAATATTCAAAATTTAGGGAAAAATATTCTTTGGAATCAAGTAAGTCAATTAGTGAGTTTTTACATTAATTTGGAGGACAATATGAGTAGATTAAATATAACTTTTTGTAGTTTCCCAGATTTTTCAGGAAATGCAAAGGCATTGTACGAATATATGTTAAGTAAAAATAATAAAAATTTTAATTTTGTTTGGTTAGTTTATGAGCAAAAGTCATATGAAATTTTAAAAAAGAAAAAAATTAATGCTATTTTGATTGGAAGTGCTGAGTTTAGAAAATATATAAAGAAAACGGATGTTTTCTTTACTACACAAGGAAACTTGGATGGTGATAAAACAGATAAATCTTTATATGTTGAACTATGGCATGGAATTGGTCCAAAACCTGTTGGATATGTATGCAAAAATCCAAGTAAAGATGATGTAAGAGGATACAATAATATGAGAAAAATTTTTGATTATATTATTGTTCCAAATGATTTCTGGAAAATTATTTTTTCGGCAACGTTTAATGTTGAATGTAATAGAATTAAGAGTTTAGGAATGCCTTTGTTTGATTATTTTGCATATTCAAATGGTACTGAAAATCTATCAAAAGTTTTAGAAACAAATATAAAAAAATATAAAAAAATTATAATGTATATGCCTACATATAAAAAAGGATTTAACCACGAAGATATAAGTTTAATAAATAATAAGAATATTTTTAATTTTGAAGAGTATAACGAGTATGAATTGGACCGATTTTTAAAGAAAAATAATTATTTATTATGCGTAAAAAGGCATCCGGGTGATAAAACTCAATATCAAAATTATGAAACTGAAAATATAAAAAATATAAATGAAGAGATGTTAATAAAAAATAATGTCTCAGTTAATGAAATAATTAATGCATTTGATATGATGATAACTGATTATTCATCAATTGGTACAGAATTTTTATTCTTTAACAGACCTATACTTTATGCTATAGACGATTTTGATGAATATAATAAGAACAGAGGAATAATTTTTTCAAATATAGATTTTTGGACTGCAGGTCCTATTGCATCTACGATTGAAGAGTTGATAAATGAAACAAATAAATTATTAACTGATGATAATTATTATAAAAAAGAAAGAGAAGAAAAATCAAATTTGATGATTTCTGGTTTAAAAAATGGTGGATGTGAACAAATATATAATTTTTTATTTGATAAAAATGGAAATATAAATAAAAATGTTGTGTATTATAAAAATCCAGAAAATTGTTTAAAGAAAAAACTAGATGAGACAGAAAATATAAACAATAATCTTAAGCTAAATTTAGCAAGTAAACAAGAAGAAATTGATATAATTATTAATTCCAAGGGATGGAAAATGTTAGAAAAAGTTAGAAAATTTAAAAATTTATTTAGAAAGAAAGGCGAATAAAATGAAAAAAAATAATAATGTTTTAATAGTATTTATATTGATTGTATTTTCAATTTTAAATTTTTGTAAAAATTATTTTCTTAATGGTAATTTTTCATTTAATATTATTGCAGAATTATTATTATTTTTATTTATATTCTTTTTAAGTAATTATAAGTTTAAAAAATATGAGTTCTATAGTAAGTTTACTAATTATATGTTAATAATTTTTTCAATTTTATCATTTATATTTTCTTCATTTAGTGGATTAAGTTATTTATTACTTTATTTATTTTTAATTCTTATTACTGTAACATATATGACATTTACAAAAAATAAATTTGAAGTTTCAATGGTCATGTCAACATCATATTTCTTGCTTATAATGGTTATATTTGCTTGTCTTAACCTATTAAAATTTACAGAATTGTTTTTAGCAATTATTTCTGTTTTATGTATATTTTATTTATATAAAAATAAATTGAAATTACAAGAAACTATTGAAAAAATTAATAAAACTAGTTTTATAATATTTTTTGCATTATTTATTGTTGCAATTTTAGGTGGTGTAGGCAGATATATTCATAAGTGGGATGAATATTCATATTGGGCTTATGCAGCAAAAGTCGGTATTGAAGAAAAATCAATTTATGCGGTTATTGGTAAATTAGGAGCAACTAGAGGATATCCACCTATATCAACGATATGGCATTATGTAGTTAGTACATTTTGCGGTGGATTTAGTGAACCAAATCTATATATCGGTTTATCCATTTTAACTTTTATCTATTTTATGCCTATATTTGAGAAAATTAAAAATTATAAGAAATCAATTCAATCGTTGTTTGTTATTTCGATAATATTTTTTCCATATTTATTTAATGGCTCAATATCGTATTCATTAATATATGTTGATTTATTGTTATCTTTAATGTGTACATCTGCAATTATTATTGCTGATTCTGAAAGTAATTATAAAACTGCAATAAAGAAGATTCTAATTATATTATTGACTATAACTTTATTAAAGGTTAATGGTTTTGTTTTTGCATTTACAATAATTTTATTACTATATTTAAAGGATCTTATGAACTCTAGAGTTTCAATAAAAAATATATTTATTAATATGAAAAAATATATTATACCTGGAGTAATTGTTATTTTTTCATTTTGTATTTGGAAAATACTTTCTGAATTATCAATTTTACCTAATTTAGCATATGATTTCAAATTAGTACCTGATAGCTTAGAAACAAATATAGTTGCAAAACTTAATCCAAAGTTTTTATTAGATTTTTGTACTAAGGTAATGAATTCTTTTGATGAAAGTATTGTATATAGTTTTATAAACATTCCTTTGTTTGCGTATTTAATAGCTATTTTTTCTATAATATATTATACGGAAAGAAAAAAGAGTAATAAGAATGTTTTTAGAATCCTGTTACCATATGTCTTATCATACATTGTTTTTTATTTAATAACAGCATTATCTTTATTCGTAATGTTTTCTGTGTATGAAGCATCTACGTTGGCTTCTTTTGGACGATATTTAGCACCTATTAATATTGCATATTCAATATATGCTATAAACAATTTAATTTCATTAAAAGAAAATAAATTAACTGTTATAATTTGTTTAATAATAATATCTTTAGTAGGCTTTGCAAATGTTACTTTTTTTGTTACTGATATAAAAGACAGAAGAGAAACACAGCATGTTAGTCAAGCAAGGCAAGATACATTTAATGATATAAATGCAAAAACAGAAAAAAGTTCAAAAGTTTTTGTTATTAATCAAGAAGATAATGATACGATAATGCCATTATGGTATGCTAGATATTATTGTTATCCAAGAATTATAAATGTCCATCCTTTTGCAATTACTTGGAAAATAAAAACTGAATCAAATGAATGGGATTTAAAGGATTGGGGATTAACAAAAGAAACTTTTGAACAACATTTAATTGATCAAAAGTTCGATTATGTATTCTTTTATTCATCTACTGAAGAGCTTGAAAATGAATTAAGCAGTATGATAGATGATAAAAATAATTTTAAAAAATATAAGTTATTTAAGATATATAAATCTAATGATTCTTTAAAATTAAAGCCAGTTTCTTAATAAATAAAGGTTATAATATTATAACCTTTATTTTTACATAAAAAATGGCTTTTTTGCATAATAGATTTGTTGACTTAGAATGTATAATTTGCTATATTTATATAGTAATAGAATAATTACTTGTATGGAGTAGAACAAATTATTTTATTTAGTTGTTAGGAAGTGAATGAATTTGAAAAAAAAGATATTATTAATTATTCCGGCTTATAATGAGGAAGAAAATATATTGAAAACTTGTAAAAGTATCGATGAATACAATAAAAAAAATGGGTTGAAACTTGATTATGTGGTAATTAATGACGGTTCGAAAGATTCAACTCCAAAAATATTGGATGAAAATAGGATTAATCATATTGATTTAATTCATAATTTGGGAATAGGTGGTGCTGTACAAACTGGTTATAAATATGCACTTGATAATGATTATGATATAGCAATACAATATGATGGTGACGGTCAACATGATGTTTCATATGTAGAAAAATTAATAGAACCTATTATAAATAAAAATGTTAATATGACAATTGGTTCAAGATTTATAGATAAAACTTCAAGCAAATTTAAATCTTCTGCTGCAAGAAGAATAGGTATTAATTTAATTTCTTTTGTTATAAAATTAAAAACTGGTGTTAAGATTTACGATACTACTAGTGGTTTTAGGGCGATAGACAAAAATGTTATAAAAATATTTGCTGGAAGTTATCCAACGGAGTATCCTGAACCAATATCTACTGTTAAAATATTAAATAACAATTTGAGCGTTGAAGAAGTTCCAGTAGGAATGAAAGAAAGAGAAGGAGGAAAATCTTCAATTAGTTCATGGAAAACAATTTATTATATGATAAATGTAATTTTATCTATATTAATTTCTAAAAAAGGTGGTAGAAAGATATGAGAACAAATTTAAGAATATTATTAATTGTTTTTTCAATAATTCTAATAATTGAATTATTAAGACTTTTGTCAAAAGAAAAAATATCAATAAAGTACTCTCTTGTATGGTTAGCATCATCCTTCTTGATATTCCTTGTTGGTGTTTTCCCAAATTTTGTTGGTTTTTTTACAAATTTAATTGGTTTTAAAACTACATCGAATTTAGTGATAGGGATAATTTTATCACTATTACTGTTAATTACACTTTTTTTGACTGTTATAATTAATGATCAAAAAAATAAAATAAAATTGTTAATTCAAGAAATTTCAATGCTTAAGAAAGAGGGAAGTAAAAATGAAAAAGATTAAATTAAGTATTATTGTACCATGTTATAAAGTTGAAAAATATTTACCTAGATGTTTAGATTCATTGGTTAATCAGACACTAAAAGATATTGAAATTATATGTATAAATGATGGCTCACCTGATAATTGTATAAATATATTAAAAAATTATAAAGAAAAATATGGAAATAAAATTGTAATTATTGACAAAGAAAATGAAGGCGTATGGAGAGGAAGAAAAGATGGCGTTAAAAAGGCAAAAGGAGAATTTATTGGCTTTGTTGATAGTGATGACTATGTTTCATTAGATTATGCGGAAAAATTATATAATGCTGCAATTTCAAAAAATGCTGATATTTCAGTTTGTGGATTTGATCGAATTGATTTAGATACAGGTAAATTGTATTCGAGAGAAATGTGTAAACCTGAGTCAAAAGAAATAATTGTTTCAAAAAATCCAGGTGATATGCTTGAATTAAATGGTGCTCCATGGAACAAAATATATAGGGCAGAATTGTTGAAAAAAATGCATGATATGGTAAATGTACCAAGAGTATTGGATGATATGATGTTTTTGCAATTAATATATATCAATGCCAATAAAATTGTATTTATTCCAAATAGTTTAGTTTTTTATATGGTGAGAAAAGATTCCATAATTAACACTGTGAAAAAAGATGCAATTAAACCTACATACGAATCTATGAAAGAAGTAAGAGATTTATATTATAATGAAAGACCAGAATTAATTGATTATATAGATTCATGTGCATTTTTACATCTAGGAGTGTCATTAATGTATCGTATGTCTGAAGATAAAACTTTAGACTTTAAAAGTGCTTTAAAAGAAAATAAAATATTTTTAAACACTAATTTTCCAAGATGGAAAAAATCAAAATATATAAAATTATCTTATGTTATAACTCATAAAGGAGCTAATTTTAAATTATGGATTGTAAAAATATTTTATAATCTTGGATTGTTTAGATTATTTATTTCTGTATATAAATTTATGATTAAGAAATTTGGAGTAGATATAAAATGGTAAAAAAATATGATTATTTAATAGTAGGATCAGGATTATTTGGTTCTACATTTGCAAATTTAGCAAATAAAGCAGGTAAGAAAGTTTTAGTTATAGATAAGAGAGAACATATAGCGGGTAACATTTATACAGAAAATATCGAAGGAATAAATGTTCATAAATATGGTGCACACATATTTCATACAGATTATAAAGATGTATGGGATTATGTTAATTCATTTGTTGAATTCAATAGATATACAAATTCACCAGTAGCAAGAATAGGTAATGAAATATATAATATGCCTTTTAATATGAATACTTTTTCAAAAATATGGAATGATGTATTTACACCAGAAGATGCGTTAAGACATATAAATGAGGAAAGAAAAGAAATGGAAGGTAAAGAACCATCAAATTTAGAAGAGCAAGCAATAAGTTTAGTTGGTAGAACAATATATGAAAAATTAGTAAAAGGATATACAGAAAAACAATGGAATAGAGATTGTAAAGATTTACCAGCATTTATTATTAAGAGATTACCAGTAAGATTAATATATGATAATAATTATTTTAATGATAAATATCAAGGTATACCAATTGGAGGATATACTAAATTAGTAGAAAAAATGCTAGAAGGAATAGAAGTAAAATTAAATACTAATTTCTTTGATGATGTTGAATATTATAAGTCTATAGCAGAAAAGATAGTATATACAGGTCCAATAGATGAATATTTTAATTATAAACTTGGTGAACTTGATTGGAGAAGTTTAAGATTTGAAGAAAAAATTCTTGACTGTGAAAATTATCAAGGAAATGCTGTTGTAAATTATACTGGTCATGAAGTAGAATATACAAGAGTGATAGAACATAAACATTTTGAGTATGGTATTCAAGAAAAAACAGTAATAACATATGAATATCCTGCTGATTACAAAAAGGGTATGGAAAAATATTATACTGTTAATGATGAAAAAAATAATAAACTTGCGGAGGAGTATAGAAAACTCACAACACAAGAAGAAAATGTAATTTTCGGCGGAAGACTTGCAGAATATAAATATTATGATATGGATGATGTAATCAAATCTGCAACTAAAAAAATAGAAGAGGAGATATAACTATGTCAAAATATTTATTAACTTTAGTTTATATTTTATTTACAACATGTGGTATAACATTTATGAAGTTAGGCGGGGATTCATTAAAGCTTTCACTTTCCAAAGAATTTAGTCTAAGAATGGGATGGACAACATTATTAGGATTTTTATTCTATATTATAAGTTTTTTGCTATGGCAAAAACTATTAGTGAAGTATGATTTATCTTCAATGGTTCCAATTGTTACAGGAATATCACAAATAATAATAATTATTATTGGGTATGTAATATTTAAAGAAAATGTTAGTATTCAAAGTATAATTGGTGCTATAATAATAATTGTTGGAATTATAATAATGACTTTTGGAAAAAAATAATGATTAATCAGATATAAATCAAAAACTATGAATAGTTTTTGATTTGTTTTATTTGTAAGATATATAGGTGATAATATGGAAAGATTAAAACAAATTTTAAAAAGTACTAAAATACTTAATATACTAATGGCAGTAATAACATACGGTTCAATATGTTTGTTAGGAGTATTAAAAACTTATGACGTTTTGTCATGGTTTATATTTCTTGTATTAGTACTATTTTTTTGTAAAACAGATATTAACAATAAAATTATGAAAAAAGAAAATATATTTTTATCTATATTATTTTCTTTTATAATAATATTTGGGTCAATAGTTAATGAATTAAAATATAATGCAGAAGTTAGTATTTTTAGAACATTTTTTACATTTAGAAACTTTATATATATAGTTGGAATATTTAATTTATTATATATTATGTTTACAAATGTAATGCCTAAATTATATTCTTATTCAATAAAAAATGAAAAAAGTATATTTAAAAGTAAGAAATTTATATTTATTGTATGTTTTTTTACAATTATATTATGTTGGATGCCTTATTTTTTAAGCTTTTATCCGGGTAATTTATCTCCAGATTCAATATCAGAATTAACAACTGTTATAAATAATTTTGCTAATGCATCTGATCATCATCCAATAATACATATACTGTTTATTGCTATTCCATATAAAATAGTATTTGGAATTACTAATAATATGACAATTAGTGTAGCAGCAGTAACATTAACACAAATGATTGTTATGGCTTCAATATTTTCTTCATTAATTGTGTTTTTACATAATAGAGAAGTAAAAGATAAAATATTATTTGTAATTCTTGCATATTATGCTATTTTACCAATGCATGGTTATTATAGTATTGTAATGTGGAAAGATGTTATCTTTTCTGGATTACTATTACTTCTTACTATGGAGCTTGTAAAAATAATAGAAAAACAAAATAATAACAAATTGAATTTTAAACAATTAATAAGTTTTATTATTGTATCTATATTTTGTGTATTCTTTAGAAATAATGCAATTTATATGTATTTTTTACTAGCAATTGCAACATTTATTTTCTTTAGAAAATATTATAAAATATTTATACCAGCGTTTGTAATAATATTTGGTGTTTATTATACTGTAAAAGGACCGATTTTTGAAGCTTTAAATATTGCTAAATCATCTTCATCAGAGTATATAGGAATCCCTTTGCAACAAATTGGTAGACTGGCATATAAAGATGCAAATTTTACTAAAAAAGAAAAAGAAACTTTAAATAAACTTATGCCATTAAAAGAAATGAAAAAGGCATATGATCCAACTATTTCTGATGGTATAAAATTTAATTCATATTATAATTCAAATGTATTTGATGCAAATAAAGTTGAATATTTAAAATTATGGTTAAGGTTAATAAAAAAATATCCGGCAATAGCACTTGAAGCTTATTCTATTAGTACACTAGGATATTGGTATCCTGGAGTATCATATGGAAGTGTATGTTATGGTATTATTGAAAATGATTATGGATTAAAGAATGATCCTAAGCTTGGTAATCAAGTTCAATATTTCTTATTTGATATAGAAAAGAGGGGTGTACCAATATTAAATATTGAATGGAGCATTGGTTTATGTTTTTGGTTAATTTTAGTTTTTGCAATATTAGCGATTAAAAAAGTAGGTAAAAAAGTATTATACATATATGTTCCAATATTTGGTATATGGCTTACTATGATGGCTGCATCACCAGTATATGCAGAATTTAGATATGTTTATGGAGCGTTTACTTGTTTACCATTACTTATGCTTATTCCATATATTAAAATTAAAAATGTAATATAAAAATTTTTGTTGACAACATAATTTACATGTTGTATAGTTTTTATAGTAGGTGATATGTAATGAATAGGGAAAAAATATATTATTTTATTATTTTTTTATTAGTTGGATTTTTGTGTATGATGTTATTTTCATACAAGTTTGAAATATCAGAAATAGGGTATAATAGATATAGTACTTCAAGTGATAATAATATCAGTTTTTCTGAAAAGATACATGATAATACTGTAATAACACAAAAAATAAATGTGGAAAATAATAACTTGAAAAAAAATGTACATTTATTTTAATAATAATGATGTTATTGATAAAACTGGTGTGTATGAAATATCTGTTAAAAATAAGAAAAACAAATTGATATATCGTGATAAAGTTGCTTATGTTGAATTATCAAACGATGGTAAATATCGATTAAACATGAAAAATCTAAAAAAAGGAATTTACAACGTTGAAATTAAATATAGTGGTTGCGATACAAATTTTGTTCCAATTGTAAATGAAGCAAATGAGAATTTTCATTATATAGTTGATGGTGATTCAATTACTGGTACGTTGGTTTTTGATTTACTTTATTTTAATAAATTGAAAAATGTTATATTTTATTCTTTAATGATATTTATATATTTATTACTTTCAATAATTGCATTATTTGTTATCAAATCAAAAGAAAAAAGAATTGAAAGAAAATTTTTATATTTGGCAATACCTATATTTCTTATGTATATGTTATTTTTGCCACTATATATGGGGCATGATGAATTATTCCATTGGTATAGAGTATATGAAATTACAGATGGAGGATTGTTACCTGAAATAGAAAATAATAGTACTGGATATGAAGTCCCAAAAAATGTAGGTTCTGGATTAGCATGGAATAAAAATTTAGAATATGGTGATATTGTAAGAGATGCTTCTCGCAAACTTGATTATAATGATAAACAATTTATAAGTGATGTTACCATGTCAGTTTATTCGCCTATACAATATTTTCCTCAAATTGTAGGTGTTACTTTCGGTAAACTTATAACAGATAGAAGTGTTTTAATTTCATATTTTGGAAGATTGTTTAATGTTTTAATTTGTATTTATCTTCTTTACAATGCTATTAAATTGGCGCCGTATGGTAAAAATCTGTTATTTGTGCTTGCGTTTATACCAATTGCAGTAGAAGGATTTACAACGTTATCTGGTGATGGTTTTACAATTTCAACGGCATATTTGTTTATATCATATATTTTAAACATTAAAAACTCAAAAAGAATGTTACTTAAAAAAGATTTTGTAATTTTATCCATTTTAGGTATTGTACTTGCATTCTGTAAGATAATTTATATTCCAATTGTATTTATGTTGTTTTTATTGCCAAAAGAGTCATTTAAAAGTAATAAAAGAAGATGGATATATTTAATAATGATGATAATTTTATTTATTTTTTGTAATTTGTTATGGTTAAAATTGGCTAATCCATATTTACAAGTTTATACTGATGGTAAATCAAGTTATCAGATAAAATATATATTTAGTCATTCAATTCGTTATTGTCAAAATTTTTTGTATACTATTCAGCAAAATGGTATTAATTATATTTTGGAATTATATGGAACTGGTATGCTTTGGGGAAATGCAGTAAACAATTATACATTTGTTCCAATAATAATGATAATATTAACTTTAATTGCATGTATTAATGAATCTGATTTTAAAAATAAGTTCAATTTAAAAGATAGTATTATAGTTGTTTTAATTGTTCTTGCTGTAATTGCACTTATGTTTACAAGTTTATATGTTCAATGGACATCATATGCACAGAATAAAATTGAAGGTGTACAAGGAAGATATTTCTTACCAATAATTACCCTTGTATATTTAGTTATAGGTAATTACCTTGGTGGGAAAATTAAACTTGATAATAAAAAAGTAGATAAATTAATTATAGTAGGAATTGTACTCGTAAGTTTTATGTGTATAATGGAATGTATAGTTAAGTATATATAGTTTTAAGGAGTAGAAAAATGAAGAAAGATAGTAAAAAGATAGCAGTATTGATTCCATGTTATAATGAATCAAAAACAATTGAAAAAGTAGTAAAAGATTATAAAGAAGTGTTGCCAGAAGCAGATATTTATGTTTATGATAATAATAGTACTGATGGTACAGATGAAATAGCAAGAAAAGCAGGAGCAGTAGTAAAATATGAATATCGTCAAGGAAAAGGTAATGTAATCAGAAGTATGTTTAAAGACATAGATGCTGATTGTTATCTTATGATTGATGGAGATGATACATATCCCAAAGAAAATGCTAGAGAAATGTGTGATTTTGTATTAAATAAGGGTGCTGATATGGTAGTAGGTGATAGATTATCATCAACATATTTTACAGAAAATAAAAGACCATTTCATAATATAGGAAATAGACTTGTTAGATGGCTTATTAATTCATTGTTTAAAGGTCATATAAATGATATAATGACTGGATATAGAGCATTTAGTTATGAGTTTGTAAAAACATTCCCAGTATTATCAAAAGGCTTTGAAATAGAAAATGAAATGACTATCCATGCACTTGATAAAAATATGTATGTAGAAGAATTACCAGTAGAATATAGAGATAGACCAGCAGGATCTGTATCAAAACTCAATACATATAGTGATGGATTTAAGGTTTTAAAAACAATTGCAAGATTATTTAAAGAATATAAACCAATGATTTTCTTTGGTCTTATAAGTTTATTATTTCTTATAGTATCTATAATATTTGGTATTCCAGTATTCCACGATTATTTTAAAACAGGTTTAGTAGAAAGATTCCCAACATTAATATTCTCAGGATTTATGCTAATGGTTTCTCTTATAATGTTTACTTGTGGAATAATACTAGAAGTAGTTGCTAAAAAACATAGACAATTATTTGAATTATTCTTAGTTAATACAAAAAGATAAATTTAAAAAATAAGACTTTTAATTTATCTTTTTTTCTTTTTATGATATAATATTCTAAAGAAATTTTGGAGGTTATTATATGAATATAGCAATTATTTTTGCGGGTGGAATCGGTCAAAGGATGGGAAGTAATATCCCAAAACAATTTTTAAAAGTGTATGGTAAACCTATAATAATTCATACATTAGAAAAATTTCAATATAATAGCAATATTGATTTGATTTATGTTGCTTGTAAAGAGGATTTGATACCTTTATTTAATGAATTGATACATAAGTATCAAATAACAAAAATACCAAATAATGGGGTTGTTCCTGGTGGTAAAACAGGACAAGATTCAATATACAATGCACTCTGTGCTGCCAAAAGAGAAAATTCAGGTGATTCAATAGTTTTAATACATGATGGTGTTAGACCTATTATTACTGATGATGTAATAAATAAAAATATTGAAAGTGTTATACAAAATGGCTCAGCAATTACATGTACAGCATGTTATGAGACACCTGTTATTAGTTATAATTCAAAAGATATTGATGAGTTACCAAAAAGAAGATTTGTATATACAGCACAAGCACCACAAAGCTTTTATCTTGATAAAATTTTAGAAGCACATGAGATAGTTAGAAAAAACAATCCAGATTATATAGATATTGTTGATTCATGTACCTTAATGAAAAATTGTGGATTTAATGTTTCAATTGTTGAGGGTAATAGAGGAAATATAAAAGTTACTACTCCAGAAGATTATATTGATTTATTAGCAAGATTATCAGCTGAAGATCAAAAACAAATTTTTGAGTTGTTAGAAAATCAGAAAAAATGTAAATTTTAGAAAAGGTGATAAAAAATGAATGATATATTAAGAGAAGATGCCATTCAAATAATAAGTGAAAATGATGGCTTAAAAAAGTTATTCAATTCAAAAATAATGATAACTGGTGCAACTGGAATGATAGGGAGTACAATTGTTAATACATTGTTAATTCTAAATAAAGAGTTTGATGCCAATATAAATATGTATTTAGTTTCTAGAGATATAAATAAGTTTTCAGAATACGTTTTAAAAAGTGAAAATGTTCATGTTATAGAACAAGATATTATTAATCCTATAAAATGTAATGAAAAAGTTGATTATGTAATTCATGCAGCCAGTCCAGCAAGTCCTTTAATAATGCGTGAACATCCGGTTGAAACAAATTTTGCTAATACATTGGGGACAGCTAATTCACTTGTTTATGCAAATAAATGTAAATCTAAAGGTTTTTTATTTGTTTCTTCAAGAGAAATTTATGGTCAACCAGAAGATAATCAAGAGTTTTTTTATGAAAATGGTAAATATGGTCAAGTGGATCCATTGATACCTAGAAATGGTTATGCAGAAGGAAAAAAAGCTGCTGAAAACATGTGTGTATCATTTAGGGAAGAATATAGATTAAATACAAAAATTGTAAGATTAGCTCATACTTATGGCCCTGGAATGAGTATATATGATGGTAGGGTACAAGCGGATTTTTTAAAAAATGTTGTTAATAATGAAGATATTGTATTAAAAAGTACAGGAGAATCAATAAGAACATATACTTATGTAAGCGATGCTGTAAGTGCGATGTTCAAAGTATTATTAAATTCCAATGATATTGTATATAATGTTGCAGATGAAAAATCTAAAACGTCAATCAAAGAATTAGCTGATACATTAATAAATATATATCCAGAGAGAAATCTAAAGTTAAAATTTGATATAAAAAATAATAGTAATAATGGATGTGCTTCATTTACTCTTGGAATATTATCTACAGATAAAATAAAAGATGAGTTAAATTGGATACCAAAATATTCTATACATGATGGTTTTAAAAGAACAATTGAATATATTGAAAGTGAAATTAAAAATAATGATAAAAAATTAATAAAAAAATTTTAATGTCCAATTTTTTATTAAATATGTCAAATAATGTTATTGTTATTGAACTAATACCAATATAATGATATGATATAATCTGTTGGTAGGTGAAATTATGATTTTTATAGATTTGAGTAATAAAAATGAGTTATATTGTAAAAAAATAATTGCTTTATTAAATAAAAATAATGGCGATATAGTTGTTAATTGTAATTATATTAATTATGCAAAAGACAATGTAAAAGTAATTAATACTACCGATGAAAGAGAATTAGCTGATTATGCAATAAAGTCTGAAATGGTATTAATTTTTGATATAAGTGATTATAAAAAATATGTTAATTATTGCAAAAGAATTATTATGGTCTTAGATTCTAAGAATAATAAATTATCTAGAGATATAAATAAATTATGTATAGAATTTTCTGAAATAAATGATATAAATAATATTATTAGAATGGAGAAGAGTAAAAAGAAAAATAAAAAGAGTAACATGGATTTGTTTCTATATTTTATTTTGATTACAATAATATTCTCATTATCATTACTATCAATAAGAAAAAGTGAGACCATTAATAATTTAAACAATGAAAAAAAGAATTTAAGTGATTCAATAACTGATTTAAGAAAAATTAATAAAAATTATACTAACTATTTATTTTTAGGTGATTCAATAACAGATTACTATGATTTAGACAAATATTATGAAGGATATAAAGTTGTTAATAGTGGAATAATTGGTAATCAAACAAGTGATATATTAGATGATTTACAAAAACGTGCTTATGTATATAATCCTTCTACTATTTTTTTACTTATTGGAACAAATGATTACATACATAATAAAAAAGAAGATGAAACAGTAAATAATATAAAAGATATGGTGGAAAAACTTAATAAAAATCTACCTAATGCAAAAATATATTTGGAATCAATTTATCCAGTCAATAATACAGATGATAAAAAAATATCTAAACCAATGGTAAGTATTAGAAATAATACTTCAATTAAAAAAATTAATTCTGAATTAAAAAAATATTGTAATGATAAAAATTGTACATATTTGGATATGTATAGTTTATTAGAAGATAAAGATGGTAATTTAAAATTAGAATATACAAAGGAAGGACTTCATATGTCTGATAAAGGTTATGAAGTAATAACAAAAGAATTAAAGAAATATATGCATAAATAAGATTTAATATTTTAAATCTTATTTTTTAATGCTATAATTATTATAGTGTAGGAGAAATGGTAATATGAAAAATTTAAAATCATTAGTAATTTTTATAGGAGCATCGTTTATGTTACTTGTTGGGATACTTTTATGTGTTAATGAACAAGAAATAATAAAATTAAATTCAAGATTAGAAAGATTAGAGAGATATACTTATAATAAAGAATCAATAGTATTTTTAGGTGATTCTATAACAAGTAGATGTGATTTAGATAAATATTTTCCTAATTATAATGTATATAATAGTGGGATTGCAGGTAATATGACAAAAGATATATTAGATAATATGGAAAATAGAGTATTTGTATATAATCCAACAAAAGTATTTATACTTATTGGAACAAATGATTTAGTCTATAGTGGACTTGATAATGATGGAATAAAAAATAATATTGAAGAAATAATTAATAAAATATATGAAAAAAATAGTAATACAAAAATATATTTAGAGTCAATTTATCCAGTTAATAATTCATTAAATAAAGAAATAGTAGAAACAAGAACAAATGATAATATTAAAGATTTAAATAATAAAATAGAAAAAATATGCAATAATAATAAATGTACATATATAAATATGTATGATAATTTAACAGATAAAAATGGTAATATGAAAAGAATTTATACAGTAGATGGACTTCATCTTAATAAGATAGGTTATAAAGTTGTAGCAAGTAAATTAACTAAATATTTAAATGAATAATTATTAGAGGGTGTAATTATGAAAAAGAAAATAGCCATATCATTAATAGTTGCTTTTATAGTGTTTGGCGTAATAACATTTATTTTAACTAAAATATTTGATAATAAATATGATGTTTTAAGTGATTATGTAAATCCAAAAATAAAAAGTACAAAAGAAGAAATAAAAAGTAATACAAATAAACTAAATGAAATAAAAGAAAAAAATGATAGTAAGCAAAAAGTACAAGACAATATGAATAAATATATTGGTGAACTTGAAAATAGGGTAAAAACTTATGAAAAATAAAAAAATAATAATTTTGGTATTACTTTTTATATCATTTTGTTTCTTATTATTTTGCTTATTTAATTTTTATAAATTATATGATAGCAAAATAAAAGTATATGAAAAACAAAAGAGCACATATGAAAATTTAAAAAAAGAAAATAATAAATTAAAAATAGAAATTGATAATGAAACAAAAAGGGGAGAAAAACTAGAAGAAAGTTATAAGTCGTTAAACGAAAAAAAAGAATCTTTAGAAAAAGTTATAAATGAGAAAGAAGCAGAAAAAGAAAGAGAAGCAAAAGAACAAAATCAAGATTATACTAAAAAGGTAACAGGCAAAGTAATTTATTTAACTTTTGATGATGGACCATCAAATTATACAGAAGATATATTGAATACACTTGATAAATACGATGTAAAAGCAACATTTTTTGTTACATGTTCTGGTAGTCTAGATAAATATGCTAAAAAGATAATTGAGAAAGGTCATACATTAGGACTTCATACATGCACACATAGATACAATACTATTTATTCGTCTGAAGAAAATTATTTTAATGATTTAAATTCTATTAGTAATAAAGTGGAAGAATTAACTGGTTATAAAAGTAAATATATTCGTTTCCCTGGGGGATCTAGTAATACAATAAGCAGATTTAATAAAGGTATTATGACAAGACTTACACAAAAAGTAACAGAAGATGGATATAAGTATTATGACTGGAATATAGATTCTGGTGATGCTTCAGGAGCAGATAAAGAGGGTGTATATAATAATGTTATTAGTGCATTAAAAAACCATAATTATAGTACTAATATGGTTTTAATGCATGATATAAAAGTTTCTACTAAAGATGCCTTAGATGGTATTATAAAAGATGCCTTAGATATGGGATATACATTTTCTAATATAAATGATTATACAAGTGAAGTTCATCATAGGATTAATAATTAAAAATTCATAATATCATTAAATAAATTTAAAGTCTTATGTTTTTCTTTAGAAACTAATGTTAAATAGTCATATGTATCTTTACTAATTTGAAAACCAAGTTTAAGTCTTTCAATTTGTGAACTTGGTTTTTCTATACCTTCATATTCATCAAAAAAATTCTCAGGATTATCTATATTTCTATTTTTTAATAGTTTTCTTATATGTTTATGTAATTTTATAAAATTTATACTTGGAGTACTAAGTTTCCTTTTGTTTTCTATATCCCTATATAAATATAATAAATTTTTAGCAATTATCATATTAAATTTTTCAATATTTTTATTTATTTCCTTTAAATCAAGGCTATTAATAAAATTAAGTGTGTTTATATATGAATTTATATTTGCATCATATTCACTCATATAATAATCATGGTAGACCTTATATGGCATATCATTAAAATAAATAATAGAATTATTTTCTAATAATATATCTTTTATTAGTAGTAAATATCTCCATATAACATATGGTTCATTTAAATGTTCATCTGGATCAAGTGTATTTAATAATTTTACTTGACTTGCATGTTCTATTTCGTGATTAATAATAAAATAATTGTATAAATTATAATTATTTTTATCTTTTAATTTACCAGTTCTTTGTTCTTTCCTACTTATAACATTTACTAAGTCTGGTATTCCTTTTATTCCATTTTCATATAATATTTCATTTGGATTAATAGTTATTAATTTTTCTTGATTATTAAATTCGCATATTTTATCATCATCAAATTCAACTTCTTTAATATATTCTATTAAATCTCTATTAATTACTTCACTAATAATATAGTCAATATACATTTCATCTGTTATGTAATCTTTATTTAAAATGCATTTCTTTATTTCTTCTAAATTTTTCTTATCCATAAACTCACCTGATTAATAATTTGTATATTATTATAACTATTTTTACAAAAAAATCTATAAAAAATGTAATAGTTGTGACAAATTTATTTATATAACCTATAAAGATATTTGTATTTTTAAAAAAATATGATATAATATCAGAGGTTAAAAACGAGGAGTGAAGTAAAATGAAAATAAGAAACATAGCAATAATTGCGCACGTTGACCATGGTAAAACAACGCTTGTAGATCAATTATTAAAACAATCTGGTACATTTAGAGATAATGAAGAAGTAAATGAAAGAGCAATGGACTCAAATGATATTGAAAGAGAAAGAGGAATAACTATACTTGCTAAACCAACCGCAATCAACTATAAAGATTATAGAATTAATATTCTAGATACTCCAGGTCATGCTGACTTTGGTGGTGAAGTAGAAAGAATTATGCACATGGTTGATGGTGTACTTTTAGTAGTAGATGCTTATGAAGGTGTTATGCCACAAACTAAGTTCGTACTTAAAAAAGCAATGGAAGCAGGTTTAAAACCAATAGTTGTAATAAACAAAATAGATAAACCAGCAGCAAGACCTGCAGAAGTAATTGATGAAATATTAGAATTATTAATAGAACTTGATGCTAATGAAGAACAATTAGAATTCCCAGTTGTATATACATCTGCAATTAATGGAACATCTAGTATGGATCCTGATGTAAGTACACAAGAAAAAACAATGGATAACATATTTAATTTAATTATAAATGAAGTACCAGAACCATGTATGGATAGTGAAAGTCCACTTCAATTCCAACCAGCATTATTAGATTATAATGATTATGTAGGTAGAATTGGTGTAGGTAGAATAGCACGTGGAACAATGAAATTAAATGAAATGGTATCATGTGTTAGATTAGATGGAAGTATTAAAAAGTTTAGAATACAAAAAATATATGGTTATTTAGGCCTTAAAAGAATAGAAGTACAAGAAGCAAAAGCAGGAGATATAGTTGCTATTGCTGGTCTTCCAGATTTAGAAGTTGGAGAAACAATATGCACAGAAGGTAAGGAAGAAGCACTTCCACATTTAAGAATAGACGAACCAACACTTCAAATGACTTTTGGAGTTAATTCATCACCATTCGCAGGTAAAGAAGGTAAATTTGTTACTGCTTCTAAAATAGAAGAAAGACTTAGAAAACAATCTGAAAGTGATGTATCATTAAAAATTGAACCAAATGATTCAGAAAGTTGGATAGTTTCTGGTAGAGGAGAACTTCATTTATCAATATTAATTGAAAATATGAGAAGAGAAGGATTTGAACTTCAAGTATCAAAACCAGAAGTAATTTTAAGAGAAGTTGATGGTAAAATTTGTGAACCATATGAAGATGTACAAATAGAAGTACCAGAAGAAAATGTAGGACCAGTTATTGAAGCCTTAGGTAAAAGAGGCGGAACAATGGAAAGTATGACTAATTTACCAGGATTAGTTAAATTAAATTATATAGTTCCATCAAGAGGTTTAATTGGATTTACAACAGACTTTATGACAATGACAAAAGGTTATGGAATACTTAACCATACATTTAGAGAATATTTACCAAAAGCAGATGCTGAAGTTGGTGAAAGAAGTTTAGGTGTTTTAGTTTCTATGGAAAATGGTAAAACAACTGCTTATGCACTTGGTGCATTAGAAGACAGAGGAGTTATGTTTGTTGAACCAGGTGTAGATGTATATGAAGGTATGATAGTTGGTGAAAATAATAGAGAAAATGACCTTGCAGTAAATGTTGTTAAAGGTAAGAACTTAACAAATACAAGAAGTGCAGGTAAAGATCACACTGTAGTACTTAAGAAAACAAGACCTATAACTCTAGAATATGCTCTAGAATATATAAATACTGATGAACTTGTTGAAGTAACACCAGTAAACTTTAGAATGAGAAAAAGAATTCTTAATACTGAAGAAAGAAAAAAATTCGATGCAAGAAATAAATAATACCGCTTTGGTATTTTTTCTTTGAAAAAAATTGACAAATATAAAACCTTTTGGTATTATATAGCACAAAAAAGAAGGGGAAATTTATATGAAAAAGGTAGTTAAGTATATATTATGGTTACCATTTGCGGTATCAATAAGTTCATTTGCATTATACTTTGTTTATGCAATTAGAATTAAATTTAAAAATTTAACAGTAACAGAGAGTATGCAAAATAGTTTAAAATTATATTTAATAATAGGACTTATATCATTATTTGTAGGATTATTTGTAGTATTTATAAAGAAAACTATTCTTCTATTTAAAATGGATGATTCTGAAAATATTAGAGAAAAAAATGTAAAAGAAAAGAAGATAAAAGAACAAAAGGTATCAAATAAAGTAATTAGTATTTCAAAGAATGAACAAGAACAAACTATTAGTAAAAATGAGTTAATATTAAAAATATTAAACCCAGTATTTAAAGATAATAAAATTATAGGTACTTTAGATACAACAAATCAAGATGTAATTGTATATTTAGATAAAGAAGAAAAAGTAGAAGTAAAACAAGAAGTAATAAAAGAAAATGAAATAGTAGATGATTTACTAATTGATAGCAATTGCCCTGAATGTGGTTATCCAATTTCTAAAGATGCTGCTATATGTCCTCATTGTGGAATACTTTTTGATGAAAAAGTACTTGGTATAATTAAAAGTAATGAAAAAAAATTAAAAAAGAAAAATAAAAAATTTAGTTTGAAAAAATTTATATTAGATATGTTTTTAATATTATTATTTATGACTTTAATTTTCTTAGTAGGTAATATGTTAATAAATAAAAGCACAGAAAATTATAATAATGTAAATGGTACTAATGTAGTAAGTGAGAAGTAAAAAAATTACTTCTTTTTTATTTGAAATGAAAAAAAGAACTTTTCAAATAAAAGTCCTTAGATATATTTCTATCATTTTACTACTCTTAATCATTATGATTATTGTAATAAAAAAATGACACTTAATTTCATAATAAATTAAATGTCTCACCATTTATTGGGGTAGACATTCAACATGGTAAACTGAATGTTCCCTTTTTTATTTTATGCAAGATTTCTTGCATGTATTCATTGTAACATATAATTTTTTATTTCAAAATTAAATAAGAGGATTTTCTATATCAGATACTGTTAGACTTTGTTCATTTTTATTTAAATATGAAACAAAAAGTATAACTATTGCGCTTATAAGAGTTAATACATTTGTACTTAAAAGAAGTGAACTTTTATATTTTGCAACTGTATTATTTTTTTCATTTATATAATTTTTATAACCAACATATAAACTAGTAACAACTACAACTAGTATTACAATTCTATTATAAAAAGAAATATTTAAAGCTTCTTTGTTTGTAAATAATTTCTTTCTATTTGTTACAGTTAATTTTTCATTATATGTGATTAAAAGGGACACAATTGATGCGATTATAAAAATAGAAGATGATATTAATTGTAGGTCAAGAAGAAAAACTTCTTCTTTTTTATTAGTATTTTCTTTCATATTTAATTATATTCAAAGTAAATATAGGTTATTTATACTTGTTTGATTTAAGATATTGTTATATAATTATTAAAGAAAGTAGGTATCAAGTTGAAAGAGAAGAAGAAAAAAAACACATTTGCGAAAAATGTATTAATGTTAATGTTTTCGCAAGTTTTAATAAAATTATTGGGTCTTATATATAGACTTGCAATTACAAATGTAAAAGGATTTGGTGATGTAGGTAATGGTTATTACTCTGCAGGATATCAGGTATATGCAGTACTTTTAATAATATCATCTCAAGGTATTCCAGGTGCTGTATCAAAACTAGTATCTAATAAAGTTGCTAAAGGTAAATATAATGAAGCACATAGAGTATTTAAAGTATCTATGGTGGTATTTGGAATAATTGGTTTTATAGCATCATTACTTTTACTTTTATCTGCAAATTTTGTATCATCAAAAATATTAAATGTTCCAGATGTATCTTATGTATTAAAAGTTTTATCTCCAGCAATATTCTTTGTATGTGTATCAGCAGTTATAAGAGGTTATTTTGCAGGACTTGGTACAATGAAGGCATCAAGTATTTCACAAGCACTAGAACAATTCTTTAACTGTGTTCTTACAATAACATTTGTTTATGCATTAATAGGAAAAGAACCATATATAATGGCTGCAGGTGGTAATTTATCAACAACACTTGCAATACTAATTTCATTCTCATACTTAATTGTATTCTATAAAAAGAATATTAAAGAGTGGAGAGAAGAGACAGACGATGTAGTTATAACAACAAAAGAAGAAAATAAAAAAATGGTTAAAATGATAATTGCAACTGCTATTCCTTTAACAGTAGGTTCTGTAATAAGTGTTGTTACAAGTTTTATTGATACTGTAACAGTTAGTAATTGTATACAGATTGCATATTCTGGAATACTGAAAAGTAAAATACTTCTAGAAAAAGAAGCAATGAGATTAACAGGTATCTTATCTAAAGTTGATACACTTGTAAATCTTCCACTTGCTGTAAATTTATCATTTTATTCAGCATTAATACCTGAAATAACAGCAGCTATATCTAAAAAAGATTTTAAGTCTGCATCTAAAAAAATATCATTTTCAATAAGTTCATCATTACTTATTTTAATACCATGTGCGATTGGATTTATAGTACTTGCAGATCCAATACTAAAAATGCTTTATCCAAATGCATCAGATGGTGCACATATCCTTCAAATAGCAGCTGTAACTATGGTATTTGTTGGTATAAATCATACAATACAAGGTTCATTATTTGGACTTGGAAAAATGTATACACCAGCACTTGCACTTTTAATAGGATGTGTAATTAAGATAGGACTTAACTTAGTTTTAATAACTAATCCAAACATAAATATATATGGTGCGGTAATAAGCTCATTTATATGTCAATTTGTAGTATTTATGATTGTATATATAACAATGAAAAGAAATATTAAAGTTAAATTTGAACCTGTAAAACATATTGTAAAACCATTACTTGCAGGTTTAATAATGGGCGCCGTAATATTCTTCATAAATTATTTATTTAATGGAGTTATAAGAAACAGTATTCTTACAATTATTAATATTATGATTGGTGCGGTAGTTTATTTAATTTCAGTATTCGCACTTAAAATACTTAGTAAAGATGAAATATTAATGCTTCCTAAGGGAGAAAAAATATATAATTTACTTGTTAAATTAAAATTTTATAAATAGGAGGTTTACATGAACGAACTTATAATAAATAAAAATGATTTAGTACATAATATAAATATAATAAAAAATTATGAGAAAGAAGAAAATTATACTATTTTTGCAGTAGTAAAAGGTAATGCATATGGCCTTGGAGTAAATGAATTTACTAAAGTACTTATAGATAATGGTATAAATAATTTTGCGGTAGCGTCATCTACTGAAGCCATTAATTTAAGAAAAAATATAAAAGAAAAAATATTATTACTTACGCCATATATAAATGAAGAAATATTAAGTAATCTTATAAAAAATGATATTACATTAACTATAGATTCAGTAAAAGGTGCAGGACTAGTAAATGAAATATCTAAAAAGTTAAACAAAAAAGTATATGCACATATAAAAATAGATACAGGATTATCTAGATATGGATTTGATTATAAAAATTATAAAGAAATAATAAATATGATAAAAGAAAATGAAAATATAATATTTGAAGGAATTTATTCACATTTTTCAAATTCACTTGCGAGTGATAATTCATTTAGTAATATTCAATATGAAAGACTTATTAATGTAATAGAAAAGATAGAAAAAGAAAAAATTACATTCAAATATAAACATATATGTAATTCATCAGGATTCTTTAAATATAAAGATAAACATTTAAATGCAGCAAGAGTAGGATCAGCATTTTCTGGATGCGCAACAGGAATAAAAACAGATTTAAAAAAGATTGGATTATTTCATACAAAATTAACAAAAGTAAGAAATATAAAAAAAGGTGATTATGTTGGATATGCTAATTCTTATATTGCGAAAAAAGATATGAAGATAGGAATATTAGAGACTGGTTATTATGATGGTGTAGGGCTTGAACTTATTACTCAAAGATTTAAGTTTAAAAGTAGATTAAAAAATGCTTTATTATCATTAAAGTCATTAATAAAAGGTGATAATATGACTCTTAATATAGATGGAAAAATTATAAATGTAATTGGTCAAATAGGAATGCATGATGTAGTTATAGATATTACAGGCTTAGATTATAAAGAAGATGATGATATATATTTCTATTATAGACCAGTATATATAAATGAGAATGTAAAAAGGGTTTATAAGTAAAGGGTGGTTATTTATGAAAAGATTATATTTTATTTTAGTACTTTGGATAGGAAAATTTGGTAATGTTTTATGTAAAATATTTCATAAATCAGGAACAATGATTTCTGGTAAAGTAGCAGTTAAATTACAAAAGAATTTTGTTAAATATTTTAGAAATATTGATTATGATAAGGTTATATTTATAACAGGAACAAATGGTAAATCAACAACAACTAATCTTGTTAGTCATACAGTTAAAATGGCAGGTAAAGAGGTTGCGACTAATACAGAAGGCGCAAATATGATGAGTGGTGTTGCAACAACACTTATTAAAAATTCTAGCCTTTTTGGTAAATTTAATAAAGAATTTTTAATACTAGAAATAGATGAAAGAAGTCTAAGAAATATATTTAAAGTATTACCTGCTAAAAACTTATGTATAACAAACTTACAAAAAGACCAAGTACAAAGAAATGGTGATCCAGATTTTATTTATCAAATGTTTAAAGGTGCGGTAAATAAAGATGTTACATTATTTGTTAATAATGAAGAACCAAGAAGTAGATCATTAGAAGACTATGTAGGTAAAGTTGTATATTATAGTATGGAAAAAAATTCAAAGACATTTACAAAAGATGACTTCTATACTGTTACACTAGCATGTCCTAAGTGTAGTCATAAAATTAATTATGAATATTATAATATAGAAAATATAGGTAAATTTCATTGTACTAATTGTGATTATAAAAGTGTTAAAAAAGCAAATACTACAGTAAGAGAAATAGATTTTGAAAATCATACATTTAGATGTGCAGGAAATACTTATAAAGTAACATATATGAATCCATTTTATGTATATAACTATGCACTAGCAATCGCAATATGTAAAAAATATAATATAGGTTATAAAGATATTCAAAAAGGTTTTGAAACATTTAAAAACCCAGCAGATAGAAGAGAAGTTTATCATTATAAGGGTAAGACTATTCATTACCTAAGAATAAAGCAAGAAAATCCAGAGACAATGCAAAATGCATTAGATACAATTGCTAGAGATAATACTAAAAAAGCAATATTTATGGGATTATATGAGATAAAAGATTTCCCACCAGCATATACAAATACATTTTATTTCTTTGATTGTGACTTTAAGAAATGTGTTAGTGATTTAGTAGAAGAATATGTATGCTTTTCAAAGACAGTTGCATATGATACAGCAAATAGAATGATATATGCAGGAGCAAAAGAAAATAAAATTAAAGTATATGATGTAGAAGATGACTTTGATTTAATATTTGAGGATTTAGATAAATTAAAAACAGATAATATCTATATAATAACAGGTATGAAACCATATAAAAAAATAAAAGAATTCTTTAAAAAAGGTGATAACAATGAGTAATATAGTAAATGTAGCGTGGATGTATCCTGATATACTTAATTTACATGGTGAAAGAGGTAATGCAAAAGCATTTGAACTTGTAAGTAAAAAAATGGGTGTTAAACTTAATATTGATAGGATAGATGATATAGATTCAAATATAAATTATGAAAACTATGATATTTTACTTTTTAATGCTGGTGAATTAAAACATATTGAAAAGGTAAAAGAAAGATTAGAAAATGATATAGATAAAATAAAAGAATATATAAAAAATAATAAAATAATATTTGTAACAGGTACAACAGGAGCTTTATTTGCGCATAATATAAATAGATTAGATGGTAGTTCCTTTAATGGATTAAATCTTCTTGATATGGATGTAAAAGAAAGAAGTATGGTACTTGGTGATGATTTATATTATAAATTTGAAAAAATGGAAATAATGTCATCACAAATACAAATGATAGATATTACTTTAAATAAAGCAAAAGAGTTTGGAAAAATAATATATGGTTATGGTAATAATGGAAAGAATGAAGGCGCTAGAAATAAAAATTTATTATTTACAAATGCACTTGGTCCAGTACTTGTAAAAAATCCATGGCTTACTGAATATTTAATTAATTTAGCATTAAAAAATAAAGGACTAAAAGAAATAAACAAAAAGATAGATTTTGATTTAGAATTAAAATCTTTAGAAAGTGCTAAAGAATTTATAAATAAAAAACTAGAAAGTGAAAAAAATACTAAAAAATAGTACTTTTTTTCATTTGAGTGAAAAAACTTTACAAGTAAATTATGTTTGTGGTTGTTTTTTAAAGCACATTATAGTAAAATATAATAAGTAAAAAAGGAGTGTTAATATGGGAAGAGCATATGAAGTTAGAAAAGCATCAATTCAAAAAACAGGAGCAGCTAAAGCAAAATTGTATTCAAATTTCGCAAAAGAAATTTATTTAGCAGCTAAACAAGGTGGAACAAGTATTGATGCTAATGCAAGTTTAAAAAGATTAGTAGAAAAGGCTAAAAAGAGTCAAGTACCAGCAGATATAATTAATAGAGCAATTGATAAAGTTAATAATGGTGCTGATGAAAGTTATACATCTTGTAGATATGAAGGATTTGGTCCAGGAGCATCTACTTTAATAGTTGATTGCTTAACAGATAATGTAAATAGAACTGTAGGTCTTGTAAGAGCAGCATTTACTAAATGCAAAAGTAAATTAGGTGTAGAAAATTCAGTATCACATTTTTATGAAAATTTATCAGTAGTTGGATTTAAAGATATGAGTGAAGAAGAAGCATTAGATGCTTGCTTAATGGATGATGTAGATATTAAAGATATTGAAACAGATAATGATTTAACTATTATTTATGGTGATCCAAAAGATTTACATAAAATAAAAGAAGCTTTAAGAAAAGCAAAAAATGATATAGAATTTGAAATTGATGAAATAAGTATGCTTCCACTTGATAAAGTAAAATTAGATGGTGAAGAACTTGAAATGTTTAATAAACTTTTATCTATGCTTGATGATGTAGAAGATGTTCAAGAAGTATATCATAATGTAGAACTATAATTAGTTCTTTTTTATTAGAAAAAACACATTTAAAATGTGTTTTAATTTTGCGCTATATTTTCATTATTTTCTTCATCAGAATTTTCATTATTAGCATTCTTATCAATAACTATATCTTCAACATCAAGTTCTATTAATTTAATTATTTCTTCAAAAGTAGTTAAACCTTGAGCAACCTTAATAAGACCATCTTGTAGAAGAGTATGAATATTTTCACTATAAACTAAGTTCCTAAATTCTTCTTTTTTAACACTATTAGAAATTGCATCCCTTATATTTTCATCAATAAGTAATACTTCATGTATAGCAATTCTTCCTCTATAACCATTCATACAGTGATCACAACCATCACCAGCTACATATATTTCATTAATATCAGCATTTAGATTTTTCTTAAATATATATTTTTCATATGGTGTAGGAGTAACTTTCTTTTTGCAATATGGGCATAACTTTTTAGCAAGTTTTTGTGAAATAATTCCTGCTAGGGAAGCAGCAAGTAAATATCTTTCAACATCCATATCAAGAAGTCTTTCAATAGTATTAAGAGAGTTATTAGTATGAAGAGTAGAAAGAACTAAGTGACCAGTTACAGATGCTCTAACAGCAATAGTAGCAGTTTCATCATCACGAATTTCACCAATCATAATAATATCAGGGTCTTGTCTTAATATTGATCTAAGTACATTTGCAAAAGTAAGACCTATTTCACTATTAACTTGTACTTGGTTAATTCCAGGTAAATCCATTTCAACTGGATCTTCAACAGTTATAATATTTGCTTCTTCCTTATTAAGTCTTTGTAAAATAGAGTATACAGTAGTAGATTTACCAGTACCAGTCGCACCAGTAACAAGTATAATACCATTAGGTAAATTAATCATTTTTAAAATCTTATCATAATTATCTTTAGTAAAACCTAATTTTTCAAGACCTTGAACACTCATAGAATAATCAAGAATACGAATAACTATTTTTTCACCCATATTTGTAGGAAGGGAAGAAACACGCATATCAAGAGGTATACCATTTAAAGAAGTTTTTATCGCACCATCTTGTGGAAGTCTATTTTCAGTAATATTCATACCAGCGATTATCTTAATTCTTGTTATTAAATTTTTCTTATATTCATTTGGAACACTAGCATAGTCAATTAAAGAGCCATCAATTCTTATCCTAATCTTTAAAGTATCATTAAGTGGATCAAAGTGAATATCACTGGCTCTATTTTTAGTAGCGTCTATAATTATTTCATTAACTATTTCAACAATAGGTAATTTTTCAAAATCAAAATTCTTAAGCATAATTTTTCCCTCTTTTTATTCCTTCTTTTTATTGTACATAAATAATTTACTCTAGTATTTATTACAAAAATATTATATAATATTCTTATGATAATATCAAGAGTAAGGGTGAAATAATATGTCAAAAAATAACCAGGGATATTTTCTTGTAGAAACAATAATAGTACTTGCTATAGTAGCGACAATAATAACAACTTTATATGTAAATTCAGGTCAAACATATATAAAACATAAGAATGAACTTACAAAATATAATACAGTAGATGGATTATATAGTGCGAATGCTGTAAAAAAATACTTGTATACTTATGAAGAAGATTTAAAAAAAGCTGCTAAAGAAAATGGATATACAAATGTAAATAATTATTTTAAAAATAAAAATTTAGATTTAACTAAAATGGATTTTTTTAAAGAATTAAATGTAAATAAAGTATATTTATCATTATATGATATGAAAGATTTATTAAAAGATAATGAATTAAATACAAATATAAAAGAAGATTTAGGTAATATAGAAAATGATAATAAATGTGTATATAGATATATAGTTATATTTAATGATTACAGTTATTCAGTTTCTAATTTAAGTTGTATAAAATAGTAAAGGAAATGTAATATGAAAAAAGAAAAAGGATTTACACTAGTAGAAGTAATAGTTAGTTTTTCACTTATGAGTGTTGTAATGATATATTTACTTAAAACAATAGCAGTAATAAGTACAGAACAAACAAATATATTAACTTTAGAAAACTATTCAGTATATGAAAGTACTGTTTTAAAGAAAATATATAAAGATATAAATAATGCATATAATATTGATGTAAAAGAAGAAAACGATATTGACAGTCTGTTCAAGAGCGGCGGCACATCTGCGCTGCTCAGTGCGGTTTCGGGACTGGATGATTTTGAGCTGATTTGCTTCTTAGTCGTGAAATAAGGAGGGCTTGCGATGCTTGGGTTTCCTGCATCTACGGAGTTTGGCAAAAGAATACCAAAGCAGAAGTTCTATGAAAATCTTGATGTTTCCCCTGCTTTGCGCCGTGTGTTTGTCGACCAAATCAAACTGGTGTATTGGCGAAATAAGCTGGCAGCGTCTACACTGAATATTGCTGCGGGTGAAGCAGTCACCGAGATCGAAGTGTTCGAGGTGCGTCTGAATGATCCGCAGCTTGATGAAGCGGTGCTGAAACAAATCGACAAGGAAATCCCGTACCATATCCTCTTTATTTTGACCTGTGACGGCAAGGCGCAAGCGTGGATCGGCTACAAGGAGGCTGCTGCGTCCGGCAGCAACGCCTTCAAGGTCAGCCGCTATTATCACACCGACTGGATGCCGGAAGACGAGCTGCATCTTAGTATCGACGGCTTGAACATGGATGCCGTCTATGAAAGCCTTGTCCGCCAGATTGCCGGGGACAAGCTGCAAACAGATTCCGGTGAGAGTCTGAAAGAATCCGTTGCGCGTGATGAAAAGAAGAAGCAGCTTGAAAAACAGATTGCCGCACTGGAAAACAAAATGCGGCGTGAGAAGCAGTTAAATAAGCAGATGGAAATGAACGCAGAACTGAAAAAGTTGAACCGAAGTTTGGAGGATTTATAAATGGACAAAATGAAATTTGAATCGCCGGATATGACGGCGCAGAACATAGACCGCATTGCTGCCCTGTTTCCGAACTGCATCACGGAGATGCTGGACGAAGAACACAGCACGCCGGAGAAAAAGGCGTACAAGCGGGCGGTCAATTTTGAGCTGCTGAAACAGATGCTCTCGCCGGACGTGGTGGTGGACGCCATCCTGGCCAAGCAGAATCTGG
>ERZ824600.966-NODE-966-length-38970-cov-13.422356_pt1 | contig 38970 bp, 42 predicted proteins | sample MGYA00519933_ERZ824600 | MGnify/ENA primary metagenome ERZ824600 (study PRJEB31778, sample SAMEA3449178) | human gut metagenome | biome: human gut; feature: human-associated habitat; material: faeces | place: United Kingdom | collected 2010/2012 ... | reverse complement strand
ACAATAGCAGGAGTAATATATCAAAGAGGGGCATTTAATGTTGTTGATGATGGGCAGATAAATTTATCGCCTAATAGTACAGCAAAAAAAGCAGCACAAGATGCACTAAACGGTTGGGATCCATCATATGGCGCAATATATTACTTTAACCCAAATACAGCAACAAATAAATGGATATGGTCAAGACCAATGACAGTAACAATTGGAAAGCATAGATTTTGTAAATAGAAGCATAACTTTTTGCAACAAATTATCAACCAAGAGGCACAGCATAAAATAATTACTTACTATAATGCAAAAGGATTACAAAAACTCTTCAATAACACCAAAGTGCTATTGAAGAGCTTTTTTTAAAGTATTATGCAGATTAATCCGCCACTGCCTTCATTTACTATACGTTCAAGAGTTTCTTGAAGTTTACCTTGCGCTTCTTCTGGCATTTTAGATAATTTATTTTGCAAACCTTCATTAACAAGTTCATGTAGACTTTTTCCGAATATATTGGATTCCCATATCTTTTTAGGGTCATTTTCAAATTCAGAAAGTAGATAATTTACTAAATCTTCAGATTGTTTTTCACTTCCTACAATAGGAGAAACCTCGGTTTCTATGTTTGCTTGAATCATGTGAATAGAAGGCGCTTTTGCCTTTAATTTTACGCCAAATCTTGAACCCTGTTTTACCATTTCTGGCTCCTCTAAAATTAATTCATCTATGGAAGGTGTTACAATACCATATCCTTTTGCTTTGACTTCTTCTAAGGCATATGCAATTTTATCATATTCTTTTTTAGTATTGGCAAATTCGGTTATTGTAGAGAATAAATCACCTTCATTTGAAATATCAACTCCGGAAATTTCTGTTAGGACCTTATAGAACAATTCATCCATTAAATTTATGGAAATATTTACACTGCCATCTCCTAATTTAATTTCGTCTAATATAGTTCTTGTTATTATTTCAGTATTTTGCAATTTATCAATACCACTATTTATTTGCTTTAACACACTAATATTTGCAAATGCTTCTTTTATTTCCTTATATAATTCTGCTTTTAGCCAGTGTTCGCTATTTAAACCATCTACCCATTTAGGAAAAGTAATATTTAATGTTTCAATAGGAAATTCATATAATATTTTGCCGAAAATATTATTAATATCATCTAAATTTAAACGAGAACAATCAGTAGGCAATACTGGTGTTTCATATTTCTTTTCCAATTTTTGAGCCAATTCTCTAGTATAATCAGAAGAAGGATCATCTGTATTAAGAACAATAACAAAAGGTTTGTTAATTTCTTTCAGTTCTCTTACAACTCGCTCTTCTGCTTCAATATAATCTTGACGAGGAATATCTGTAATTGTGCCATCAGTAGTTATTAAAATTCCTATGGTAGAATGTTCTTGGATAACTTTTCTAGTTCCTATTTCTGCAGCTTGCTCAAAAGGAATTTCTTCGTTAGACCAAGGTGTTTTTACCATTCTAGGCATATCATCTTCCAAATAACCAATTGCATTATTCACAAGATAACCAACACAGTCTACTAAACGAGTTTTTAATTTTAGGTTATCCCCAACAGTTATCTCAACAGCCTCATTTGGAATAAATTTGGGTTCAGTTGTCATTATTGTTTTGCCAGCAGCACTTTGAGGTAATTCATCTCTTGCACGTTCTCTTTTGTATTCATTATTTATATTTGGTATTACTAATAAGTCCATAAAATTTTTAATAAAAGTAGATTTGCCAGTTCTAACAGGTCCAACAACACCAACATAAATATCTCCATCTGTACGGTTAGCTATATCTTGATACAATTTTAAATTATCTTCCATTAATTAATTAACCCCCTTAAAAATGTTTGTACAAAATAACTTTATTTAATTTATATTAGAATATTTTTAAGTTATGACTAAAATGCAAAAAAATTTGCAAGAAAATAACCAATGTGATAAAATATGAATATCTTATATAAAGGATGGTGCATATGGAAGATAAAATAATAGAAAAGTTAAATCAAATGGGGCAGCAACATATAACAAAAAGGCTGGACAACAATGAAAATTTGCGAGGACAGATATGCAAAATTGATTTTGATGAAATAATGAAATTATACAAAGGCACAAAGAAAAATACTCCTATACTAGAAAAATATTTTGAAGGAATAGGATATGTTGAAAAAGATAAACTATCTATGGAAGAATATGGCGAGCTAGAAAAAATAGGAAATGATGTTATAAAAAACGGTAAATATGCAGTAGTAACAATGGCAGGAGGACAAGGAACAAGACTAGGACATATAGGACCAAAAGGTACATACAAATTAAACTTAGAAATAGGAGAAAAATATTTATTTGAAATTCTTGTAGATTCGCTAAAAGAAATAAAACAAAAATATGGAGTTACTATTCCGTGGTATGTAATGACAAGTAGGGAAAACAACAATCAAACAAAAGAATTTCTAGAAAAGCATAATTATTTTGGATACCCAAGTAAAGACATAAAACTATTTATGCAAGGAGAGCTTCCATTAATATCAACAGAGGGTAAAATTTTACTAGACAAAGATGGTTGCATAAAAGAAGCATCAGATGGAAATGGCGGAATATATGAAGCAATAAATAAAAATGGTATTTTAGCAGACATGAAGCAAAAAGGAGTAGAATGGATTTCTGTAGGAGGAATAGATAATGTATTGTTAAATATAGCAGATCCAATATTAATAGGACTTACTATTAAACAAAATAATCTAATAGGATCAAAATCTGTTGTAAAAGCAAATGCACAAGAAAAGGTAGGTGTATTTGGAAAAGTAAATGGAAAAACAAAAGTAATAGAGTATACAGAATTACCAAAGGAAATGGCAGAAAAAGTAGATGAAAATGGAAATTTAATATTTGGAGATGCAAATATATTAAATCATTTGTTTAATATAAAAGTATTAGAAGATTTGTCAAATGTAAAGTTACCATATCATACTGCACTAAAAAAAGCATCTTATTTAGATGAAGAAAACAATTATATTGAACCAGTAGAACCAAATGCATACAAGTTTGAAGCATTTATATTTGATGCATTTGAAAGATATGAGAATATGACTGTTTTAAGGGTTAAAAGAGAAGAAGAATTTGCACCAATAAAAAATGCGCAAGGTGTAGACAGCCCAGAAACAGCTACAAAATTATATAATGATAAAATGAAAGGAAGATTAAGAAATGAATAATATAACAGCATTAATAATGGCAGCAGGTACAGATGATAAAATGAAATCTAAAAAATCAAAGTTAGCACAAACTATATATGGAAAAGAAGTAATAAAAAGAGTTGTTAATTCAGTAAAAAAAGCTGGTATAGAAGAGGTTGGTGTAATAGTAGGAGAAAATAAAGAAGAAATAGAATCAATATTAAAAGATGAAGTAAAATACATATATCAAGAACAATGTTTAGGAACAGGTCATGCAATAATGCAAGCAATACCATATTTAGAAGAAAAATCGGGTAGAGTTTTAATATTAAATGGAAATATCCCATTAATTACAGAGCAAACTATACAAAAAATTGTGGATAAATCTATAAAAGAAGATGAAGTAGCTACAATACTAACAGGCATTATAAGTGAGCCAAAGGGATATGGCAGGGTAATAAGAAAAGAAAATAAAATATATGAAGTAATAGAAGAAACGGATTTGGAAGAGGTACAAAAAGGTATATTAGAAGTTAATGCAGGAGTGTATTGCTTTAAAATAAATGAATTATTAGAAATATTAGGAAAATTGCAAAAAAGTAGCATGGGATTATATTATATTACTGATGTTATAAAAATGATGAACACAAAAGGACTAAAAACTGGAGGAGTATTAGTAGAGGATAATACAGAAATTTTAAGTTTGCATACAAAATTACAATTAGAGATGTTAACCAGAATACTAAAAATAAGAATTAACACAATGCACATGAATAATGGTGTAACAATAGAAGATATGAATACTACATATATATATGATGATGTAGAAATAGGAATGGATACAATAATACATCCAAACACTACTATAAAATCAGGAGTTACAATAGGGGAGAACTGCGACATAGGACCTAATGCATATATAAGAGAAGGATGTAAATTGGCAAACAAAGTAAAAATAGGAAGCTTTGTTGAAATAAAAAAAGCAATAATAGCAGAAGGCACCAAAGTTCCACATTTATCATATATGGGTGATTGCGAAATAGGCACAAAATGTAATATAGGATGTGGTACAATTACTTGTAACTATGACGGGGTAAACAAACATAAAACAATAATTGGAGATAACAGTTTTATAGGCTCTAATGTAAACTTTGTTGCGCCAGTCAAAGTGGGAAGTAATGTAGTGATAGGAGCAGGTTCAACAATTACACAAGATGTTCCAGACAATGCATTGGGAATTGCAAGAGAAAGACAAACAAATAAAGAAAATTGGAAAAAATAGAAAAAAGGATGCCAACTATAATGTGAATGGCATCCTTAAAAAATGCATATGTGGCAAAGCAAAATGCACATTTAACAAAGCCACTTTTCTTATTGTTGATCTCCAGGCAATAAATAATCAACTACTCCGTAAACTATAGCACCTATTATTGCGGCCATCCAAGAAACTGTATAACCAGCGACAAAGTATTGTGTAACATATAAAACTACTGCTGAAAGCACAAATCCAACAAAACCTTTTCCAAATGAACTAGCATGTAGTCCTGTAAATTTTGTTATTAAATAATCAATAATAGTAAGAACTATTGCAGCAGCGGCTAAAGCCCAAAAACTATTAATTCTAAAACCAGGCGTAAAAAATGCAGTAATTGCAAGAACTACACCAGCAGTAATCAATCTACCTATTATTTGCCAAGCAGTACTTGTGCCATTCTGAGTATTAACGTTTGCATTATTTGTTGACATACTAAAACCTCCTATTAAAATCTTACCAATTTTATGGTTTTATAATTTTATTATTAACTAAAAAAAAAATATTATTCAAAAATGCGAATAATATATTTTTTTTGGTTAAAAATATTAGTAAAATAAACAAATTTGGAAAAAGGAAAAAATTAAAATGATAATTACATTTATAAGATCAATTATTTTATACATAATTGTATTAGTTGTTATGAGACTTATGGGAAAAAGAGAAATAGGCCAATTGCAACCATTTGAATTGGCAATATCTATAATGATAGCCGATTTAGCATCAATACCAATGGCAGATACAGGAATACCAATAACAAATGGAATAATTCCTATATTAGGGTTGTTAGTTATGCATTTAGTAATATCAATTATAAATATTAAAAGCATAAGAGGAAGAGAAATAATATGTGGAAGACCATCAATTTTAATATATAGAGGCAAAATAGATGAAAAAGTTTTGAGAAAAGAAAGATTTACGGTAAACGAATTAGAAGAAAGACTAAGAGGCAATAACATAGTAAATATAGGTGATATTGAATATGCAATATTAGAAACAAGTGGACAAGTAACTGTAATACAAAAACCAGAAAAAAGGAACACAACACCAGCAGATTTTAACATTCAGCCAGATTATGAAGGAATACCGTATGATTTGGTAATAGATGGTAAAGTAATGCATGAAAATCTAAAAATAATAGGTAAAAACTACGAATGGCTAAGAAAACAGGTAAGCAAATTTAATATAAAACCAGAAGAAGCGTTACTAGTAACATTGGACGGAAAAGGGCAAATGTTTTGCCAAGGCAAAAGTAAGGGAGGCCAAAAATAATGTATAGAGAGGCAGTAATAATAGTATTGATAATATTATTAATTATAATAGGAGATATATTAACACACAAATTTACTACAAAAACTGTAGCAGAAATTAGCAGAGAAATATTTTTGTTAACAGAAAGCGTAAAAAATAACAAGGATGATATTCAACAAAAATTAAACAATATAGAAAAAGCATGGGAAAAATATAGTGAAAAATTAGCATATTATATAGAACATAATGAATTAGAAAAAGTTGATACAGAAATAGTAAAAGCAAAAGCAGATATAGAAGTCCAGAACTATGCAATAGCAATAGAAAACCTAGAAAGATGCACATTTATTCTAGAACATATAAAAGACAAAAATTCATTAAAAATAGTAAACGTATTTTAGTGTCACTTTAGGTACGGTCCAAAAGTGACACATCTTTATTACTTAGGTAGTTTAGAATTTTAGCATCTGTTTTAAAATTAAATTTAATATAACTACTGCAAAGCTGTTGTGTTTTATATCCAAACTGCTTGTTAATTTTGTTTATTCCATATTTTCCATCTCCAATTATGGGATAACCAATATGAGCTAAATGTGCACGTATTTGGTGTGTTTTCCCAGTATGCAATTGTATGTCTAAAATACAATAATTTTTTTCAATATTTTTTTCCAATACTTTATAAGACGTTACTATTTTTACATATCCTTTTTGAGGTGTGTCAGAAATGTATACTAGAGCTTTTTTATTATCTTTAAACAGGTAAGCCTCTAATGTTTGACTTTTAATATTAGGTATTCCATATACCATTGCTTTATAATGCTTTTCAATCTCTCTATTTTTAAATTTCTGTAATAAAATATCTAAAGCATCTTTGTTTTTAGCGAAGATTAATAAACCAGTAGTATTTCTATCTAACCTATGACAAGGTTCAATATAGACATACTGCCTTTTCAAAATAGAAGTTATAGAATTAGAGCCAGTAACTTCTATTTCGGCAGGTTTATCTATAATTAGAATATTATCATCTTCATATACTTTGTTGAAATTACAATGATTTTGCTTAAAAAGAAATTCATCAGAAATGAATATTTTAACAGAATCACCAGTCTGTAAAAATACATTAGAGTTTACTTTTATATCATTAATACGAATATCTTTTTTTCGTAAAGCTTTATATATGGTGTTAGTACATAAACCATCAAAATTATCTAACAAAAAAGGAACTAATTTTTTACAATTATACTTATTTTCAACAACTAATTCTTTCATAATCTCTCCCACTCCGATTTGGTCCAATTAGGGACAGTCCCCCAATGTCCCGTTTTCCCAATTAGGGACTGTCCCCAATTGGGCCAAGTAAATCTTTTACTACTTCTCCTGCAATAATTAGTCCTGCAACAGATGGTACAAAAGCAATGCTTGCAGGTGTTCTTTTTAAGCTTTCGTCTTTATTAAATCTGTTAGGGATTTCTTTAGAATAAACAACCTTTAAATGTTTTATTCCTCGAATACCAAGTTCTTTTCTCATTACTTTAGCTAAAGGACATACAGAAGTCTTAGAAATATCAGACACTTCAAATCTAGTAGGGTCAAGCTTGTTTCCTGTTCCCATTGAGGAAATAATGGGAATATTTTTGCTTTTTGCTGTTTCTACTAACAAAATCTTAGAAGTGACAGTATCTATTGCATCAACTATATAGTCATAATTTTTTACTAAAAAGTCGTTAGTTGAAGAATTATAAAATTCTTCAAAAACATTAATATTTAAATCTGGATTTATGTTTAATAATCTTTTCTTAGCTACTTCAACTTTAGCCATTCCAATAGTAGTTGTATCAGCAATTAATTGTCTATTAATATTAGTAATATCAACCATATCACTATCTATTAAAACAATATTACCAACTCCACTTCTAACCAAGCCTTCCGCAACATAAGAACCAACGCCACCACACCCAAATATGGCAACAGTAGAATCTTTTAATTTATTTATATTATCTTTACCAATTAACAATTCAGTGCGAGCTAACCAATTTAACAAATCTATCTCCTCCTAACAATATTATTAATTATAACACATAAAATACAAATAAGTAGAAATATTGAAAAATTTTGAATTTTATTATACAATATGAGTTAATAAGAGAAAAATGTAGGTATTAATTCTATACAAATAATGTGTAGGGACAAACCTATTCTTACTGATGAAAAACATACTAGATTACAAGAAAAATAAGATGAAGGAGATGGATTAACATTAAAAAGATATTTTCAAAACAAACATGGAAGATTGCGGGAATTACATATTTAGTAGTAGGAATTCCAATACTATTAGCATATTTAGCATTCTTGCAAGATACACTAATGGCTCGGCATATTTGGGGTGATGTTAATGGGTTATTCAATTTATGTATTTTTCCCTGTTATGGTAATTGGTAGTATTATTCATATAAATATAATGTTAAAACCAATTGCTAAATTTGTAGTTATTGGGTATTTAATATTAACAGTTGGTGTTGCAAGTGTGCCAATTGGAATATCATTTTATAAAAATAATGAAGAAAAGAAAGAAATCAAACAAAAAGATGAATATATTAGCAATTCTATTGGTTATGAAATTCGTAAAGTTTACCCTGATGCAGAATTTTATTGGTATTATAATTATGCTATTGTAAAGCTAGGTGGATACAAATTTGAAAATCAACCGGTGTTCAATTATGGAAATCAATCTGATTATGGTGGAGAAATAGCTAAATGGAAGAAGATAAAAAGTACAAAAGCTTTTTCGAATTTTCCATATGAAGTTGAAGTTAACTATTATTTTGAAAATATGGAAATTCCTTTTGTATCATTTGATATAAAAAACTTTTATTTAGATTACAATAAAAATGGTATCTCAAAAGAAGTATTAGAAAATATAAAAGTAAAAATACAACAACAGCTTTATAAATACTATGATAATGATAAAATTAATATAAGTTATAATAATACTATTAAAGTTATGATTAACAAAAAAATAAACACAAACACATATGAAGAAAAAACAACAACTGAGAGATGGAAAGACTTCATAAAGCAAAACAATATAAACACAGATCTTGTTGTAATCAATGTTGAATATAGGGATCTTAACACTAATAGTTCAAGATATTATAATGTAAATAGAAACGAGTGGTCTGGAAGTTATAATGAGGCAAGTTAAATATAAATATATTTGATTCACTAGTAAAAAAAGAGAGAATTAATATAAAGCGAATGTGGAAGAAAAATTAAAATGGATAGTAGAGGTAACTAAAGAACAAAAATCTTTAGTTATTTTTTTGTTACTTATCTCAATAGTATTAAACCTTATTATTAATTATAATACACAAAATACGATTTTTGCTGTTGTGTAAACTTAAAAGAATAATTTTTAATTTTATTCATAAGATTAAATAATAAGTGCAAAATTGCGAGAGGATAGTGTAAAGTAATCTATGAAAAATGTAGGGGCGATTTTAATCGCCTGTACTTCGAAGAAATTACTAAAAAAGAGAGGAGTAATCCAAATGATAAAAAATAAAAATATTATATATAAAGCATTAAGCCTATTATTTGTATTAATATTTGCTTTTGCTGTTATAAAAACTAAAGATGAAAAGTCAAGTGTGGCTACAAATGCAGAAATTTTAAGCAATACAAAGATTGGGTGGGGAATAAGAAGAAATGATAATCACGAACAGCCAGATTTAGGAGCTAATAATAAAAGAATCCTAGAAAAATATGAAGGAATTTGTATGGGCAATGCAAGCAAGCCATATGTGTATTTGACATTTGATGAAGGATATGAAGCAGGATATACAGAAAAATTTTTAGAAGTTCTAAAAAAGAATGAGGTTAGTGCTACATTCTTTATAACTGCTCATTATGTGAATACACAACCTGAATTGGTAAAAAAAATGATAGACAATGGTCATATTATTGGTAATCAATTTTAAGTTACTTCTATGTACCTAAAATAAAAAAGTTATAAAACCTAGGTAAATAGCTGCTTTGCAAAGAAAAGAATAAAACAAGTTGATTATTCAATTTGTTTATTTTTTTGTTCTCCAATTGTTCTATGTACCATTTTTAAATAGGGCTAGAGATTATAAAAAATTGCTTATTATTATTGAAAAAAAAATATAGAAAGTATATAATATAATTATATAAAAGAAAGGATTGAAAATTATGAATGAAAAAATAGAGAAATATTTTAAATTATTACACCCAGAATATGATGGATTAGAACCAGGAAAACAAACTGAATTGATGGATGACAGAGCATTTATAGCAGAGCATATAGACGAAATAGATAAGTATTATGAAGGTCGTATGAGAGAAGGAAGTTTAGCACAACAAAACGGTTTGACAGAACAAGAAATAATAGCGAATGCATTGAGAGAAGTAAAAATAAATAAATATTTCGAAATATTACATCCAGAGTATGATACATTAACACCAGGAGAAAAATATGAAGTAATAGATGATATAGGATTTATAGAAGAGCATATAGACGAAATAGATAAGTATTATGAAGGTTGTATGAGAGAAGGAAGTGTAGCACAACAAGACGGTTTGACAGAACAAGAAATAATAGCGAATGCATTGAGAATAGTAAAAGTAGATAAATATTTCGAAATATTACATCCAGAGTATGATACATTAACACCAGGAGAAAAATATGAAGTAATAGATGATATAGGATTTATAGAAGAGCATATAGACGAAATAGATAAGTATTATGAAGGTTGTATGAGAGAAGGAAGTGTAGCACAACAAGACGGTTTGACAGAACAAGAAATAATAGCGAATGCATTGAGAATAGTAAAAGTAGATAAATATTTCGAAATATTACATCCAGAGTATGATACATTAACACTAGGAGAAAAATGTAAAGTAATAGATGACAGAGTATTTATAGCAAATCATATAGACGAAATAGATAAGATTTGTAAAGAACATGGAATTGAACATAATGGAATGACAGAACAACCAATACTTCAAGAAGCAATAAAAAGGTTAAGGGAAGAGATACCTGTTCAAAGAATTGGACAAGTAACAATAAATACGCCAACAGCAGCAAAGAAAAAAGCAGAACAAGTGGAAAACAATGAAAATACAAGAGATAATATAAAAGAAGGAGAAGAAGTAGGAGATGATAACTAAAGAATATGCGATGGCATATACAGAAGTCATTGAAATATTAAAACACGTACCAGATGAAGATGTTAATAAAATTCCAAAAGAAAAATTAGAATTTTATAAAGCTAATATGGACAATGAGTATAAATATAAATTAGATATGACAAAAGAATTTGAAGAACAAGAAATATCTGATATTACAAAAGCGATTTTAGCCAATATATTTAGAGATTATTGGGCAACATCTTATCAAAAAGAAAGAATAGAAGCAAAAGAAAAATATGATATAGAAAAGTTAGAAGAAGAGAAAAGAGAAAAATATAATCCAGATAATGTATTTAAAAATAATAAAGAAGAAACATTTGTAGAAAATACAAATCTACCTGTTGAAATAAAAAAGGAAACATTCTTTAAGAAATTAATTAGTTTTATAAAAGGATTATTTAATAAAACTAATTGATATAAATAACCGTTTTGCAAAAATAACTAAAGAACAAAATCTTTAGTTATTTTTTTATGATTTGCCTCATAGTATTAAACAAAAAAAGTTGGAGGCAAGTTATATGGACAATCAAAAAAATAAAGTTGAAATTTCCTATGGAGAACTATATTTTAAAGAAATAATTGAAGATGTATTAAAAAAAGAATTTATAGAAGAAATAAAATAATTTAAGAAAGGAAAAGTGCCAATGGAAAATGGTAAATACAAAGTTGCAAAATATATGAGATTATCAAGAGATGATGGGGATGATAGAGAAAGTGAAAGTATAGAAAATCAAAGAGATATTATTGATAATTACATAGAAGAACATGAAGATTTAGAAGTAATTGGAGAATATGTAGATGATGGCTTTACTGGAACGAACTTTAACAGACCCGGATTTCAAAAAATGGTAAAAGATATCGAAGATGGAAAAATAGACTGTATTATAACAAAAGATTTATCAAGACTTGGAAGAGATCATATAGATACAGGGTATTATTTAGAAAGATACTTTCCTGCAAAAGCAATAAGGTATATAGCAATTCGGAGATAATGTAGATACTTTGAGACCAGATGGACTTCAATTTTTAACATTCAAATTAAGTTTTAATGATTATTATGCACAAGACATTTCGAATAAAATAAAAAGCGTAAAAAATAGAAAAATTGAAAAAGGTGAGTTTCAGGGTGGAATAGCTCCTTATGGATATAAAAAAGATGAAAGAATAAAAAATCATTTAATAATAGATGAATATGCAGCAAACATAGTAAGACAAATATTTGACATGTATGTAAATAGAGGAATGTCTACAACTAAGATAGCAGATGAACTAAATAAAAAAGAAATATTAGCTCCAGCAGAATATTTAAAAATCCCAATATATATGCAAAAGAAAAGTGGTAATCCAAATGTTAAATACTTATGGCTTAGAGCACAAATAGGAAAAATATTAAAAAATGAAGTATATATAGGAAATGTTGTAGGAAGAAAATATCAAAAAGTAAGCCACAAGATAGCAAAAGTAAGAATGACAAAAGAGGAAGAACGTGTAATAGTAGAAAATATGCATGAACCAATTATTGATTTAGATACATGGAATAAAGCTCAAGAGAAGTTAAAAAGTAAAGTAATCACGAGAGATAGAAAGTATGATCAACCATTAAAAGGATTAATTTTTTGCAAAGAATGTGGGAAAATAGCAACTTTAAGATGCAGAACAGAAACAAGAAAATCAGGAGCAGTATGGAGAGCAGATTATTTTATATGTTCAAATAGAAATAGTTATACAGGACTTTGTGATTGTAAACAAATACAAGCAAAAATTATAGAAGATGAAATAAAAAATGTATTGAAACAAGAAATGCAAAAAATTACTTATTCTAAAGAGGAATTAAAGAGAATATATAAAGAATCACAAATTGAGTTAAAAGAAGAAAAAAATAAACTAGACAGAAAACTAAAAAAATATAATGAAAAAATAAATTCTACTAATAGTATGTTAAAAGATTTATATGAAGACAAAACAAACAATATAATTACATTAGATGATTTTGAAATGTTTTATAAAGATACATTAAAAGAAAAAGAAGAATATATAGAAAAAATAAAAGAGTTACAGATTGAAATAACGCAAATAAACAAAAAATTAGATAATGTAGATATTGATAAAATAGAAAAACAAGCAAAAGAAGTTTTAAACCTAGAAAATATAACAAAAACAATGTATCAAAAGCTAATTGAAAGAATAGAATTTGATAAAGAAAAAAATATTTATATAAAATTTAAATTTTTAAAATATATAGATACATAAACTAATTCCTCTAAGTCTAGTAATTAGTTGAAATTTTAATTATTACTGGACTTAAGAGAACTTAAATACATACAGTAAACCATAAAAGTATGCCAGATTTAACAGTTGAACAAATTAAATCAGAGGTTATGAACTTACATACAACAATATATGAAAAATATGGCTATGAAATGAAATATATAAGGCCACCTAAAGGAGAATATAGTGAAAGAACGGTAAATTTCACTAACACTTTAGGGTATAAGACAGTAATGTGGTCTTTTGCATATGATGATTGGGACGAAAAGAAACAAGGAAGAGAAGAATATGCAAAAGAAAAAATACTTAAGAATATTCATAATGGTGCTGTAATATTATTACATGGTAATTCTAAAGATAATGTTAATGTTTTGGATTATTGCATAAAAGAAATAAAGAAGATGGGATATGAATTTAAAAGTTTGGATGAATTTGAAAGATAATAATTATACAGTGGAGAGGAATGAGTTTTCAAGTGAGAAAAAAGCAAATAAAAAAAGAGAGTAGATTAAACAGATTACTAGAAATACCTAAGGAAATTTCGACAAATGAGCCAAGAATAGTAAATATGGGTTTTAATAAAATGCTTATAGAAAACTATAAAATAATACTAGAATATCAGGACTTTTTTATTAGAATTGGTACGCAAATTGGCATAATAAATGTAAATGGATTTGAACTAAAATTAAATGAAATGACGCCAGACGAATTATTGGTTACAGGTAAGATTGAAAGTATAGATTTAGAAAGAATGGTAGATGAATAGGGGGAAAACTTAGTGTACTTTAAAATTATTTTTTATTATATAGTTGGATATGTAAATATTTTTGTAGAAGGATACTTTATAGAAAAATTTATAAATATATGTAATAAACAAAAAATACTTTTATGGAATTTAAAAAGAGATAAAACAACTATTATTTATGCAAATGTAGGGATAAGAGATTTCAAAAAACTAAAAGCAATATGTAAGAAAACAAAATGTAAAATAAAAATAGAAGGTAAAAAAGGTTTGCCTTTTATTTTTAATAAATACAAAAAGAGAAAGATATTTGCAGTTGGTTTGGCAATAGTAATAATATCAGTAATTGCTTTGTCAAAATTTGTGTGGAATGTAGAAATAGTTGGAAATGAAAAAATTAATGTAGAAGAAATAATGATAATTGCAAACGAAAATGGATTGAAAGTAGGAGAACTAAAAAATAAAATAGATACAAAAAAAATAATAAATAAATTAAGATTGGAAAGAAATGATTTAGCCTGGGTGGGCATAGAACTAAAAGGTACTAATGCACTTATAAAAATAATAGAAGCAACTCCTAAGCCAGATATTATAAATGAAGAAGAATTTTGTAATATTATTGCAACAAAAGAGGCAGTTATAGAAAAAATAAGTGCCCAAAATGGTACTCCCGTAGTAAAAGAAGGAGACCTAGTAAAAAAAGGAACTGTATTAATAGAAGGTTGGTTAGAGGGAAAATTTACAGGAACAAGATATGTACACGCAACAGGCACTGTTAAAGGAAAAGTATGGTATACACAAAAAGAAAAAGTATATTTCAATCAACAAAAAAAAGAACAGACAGGGAAGGTTGAAAATAGATATTCCCTAAACTTAAATAAATTTAAAATAAATTTTAATAAAAGGGTTTCAAAATTTAAAAATTATGATACAATAGAGACGAATAAAAAATTAAAACTATTTGCCAATTTCTACTTGCCAATAGAGTTAATAAAAACCACCAATACAGAAGTAAATATAACAGATATAACTTATAGTATGGAAGAAGCAAAAAACATAGGCATAGAAAATGCAAAAAACAAATTAAATGAACAAATAGAAGACTTGAATAATATATTAAGCACACAAATTAATACAAATACTACAAATGAATATATAGAAGTAGAAGTTACATATGAGGTGCTTGAAGATATTGGGACAAAAGAAAAAATAGTATTTTAAAAGGAGGAACACAATATGGAAGAAAGAAGCTTAAGAGTTTATGATTCGGAGAAAACATTTTTCTCAAAGCTAACAAATACATTAACAAAAATAATTATACCAACACAAGTAGGAATAAATAGTATGCTTATTTCTATTAAAAGAAATAATGTACTAAAAACATATGAAAACACATTAGAAGATATAGAGAACGTAGAAAAAAAAGAAGCAATAAGGAAAAAGTTTGAAGACGTATATGCATTATATTTAGAAGCAGTAGATAAGCATATAATGGATTCAATATATAAAAAAGTTAAAAATGATACGGCAACAGATTTTGAAAAAAATGCATTATCAAAATACTATACAGTAATACATTTAAAAGATAGCGAATATTTAGAATACAAATACAGAAAACAAATATATTTATTGGAACTAGATTATCAATCAATAAAAAGAAGTGAAAAACCAAAACTATTAGAAAAATATAAAAAATTCTATCTAAAAGAAATGGAAGTTTTATATAAAGGATTATTAAAGCATTATTCCATAAAGTTAGCAGACAACCTAACATATGGAACGAAAGAAGAAACATATAATAAAATATTCTCAACAGTAGAAGAATACATATCAAATGTTATGCCTTTAAAATTTGAACAGGATAAATCAAAAGAATATGCACAAATATTAGAGGACTATAATAATTACGAGAAATTTGCAGTAGGAAAGCTAGACCAAAATGATAATATAGAAAAGAATATGATACTTTTAAGCATAAGCAGAAAATTGTTTACACATAGCTTACCATTAATTGTAGCCGAACAATGTTATATTAAATTGTTAAAAGATATAAGAAGCTTAATAGTGGATACTAAAGTTATCAGAAAACAAGAAAAAGCATACTCATTATTGATAAGATTAATAGAAGAATACAATATAAAGTTATTATCAACCAAAATATATTGGGATAAACCATCAGACAGAGAAGAGTACAAAGAGTTCTGGAAAAAATATCAAAAAATTAGTGAGCTAAAAGGTATAAATAATGCAGAATATAATGAACAATTAGAAATTTTATTTATAACTAATGATTTGAAAAAAGTAAGTTTAAATGAAAATAAATACTACAAAATAATTAAATTTTATAAAAATAAACTAGTTGAATTAGGGGTAATGAAAAACTTAAAAAATAGTTTTAGTTCAAATATAAATTTACATTCTACATCAAAGAAGTTGTGTAGAAAATAATAAAAATGAGGAAGTAAAATGGAACAGATAGAAATTCTTACAGAAGGAATAGAAGAAAAAGAAGAATACAAAGAAATTATTAAAACAGTATTAAAACAATGCTTTAAAGAAGAAAAATTGGGAAAACATATAAGCATAACAATAACATTAACAAACCCAGAATATATAAAAAGCATAAATAAAAAATACAGAAATGTAGATAATCCTACAGATGTGTTATCTTTTCCAATGTATGAAAGAGATGAAATTTCAACAATAAAAAAACAGAAATTTGAGACAATATTAGGCGACATATTAATATCTATACCTAAAGTACAAGAACAAGCAATAGAATATGAACACAGTTTTAAAAGAGAACTAGCATATATGGTAGTTCATGGGTTTTATCATTTAATGGGGTTTGACCATATGAATGAGGACGAGAAGAAAGAAATGAGAGAAAAAGAAGAAAACATACTAAACAAATTAAATATAGTAAATTAAATAAGAAAGGACAAGCAATGAATACAGAGCATAAAAAAGATAACAATACCGAAGAGAAAAAAATTAAAAACAGTAATTTTATAGATGCATGGAAAAATGCAATAAATGGTATAATATATGCTACTACAACCCAAGGAAATATAAAAAAACAATTGATAATAGCTGTGGCAGTAGTAATAATAAGCTTGTTTTTTAATTTGAATAAAGCAGAATTTTTAATATTTTTATTTACAATAATTTTAATAATATTTGCAGAAATGGTAAATACAGCAATAGAAACTGTTGTGGATTTATATGTAGATGTATATCATCCAAAAGCAAAAATTGCAAAAGATGTAGCAGCAGGAGGAGTAGTAATAACAGCTATAAATGCAATAATAGTAGCATATTTTTTGTTCTTTGATAAAATAAGCGATATGGGTATTGCATTTATACAAAATGTTGCAAATTCCCCTATACATTTAGCTTTTGCAACAATAGTAATTACTATGATAGCTACTTTAGCAATAATAGCATACTCTAAAACAAACAAGCATAAAGTATTTAATGAGAAATTTGTACCAAGCGGTCATGCTACAATTGCATTTGCAGCAAATACAATAATATGGATAACAACACAAAATCCAGTAATATTAATACTATCTCTTGTAATGGCGATATTAATAGCAGAAAGTAGAATACAAGCAAAAGAGCATAAACTTTCTGAAGTAATATTTAGTGCTTGTATGGGGATTTTAGTTGTTCTTATAATATATAGTATAAGTATAAATGTATTAAAGTTTTAGGAAAGGAATAAGATTAAACATGGAAGAAAGTAAAAAAAGCAGTAATGGAATCAAGATATTAATAGTTTTATTAATACTATTAATGATAGTAGCAGGAGTATTAGTAGCAATAAAATTTATACAGGGTAACAAAATTAAACAAACACAAACAAGTGCGGGAGTAGAAGAAAACAAAGAGCCAGAAAAAGAAGTAATAAAACTACCAACAACTTTTGCCGGAAAAGATAGACCAATTGCTGTAATGATAGATAACAATATAAATGCAATGCCACAGGCAGGATTACTAGAAGCGGATTTGGTTTATGAAATAATAGTTGAAGGCGGAGAAACAAGAATGATGGCAGTCCTAAAAGGAAAAGATGTTGAAAAAATAGGACCTGTTAGAAGTTCAAGACACTATTTTCTAGACTATGCATTAGAAAATGATGCAATATATGTTCATTTTGGTTGGAGTCCACAAGCAGAAAGTGATATATCTACAATGGGAGTAAATAACATAAATGGACTATATTATGATGGCTCATATTTTTGGAGAGTAAGCGAAAAATATGCACCACATAATGCGGTAATAAGTACAAAAAATATATTAAAGGTTGCAGAAAACAATGAATATAGAACAACATCAGAACAAAAACCTGTGTTGAATTATGTAGCAGATGAAATTGAATTAGAAGATGGCAAAGAAGCTGAAACAATTACAATTCCATATTCAGATTATAATACTGTAAAATACACATATAATGAAGATAAAAAAGAATATGTTAGATATTCAAGAGGAAAAAAACAAGTAGATTGGAATACAGACACAACAATAACAACAAAAAATATAATAGTAACATTTGCAGAAAACTATAGTTTAAATGATGGTTCGGGCAAAGGCAGACAAGGACTTGAAAATATAGGAAAGTTAAAAGGATATTATATTACAAATGGAAAAGCAATAGAAATAACATGTGAAAAAACCTCAAGAACAGCGCAAACCGTATACAAAGATTTACAAGGTAACGAAATAAAAGTAAATGATGGTAAAACATTTATACAAATTTGCCCATTAAATGCAAATGTAAAGATAGAAGGAAATACTAAAACAACAGAAGAATAACAAAAAAGGGCAGGAGAATAAATCCTGCCTTTTGATTTAAGGATAGTGTAAAGTAATCTATGAAAAATGTAGGGGCGATTTTAATCGCCCGCACTTCGAAGAAATTACTAAAGAAGATTTAAGAAAAGAGGAAAATATATGGAAAATGAAAATTGCAAATGTATAGAAAATCAAATAAAAGAAGACATGGTACAAATATTAGAAAAATATACTACAGATAGAGATAATTTAATACAAATATTAAACGAAACACAAGAAAAATTTGGGTACATCCCTAAAACATCACAATTGGAAATATCTAAATACTTAAATATACCAATGGCAGAAGTGTATGGAGTAATAACTTTTTATTCAAGGTTTACATTAGAACCAAAAGGAAAATACGCAATATCAGTATGTTTAGGAACCGCATGTTTTGTAAAAGGCTCAGAACAAATATTAAACAGATTAAAAGATAGGCTGAAAATAGATGTAGGGCAAACAACAGCAGATGGGAAATTTTCTATAGATGCTACAAGATGTGTGGGGGCATGTGGACTAGCTCCTGTATTTACAGTAAATAACGAAGTACATGGTAAAGCAACAGTAAAAAAATTGGATGAAGTGTTAGATGAATTAATGAGTAAATAAAAACGTGTAGTGCACGAATGAAAAGGAGAAAAATATGAAATCTGTAGAAGAAATAGAACAAATAAGAAAACAAAAAAGAGAAGAATTAGACCTAAGAGTAAATTTAAACTCTGCAACAAGAGAAAAGCATATATTAGTATGTAGAGGAACAGGTTGTACATCTTCAAAATCCCCAGAAATAATAGAAAACTTTAAAAAAATAATAGAAGAAAAAAATATACAAAATGTAAGAGTTATACAAACAGGTTGTTTTGGGTTATGTGCTAAAGGACCAATAGTAATAATAAGACCAGAAGATACTTTTTATGCTAATTGCAAGCCAGAAGATTGTGAAGAAATTATAAATTCACATATATTAGAAGGAAAAATAGTAGAAAGATTATTATGCAAAGATATAGATGGAAGCATTGTAAAAAAATTGGATGATTTACAATTCTATAAAAAACAAAAAAGAATAGCACTAAAAAATTGTGGAGTAATAAATCCAGAAGATATAGACGAATACATAGCATTTGATGGATATAAGGCTTTAGAAAAGGTGTTATTTGAAATGACACCAGAAAGTGTAATAGAAGAAGTAAAAAACTCCGGATTAAGAGGAAGAGGTGGAGCAGGTTTTCCAACAGGTAAAAAATGGGAACTAACAAGAGCTGCAAAGGAAAAGCAAAAATATGTTGTATGCAATGCAGATGAAGGCGACCCAGGAGCATTTATGGATAGAAGTATATTAGAGGGAGATCCACATTCTGTTGTAGAAGCAATGATAATAGCAGGATATAGTATAGGTGCAAATAAAGGATATATATATGTAAGAGCAGAATATCCAATTGCAGTACATAGATTTGATATTGCTATAAAACAAGCAAGACAATATGGACTACTAGGTAATAACATATTTGGAACAGAATTTAGTTTTGACATAGAAATAAGATTAGGAGCCGGTGCTTTTGTTTGCGGAGAAGAAACAGCTTTGTTGGAATCAATAGAAGGAAGAAGAGGACAACCAAGATTAAAACCTCCATATCCAGCAAATGAAGGACTATGGGGAAAACCAACTTTAATAAACAATGTAGAAACATATGCAAATATAACTAGAATAATACTAAATGGAGCAGATTGGTATTCAAACATAGGAACAGAAAATTCAAAAGGAACAAAGGTATTTGCATTAGGCGGAAATGTAGTTAATGTAGGATTAGTAGAAGTGCCAATGGGAACAACATTAAGGGAAATAGTATATGACATAGGCGGGGGAATTCCAAATGGAAGAGACTTTAAGGCAGCACAAACAGGAGGTCCATCAGGAGGCTGTATACCAAAAGAACACTTAGATACACCAATAGACTATGAATCATTAAAAACAATAGGTTCAATGATGGGGTCTGGCGGACTAATAGTAATGGATGACTCAAAGTGTATGGTTAATTTAGCAAAGTTTTATTTGGACTTTACAGTAGACGAATCTTGTGGAAAATGTACACCTTGTAGAATAGGAACAAAAAGAATGTTAGAAATATTAACTAAAATATGTGATGGAAAAGCAGACATACAAGATTTAGAAAAATTGGAACAATTAGCAATAAATATTTGTAGAACTGCAGTATGCGGGTTAGGACAAACAGCGCCAAATCCAGTTTTGTCAACATTAAAGTATTTTAGAGAAGAATATTTAGACCATATAAAACATAAAACTTGCAAAGTTGGAGAATGCAAAGCACTAACAAATATTTCTATAAATCCACAAAAATGCAAAGGATGTGGAATATGTAAAAGAAATTGCCCAGTTAATGCGATTTCAGGGGAGCCCAAACAAGTACATATAATAGATAAAGACATTTGTATTAAATGTGGAACTTGTGTAGCTAACTGCCCGTTTCATGCAATCGGTTGATAATTTGAATTTAGAATAATAGTAGAAAGGATTGTAAATTAAGATGATTAATCTAAAGATAGATGATAAAGAAGTACAAGTTGAAGAAGGTACCACAATATTACAGGCTGCTAGGCAAGTGGGAATAGATATTCCTACATTATGTTTTTTAAAAGATATAAATGAAATTGGCGATTGCAGAATGTGCATTGTACAAGTGGACGGAAGAAGAGGTTTTGCTACATCTTGTATACAAAAAGTAGAAGAAGGAATGAATGTAAGAACACATTCAAAAGAAGTTATAGAAGCTAGAAAAGTGATATTAGACTTAATATTGTCAAACCATCAGCGCGATTGTCTAACATGTACAAGAAATGGAAATTGTGAGTTGCAAAATTTGGCTGTAAAATTTAATGTAACAGGCGTAGAATATGAAGGAGAAAAAAACAAACACAAAATAGATGATTTGTCTCCATCAATAGTTAGAGATTTTAATAAATGCATTTTATGTAGAAGATGTATTTCAGTATGTAAAAAAGTACAAAAAATAGGCGCAATTGATTGTATAAATAGAGGTTTTAAGTCTTGCATATCAACAGTAGGAGACCATAGCTTAAATGATGTTAATTGCACATTTTGCGGACAATGCATAGAAGCATGTCCTGTAGGAGCTTTAAAAGAGAAAGATTCAACACAAAAGGCATGGGAAAAATTAAAAGATCCAGAAACTTATGTAATAGTACAAACTGCACCAGCAGTTAGAGTAGCATTAGGAGAAGAATTTGGAATGCCAATAGGGACAAATGTAACAGGGAAAATGGTTTCAGCACTAAAAAGACTAGGCTTTGATAAAGTATTTGACACAAATACAGGAGCAGACTTTACTATAATGGAGGAAGGAACAGAATTTATTCAAAGACTAGACGAAAATAAAAACTTGCCAATGATTACATCATGTAGTCCAGGCTGGGTAAGATATGTAGAAGCTAATTACCCAGAAAATATAAAATATTTATCAAGTTGCAAATCACCACATGAAATGTTTGGAGCACTTTTAAAGACATATTATGCAGAAAAAAATAACATACCAGCAGAAAAAATATATGTTGTATCTGTTATGCCATGTATTGCAAAAAAATATGAAAGGCAAAGAACAGAATTGAAAAACAATGGAATGTATGATGTGGATTGTGTATTAACTACAAGAGAATTAGCAAGAATGATAAAACAAGCCAATATAGAATTTGAACAACTAGAAGAAGAAGAATTTGATAGTCCTATGGGAGAAGCAACAGGAGCTGCAGCAATATTTGGAGTTACAGGTGGTGTAATGGAAGCCGCACTTAGAAGTGTATCAGAAATATTAACAGGAGAAGAATTGGAAAAAATAGAGTTTAAAGAAATAAGAGGAGAACAAGGCATAAAAAGAGCAAGCCTAAAGTTAGGAGAAAGAGATATAAAAGTAGTAGTTGCACATGGACTAGGAAACGCCCAAACAATAATGGAAGAAATAAAATCTGGAAAAGCAGATTATCAATTTGTAGAAATAATGGCTTGTCCAGGAGGTTGCATTATGGGAGGGGGACAACCGATTAAAAGTTCCAAAATTAGAGGAACAATAGATGTAAGGAGAAAAAGAGCAGAAGCAATGTATTCTATAGACGAAAAAAGCAAAATAAGAAAATCACATGAAAATCCAATTTTAAAACAAATATATAGTGAATATATAGGTGTTCCAGGTGGACATAAAGCACATGAACTTTTACATACAACATACAGTAGAAAAGAAAAATATAATATTTAGAGAAAAAATTTGATTTATTTACAAAATTCGACAAACTTTTTAAAGAAATAGGTGTATAATAGTATAGAAAATTGACATTTACCAATAAGTAAAAATTGAAACATAAACAAATATAATGTAGGGGCGATTTTAATCGCCCGTGGTAAAGACCAAGGAGGTAAAAAAATGAAGTCAGGTTTTGTATCAATAGTAGGAAAGACAAATGTCGGAAAATCCAGCATAATAAATTCATTAGTAGGAGAAAAGGTAGCAGCAATAGCAAATAGACCGCAAACAACACGCAAAGCAATAAAAGCCATTGTAAATAGACCAGATTCACAAATTATATTTATAGATACACCAGGAATACATAAACCACAAAGCAAATTAAGTGATGCAATGATAGAAACATCACTAACTTCTATACAAGATGTTGACCTAATAGTATTTGTAGTAGAAGCCTTTGCAAAAGAAATATCAGAAGAAGAAAAAATAATATTAGAAAAAATAAAAAAAGCCAAAAAGAAAACAATATTAGTTATAAATAAAATGGATTTAGCAAGCATAGCACAAGTTGCAAGAGCAATGGAACTATATAAAAATGAATATGAATTTATAACAATAGTACCAATGGTTGCCTCTAAACAAGAAGATGCAGAAATACTATTAGATGAAATAGAAACAAACTTATCAGAAGGACCATTATACTATGATACAGAAGAATATACAGACCAAACAATGCAACAATTAGCAGAAGAAATGATAAGAGAAAAAGCATTAAAACTATTAAGAGATGAAGTACCACATGGAATATTGGTAGAAGTAGAGCGAATGAAAAGAAGAAAAACAATGAAAGGCGAGCCAATATACAACATAGAAGCTACCATATACTGTATAAGAGAATCACATAAGGGTATAATAATTGGAAAAGATGGAGAAATGCTAAAAAGAATTAGTACATATGCAAGACAAGATTTAGAAAAAATGTTAAATACAAAAATTAATTTAAAAGTATGGGTAAAAGTAAAAGAAGACTGGATAAATAAAGATTCTATTGTAAATAAATTTAAAATGTAGAAGTATAAAATTATAAAAAAATGCAAAAGATAAACTCAAAGGAGCTGATTTTATGCTAAAACAAATGGCTTGGAATACATTTAAGCACACAGGAAATGTAAATACTTTTATTGAATTAATAAAAATAGAAAATATACAAAAAAACATGGAAGGTAATCAATATGGGAATATTGAAGACAAAGGGGATAATAATAGCAGAAAGCAATATGAACGACTTTGATAAAATGCTTACAATTTTAACACCAAATGGAAAAATTGGGTGTGCTGCCAAAGGAGCGAGAAGACCAAAAAGTGCGCTTATGGCAGCAACTCAATTTTTGTGCTTTGGAGAATATATGTTGTATAATAATTCACAAAATTACAATATGAATTCTTGTGATGTTATAGAAATATTTTACAATATAAGAACAGACTTTGAAAAGCTAAAATATGCAGCACTTATAACCAAAATAATAAATGATGTAACAGACGAAAATCAAAACACATATAAAATATTGCAACTATTTTTAAATACATTATATATGATTTCCGAAACAGATAAAAATTTAGACTTAATACTATCCATTTTTGAAATAAAACTTTTATGCCTATTAGGATTTATGCCAGTGATAGATAAATGCGTAAATTGTGGGGAGAAAGAAGAATTAAAATATTTTTCGCTAAAGGATAATGGATTTAAATGTAGTGCTTGTGGTAAACAAGATAAGGGAGCAATTGAAGTCTCAAAAACAACAGAAAACGCAATAAAATATATAGTAATGGCACCAGCCAAAAAAATATTTTCTTTTAATATTTCAGAAGAAAATATAACACAATTAAAAGTAATAAGCAAATTATATTTAAATAGTAAATTAGAAAAAGAATATAAGTTATAAATACGAAAAAACAATAAAAAATTTCTTTATTGATAATTATGAAGAAGAAATAAAGGATGGAGAATTAGTTTGCACTGATATGATATATTATTCAAATTTCAATTCATAAAAAAGATAACAAATATATCTGACAAAACTATGTTAAGCATGATTTCTAATATTCAGTTAGAAGAAGATGATTATGACTATAATTTAAGCTTTGCAGATGAAAAAACAGCTGTTGATGAAGAGTTGGCTATATTTAATTTGTTAAATGAGGAGGATAAATAATGGAAGAGGAATTAAGATATTATTATGGCTTTGATAAGTATGAAACATTAATTGAAAAATTGAAAAAATATAATGAATTAAAATATGATGGCTGTTTTTATGAATTAACTACGCAATATGACCATCCTTGTACTGAGAATTCATTTTATAATAAAAAAATTGATGGAAGATTTAGAGTGAGATGTTCTATGAATATTGAAACAAAACAATCTAAATCAAAAATTAGTTGGAAAAGAAGAATCAATACTACTTTGAATGGTGCAGTTAATAAAGAAGAAGAAGTTGAAGTGAACTTTCAATTCGAAGAACTTGACAAATTAGTGTTTTTATTAGAAAATGTTATAAAGATGAAAAATATTGAATCATATGAAAGATATAGAAATGTTTTTCATAATGAAGATATAGAGATTGTTGTTGATAAATATCCTTTTGGAATAGCACTAGAAATAGAAAATAAAAGCAAATTAAAAACTGCAGAAGAAACGGTATTGTTTTGGGTAAAAAGATTAGGATTAAAACAAGAAGATGCATTTAGATTATCTTGGGATGATAAATATACAGAATTATGCAAACAACAAAATATAGAAATATTTAAACACGTAAAGTTTGATTTACCAATGCCCAAAGTTATAGAATAATGTATTAAAAAAGGAAATGTTTATGATTAGCAATTTAAATAGTAAAATAAATTAATTTTTAAATAGTGAAAAAATACCAAAAGAAAATTTTGATGACTTGAAAAATGTTCCGGAAAAAAATGCCTGATGCTATTATGATATACACTCCTACTATGATTGAAAGAGCTCAAATGTATTCTGGAAAACACCAAGATAAGCCATTAGCAATTATTATTCCTGGAAGAGATGATTTGGGGTCGTAGTTATATAAAATAAAACGGCTAATATTTGAAATGTTAGCAAAAGCGGGTGTAAATTCAACCGACTCTACCAATATATATTTTTAAAGACATAAGTTTATGTCTTATTTTTATTATATTAATTTTATGACAGAAGTGTACTACCATGTTATATAAATTCTAAGTGGATTTTTAAAATATATTTTAAACTATAGAGCATAATTTTAATATAATATGATTATTTTATTTAAAAAAGACTGAAATTTATAGGCTTGTGACTAAATTTTTAAAAAAGCATTTCAAGTAAATAAAAGAATTTATTTTTTGATTGTAATATTTTATAATGGTTGCAGTTTCTAAACACGTGCAGGTTTGATAAATTGACACAAGTATGTAGATGTAGTATAATAAAGTGGTTAAAGTATTGAAAAGAGTAGAAAAATTAGGAGGAAAAATGTATTTAATAGTTGGACTTGGAAATCCTGAACCAGAATACTCAAAAACAAGGCACAATATGGGATTTGATGTAATAAATAAATTAGCAAAACAATATGGAATAGAATTGTTAAGGAGTAATTTTGAAGGAATATACGGTACAGGCATAATAGAAAATGAAAAAGTAATCTTGTTAAAACCACAAACATATATGAATTTGAGTGGACAATCAATAAAAAAATATATAGATTTTTATAAAATACCATTAGAAAATATATTAGTAGTATTTGATGATATGGATACAGAAAAGGAAAAAATAAAAATAAGAAAAATGGGAGGTCCAGGAACTCACAATGGTGCAAAATCAGTTGTACATGAACTACAAAGTGAACAGTTTGCAAGAATACGAGTTGGAATAGGAAGACCAATAGACAATGATGAAATAATAGAATATGTAATAACACCAATACAAGATGAACAAGAATATAAACAATTAGAAATAGGAATAGAAAAAGCAAAAGATGCAATTATAGAATATTTAAAAAACGGAATAGATAAAGCAATGAATAAATTCAATTAATAAAAAATAAGCACAAGAAGGGAATATTGTAAAAAATGCAGGAAATTTTAGTTAATGTAGACAAACAAAGGAATAAGACTATAGTTGTAGTAGAAAATGGAAGATTAGTAGAAAAATATCAAGAAAATGATGGAGCAGAAAGACTAGAGGGAAACATATATATAGGTAAGGTGCAAAATGTATTATTGGGAATGCAAGCAGCATTTGTAGATATAGGAAAAGAAAAAAATACATTTATACATATAAGAGATGTCATGCCTAAAGCAAGTAACGAAACAGGAAATAAGAATGAACCATTAAACAAATACAACATAAAAGACTATATAAGAACAGAAATGCCAATATTGGTTCAAGTAAAAAAAGATTCTACTAGCAAAAAAGGTGCAAGAGTTTCCACACATATGAATATATCGGGTAGATACATTGTGCTTATGCCTAATTCGGAGTTTATAACGGCCTCAAAAAAAATAGAAGACATAAAAGAAAAAAATAGATTATTAAATATAGTTAAACCCATTGTTCCAAAAGGATATGGAATAATAATAAGGACATCGGCGGAAGGAAAAAATGAAACAGAAATAAAAGAAGACCTAGATAAACTAATAAAAAAATGGCAAAATATTTTAGAAAAATATAATAATTTAAAAAAACAAAAAACATTTATACCTAAAATAATATATAAAAATCAAGGAATAATAGAAAAATTAATATTAGATTTAGTAGATAAAGAATTAACAAGAATAATAGCTAATGATGAAACAACATATGCAGAAATTGAAAAAGATATTAAAAATATGCAGTTAGATTCTGATATAAAATTAGAACTGAAAAAAGGAGAAACAGTATTAGACATATATGATTTAGAAACTCAATTAGAAAAAGCAGACAATAGAAAAGTATGGCTAAAATGTGGTGGATTTATAACAATAGATAAAACAGAAGCATTAACAGCAATAGATGTAAATTCTGGAAAATATGTAGGAACAAAAGATTTAGCAAAAACAATATTTACGGTAAACAAAGAAGCTACAGTAGAAATAGCAAAACAAGTAAGGTTAAGAGATATAGGTGGAATAATAATAATTGATTACATAGATATGGAAAATAAAGATGATAAAGAAAAAATATTAAAAGAACTAGAAGAAAATTTAAAAAAGGATAGATCTAAAACTCAAGTAATAGGATTTACACCATTAGACTTACTTGAAATGACAAGAAAACATATGTGGAGCAATGATTAATAAAAAGGAGCAATAATGAAAGTAGGATTTATATCATTAGGTTGTAATAAAAATTTAGTTGATACAGAAAAAACAATAAGTATATTCAAGGAGAACAATTATGAAATAGTAAACAATCCAAAGAAAGCAGACATTATAGTAATAAACACATGCGGATTTATACAACCAGCAAAGGAAGAAGCAATAAATACAATATTAGAAATGGCAGAATATAAAAAACAAAGATGCAGATATTTAATAGTAATGGGATGCCTGGTAGAAAGATATAAACAAGAATTAGAAAAAGAAATTCCAGAGGTAGACTTATTTATAAAATATAGTGAATATAAAACACTATGGAGCAAAGTTCAAGAATTAATAAAAAAAAGAGAAGAAAATGTAAACTTTGAAGAGTGGCAGGACAGAGTTATTACAACAGGAGAAACAACAGCATATTTAAAAATTGCAGACGGTTGCAGTAACAGATGCACCTATTGTGCTATTCCATATATTCGTGGACCTTTAAAAAGCAGAAAATTTGAAGAAATAATAGAAGAAGCAAAAAAACTAGCAAAACGCGGATATAAAGAAATAATACTAACAGCCCAAGATACAACAAAATATGGTACAGATATTTATGGAAAATCAAGACTGGCAGAATTACTAACAGAAATATCTAAAATAAAAGAAATAAAATGGATTAGATTTCTATATTCTTATCCAGAAACAATTGATGATGAACTAATAAAAGTAGTAAAAGAAAATGAAAAAGTATGCAAATATTTTGATATACCAATACAACACATCTCTAACAATGTTTTAAAAAGAATGAATAGAAAAAGCAATGGGGAAGGCATAAGAAAATTGATAGAAAAGTTGAGAAAAGAGATACCAGAAGTTATAATAAGAACAACTGTTATGGTAGGTTTTCCTGGAGAAACAACGGAAGATTTTGACGAATTATATGAGTTTATACAAGAAACCAAATTCGACAAAATGGGAGCTTTTAGCTATTCTAAAGAAGAAAATACACCTGCTGAAAAATTAAAAGAGCAAATCCATCCAGCAACTAAAAAAAGCAGGTATAATAAAATAATGCAGTTACAAAAAGAATTAATAGAACAAAAATTAAAAAAGTATATAGGAAAGAAACTAGAAGTTTTAATAGAAAATAAAACATTTGATTCTAAATATTATGTAGCAAGAAGCTATATGGAAGCACCAGAAACAGATGAAGTGATATACATAAAAAATACACAAGAATTAGAAATAGGGCAATTTACAAATTGCGAGATTACAGATGTAAAAGAATATGATTTAATAGGAAAAATATAAATAACATCCCCCCTTAAATGTCGAAAAATGTAGGCAAAGCTCTAAATAAGGAGAGCGATTTTTGTTGCTTATTGGCAGATACAGTGATAAAATCAGAGACAGTAAGGGGGGATTATATGCAACTAGTACAAGATATTTATAAAATAATAGAAAATGGAGAATTCATAAAATGGTTAATAGTTACAATAATTACTTCTTTAGCAATAGCATTAACAAATACATTAATATATATTAAACTGTTTAGTGTAGAAGTTAAAAACAAAAAGAATATTGCAATAGTTACTATAATAGAAGCTTTTTTCAAATGTATATATTCTATGACAATTCCAATTTACGCATATAGAATAGTATGCTTATTAACAGAAATAGCAATTTATAAAATATATTTTAAACAGAAAATTGAAAAATGTATATTAGGGGCAACAATAAATTCTATTATTATAGTATTCTCAGAAGCTATATTTTCTAAAATCTTATGTTTAACTTATGAGAATATAAAAATATATATGGAAGGTATATATAATTACAAATACAAATTTAGTCTTTTTATACTTATAGTAATAAGTAGAATAATTATTTACTATATAGTAAATAAAAAGAATATAAAGGTAAAAATAAGAGAAGACTTAAACAAAAGAGAAAGAGCAACACTAATAGCAATATCTATTATAGGAGAAATAGTTATTTACTTTAATGTAATAGAAATGACAATATTTATATCAAACTTTCCATACGAGATATTTATAATGGATATTATAGCATTAATCGCATATTTTTATATAAGCATAAGCAACTTTTCTAAAATGGTAAAATTAGAAAAACAAGCAACAAGAATTCATAATTTAGAAGCATACAATAAAACATTATCTATTATGTATGATAGTATAAGAGGATTTAAACATGATTATGCAAATATGTTACAAGCATTATCAGGTTATGTATTAACAGGAGAAATTGATAAAATAAAAACAGTGTGTGATACTATGCTAGATGAGTGTGTAGAAGTAAATGAAATGGGAATATTAGACCCAAACATTATAAATGATCCGGGAGTATATAGTATATTGACAACCAAATATTATATGGCACAAGAAATTTATATAAAAATGAATATAGAGGTTATGACCGATTTAACTAAAATGGAAATAACGAGTTATGAATTATGTAAAATACTTGCTATATTATTAGATAATGCAATAGAAGCGGCAAAACAAACAGAAGAAAAAATAGTTAATGTTAGAATGCTAAGAGACTTTAGAATGAATAGAGATTTAGTCATAATAGAAAACAGCTATATGAACATTGATGTAGATATTAATGAAATGTTTGAAAAAGGATATACAAGCAAAAAAGAAAAAAGCAATGACCATGGCTTAGGTTTATGGAATGTAAGAAGAATGTTAAATAAAAGTAAAAACCTAAATTTATTTACAACCAAAGGAAAACTATTTAGCCAACAGTTAGAGATATATAGTAATAAAGACGAAAACACAAAAAATGATAAAATATTATGCAATAATTATGCAGTACAAGACTAAAAAATTCCAACATTCAAAACAGATTTTATGTAGGGGCGATTTTAATCGCCCAATGATATAATATGGTATTTTCAGCATACATAATCTATGCCACCACAATTTCTATACATTTCTACTGCATATCCTTCTTGTAGTAATTCACATAAAGTACTTGCGGAAAATGTAATATTATGGTAAAATAGCAGATAGAGGTATTGAAAAATTAGAAAGTGGGGTATAAATATGGATTGGATAAAAAAAATAAACGAAGATATAACACGACACAGAACTGTCATACCAAGAAAAACAGACCGATGGTTTGAAGATTATGCTTTTCTTATCTCTTATGGCGTCGATGGCAAAATTATACCAGTTGGAGACATTGTTACCTATCAACAATTTGGCAAGGATTCATTAAGTATTCAAGAATTCATAAAATTGTCGGATGAAGCTCAGAAAGAAGCAATGGAAGCAGTATTTTCTAACGAAAAAGGAGATTTGGAATTAAGAATTTCTGTTGGTAGATTAATGGAATTAAGAGATATGTTAAAAGAATGTGCTACAGAAAAATTAGTAGATAATGAAGAAATATCATCATTACCAAGTCTTCCACTAGATGATATGGGAGCAACTATCGAAAGTATTAACGGAAATTCTACTAGAACACTGTTAGGTAATAATTATAGTATATATCCTTTTAAAATAAGAAATGATTATGCAAGAACAAGAGAAATAGATACATCAAATGACTTAGAAAGATAATAATTAATATTATATGAGAGCTCATTTTATATAGTGAGTTCTCGTATTTTTTTTAGCAATATATTAATTTTCTAAAAATAACATCTTCTGCTATATGCTTATAATTATTCAAGAGTCCATTCCATTTTTTAGAGTCCATATTTTCCAATTTGATATTCTTTTTCATATTTTTTTATTTTTATATTGAAAACATATTTATAAATAGGATAAAATAGAAATACAAATAAACTTTACAAGGAGGAAGAAATGGAAAAAATAAGAGGTTTTGAAATAGCAAAAGGATTTGAAAAAGAGGGAATAAACCTACCAGAAAGAAAAACAAAAAATTCTGCAGGATATGATATAGAAGCAGCAGAAGATTGTATAATACCATCTTTTAAATTAGGACAAGCTCCAACCTTAATAAAAACGGGATTAAAAGCATATATGCCAGATGATGAATATTTAATGCTTTGTAACAGAAGTTCAAACCCAAAGAAAAAAGGATTAATCCTAGCAAACAGTATAGGAATAGTAGACAGTGATTATTACGAAAATCCAGACAATGATGGACATATAATGTTTGCATTTTTCAATGTAAAAGCAGAGGATACAATAATAAAAAAAGGTGATGTAATAGGACAAGCCATATTTCAAAAATATTTAATAGTAGACAATGATAACGCAGAAGGAGATAGAATTGGAGGATTTGGCTCAACAAGCAAATAGAAAAAATAAATGGTAAAAGTTTTGACTTTTACCATTTTTTGTTGTATAATAGTATTGTAGTTCAATAAGAGACTCTAAATCCTTTATTAACTTCAGAAAGGAGAGAATTATACATGTTTAATGTAGGCGATAAAATAGTATATCCTATGCACGGAGCAGGAAGAATTGATGCAATAGAGGAAAAGAACATATTAGGAGAGAATCAATCATATTACATACTAAAAATGCCTGGAGAGGTAAAGGTTATGGTACCAATAGATAAAGCAGAGCAAATTGGAGTTAGAAATATTATAGATAAAGAAGAAGCAGGAAAAGTTATTGCAGTTCTAGAAGAAAACGAAACTGCAATGTCAGACAAATGGAACAAAAGATATAGAGACAATATGGATAAAATGAAAAGTGGAGACATATATGAAGTAGCAGATGTTGTTAGAAATTTGAGTTTTAAACAAAAAGAAAAAGGCCTATCAACAGGAGAAAAGAAAATGCTAAGTAATGCTAAACAAATATTAGTTAGTGAATTAGTTTTAGCAGAACAAGCTTCACAAGATGAAATTGAAAATTTAGTAAACAATAAAATAGAATTATCATTTGAGGAAAATAAATTACCACAAGAAGAAGTTGACTTAAATAAAAATGTAGTAAGCAAATTTATACCATTTGATGATAGTTCAACAAATGTTTAATTAATTGAATATTAGAATAAAACATAAGAAAGAAGACGTAAAATCGTCTTCTTTTGCGTGATAGCAATATAGTATTATGGCTTAAAAAAATAAATATATAAAAGGGTATAAGAACAATAATATATAAATAAAGGAAGGATTAACCTATTTTATGTCGAATAATATATAAAGGAAAGGTAAGAAAAAATTGGTACGTTATAGTGAAGAATTGATAGAAGAAATTAAAAACAGCAATGATATAGTAGATGTAATATCACAATATGTTAATTTAAAAAGAAGCGGTAGAAATTTCTTTGGGTTATGTCCTTTTCATAAAGAAAAATCACCTTCTTTTTCTGTATCGCCAGATAAACAGATATTTCACTGCTTTGGTTGTGGAGCAGGTGGAAATGTGATACACTTTATTAGTAAAATAGAAAACGCTGATTTTAAGGAAGCAATAGGAATATTAGCTAATAGGGCTGGAATAGAATTACCAACATTAAATAATTATGAAGACAATAAAACAGCATTATTAAAAAGCAAAGTATATGAGATAAATCAAATAGCTGCTGAGTTTTATCATCAAAACCTATATAAGCCAACGTCCAAGATTGGACAAGAGTACATAAAAAAAAGAAAATTAGATAATAGAACATTAAAATCCTTTTTGATAGGGTATTCTGGTAATTTTGATGAATTATATAGAATTTTAAAACAAAATGGATTTACAGAGGAAGAAATACTGGCATCAAGTTTAGTAAATAAAACAGATGACGGAAAATATATAGATAGATTTAGAAAAAGGGTAATGTTTCCTATACAAGACACAAGAAATAAAGTAATTGCTTTTGGCGGTAGGGTAACAGATGACAGTAAGCCTAAATATATAAATTCACCAGAAAACATAGTGTACAGTAAAGGTAGACATCTTTTTGGACTTAATGTAGCTAAAAGAGGAGAATTAAAAAATATTATAATAGTAGAAGGCTATATGGACGCAATTTCTTTATATCAAAGAGGAATTACAAATGTAGTTGCCTCACTTGGGACAGCTTTAACAGAGGCGCAAGGACGTTTATTAAGAAGATATAGTGAAAGAGTTACAATAGGATATGATTCTGATGGGGCAGGTCAAGCAGCTACATTAAGAGGATTAGAAATATTGCAGAACATTGGTTGTGACGTTAGGATATTGCAAATATCAGGTGCAAAAGACCCAGACGAATATGTAATAAAATACGGACCAGAAAGATTTTTAAAATGCGTAGAACAGGCAATTTCGCTTGTGGAATTTAAGGTAAAAATGTTAAAACAATCACTAAATCTGGACAATATAAATGATAAGATTAAGTTTTTAAATCAGGTTGCCAAAATTCTTTCAAATGTTACAAATAGTATAGAAAGAGAGCTATATGTTGAAAAGATAGCAAATGAATATAATGTGTCAAAAGAAGCAATATATGGAGAAGTAAACAAATTAATTTATGCTAAAAATACAGGCGAAAAAACACTGGAAAAACCAATAGTTAAAAAGGAAATAAAAAAAGAAAAACAAGAAATAGATAGTTCAACAACAAAAAGGGAAAACCTTATAATTTACCTATTAATAAATTATCCACAGGAAAGCTATAAAAAAATAAAAAGTGTAATATCTGAAAATGATATGAAATTAGAAGAAAACCAGAAGATATTAAAAAAAATGTATGAAGAAATAGAAAAAGGAAATATTAATATAGATATATTAAATTATTTTGAAGAACAAAACATAATAGATCATATCTCTGGAATAATGTCATATGATTTTGAAATATCAGATTTAAACAAATGTATAGAAGATGTGGTAAATACATATGAAAAAGATAAACTTATAAACAGAAGACAGGAAATATTAGACATTATTAAAAATGGGCGAGGTTTTTCAGAAGAAGAATTAAATAATTTAGAAGATGAATTAAGCAATATAGTTATAAAGTTAAAAAAATAGTAAAGGCAAATGCCTTGAGAAAGGAAAGAAATAGAAATGGATGAAAAAGATACAGAAATAACTAAAAAAACAGTAGATGAAGCAGCAAAAAAGAAAGCATTAGATATTGTAGAAAAGGCAAAGCAAAAAGGAAAAATTACCTATGCAGAACTTGCAAATGAACTAGATGACACAAATCCAGAAAATATAGATAAAGTATTTGATGCATTTGAAGATTTGGGAGTAGACATTTTAAAAGAAGATTCAGAAGAACCAGATTTTGAGGATTTACAAGAGGTTGAGGAAGTCAAAGTAGAAGATATAGATATAGGCAATATGGACGGAATAAGTGTAGATGACCCAGTAAGAATGTATCTAAGAGAAATAGGAAAAATACCTTTACTATCATATGAAGAAGAAATAGAATTGGCAAAAAAAGTATTAGATGGAGATGAAGACGCTAAAAAAAGATTAGCAGAATGTAACCTTAGATTAGTTGTTAGTATAGCAAAAAAATACGTTGGAAGAGGTATGCTATTTTTAGATTTAATACAAGAAGGAAATATGGGCTTAATAAAAGCTGTAGAAAAATTTGACTACAGAAAAGGGTACAAGTTTAGTACTTATGCAACATGGTGGATAAGACAAGCAATAACAAGAGCAATAGCAGACCAAGCAAGAACTATAAGAATTCCAGTTCACATGGTGGAAACAATCAACAAATTAATAAGAACATCAAGACATTTATTACAACAAATGGGCAGGGAACCAACGCCAGAAGAAATTGCAGCAGAAATGGAATTACCTGTAGAAAGAGTAATGGAAATACAAAAAATAGCACAAGATCCAGTATCTTTGGAAACTCCAATAGGAGAAGAAGATGATAGCCATTTAGGAGATTTTATACAGGACGAAGATAGTCCGGCTCCACAAGATTCAGCTGCATATACATTATTAAAAGAGCAATTGGCAGAAGTTATGGGAACTTTAACACCAAGGGAAGAAAAAGTATTAAGACTAAGATTTGGATTAGAAGATGGAAAAGCGAGAACATTAGAAGAAGTTGGAAAAGAATTTATGGTTACTCGTGAGAGAATAAGACAAATAGAAGCAAAGGCATTAAGAAAATTAAGACATCCAAGTAGAAGCAAAAAGCTTAAAGATTATATGAATTAAGCCATAGGTCTTGACATTATTCACATAATATGGTAAACTTATAATAATAATGTGTAAAAACCTAATGGAGGTGAAAATTCTTAAAGAGATTTAAGAAGGTAATATGGAAAATAAAAAAGAAGGAATATTAAAACAATTTTGGAATAAATTAAAAAATTTTTGGAATAAATTAAAAAATTTTTGGAGAAACTTGGGAATTGATGTTGTGGATTATAAATTTACAGACGATGGATTTCAAGAAGAAATAGACAAGAGAGGTATGGACAACGAGCAATATGAAGCATTACAAGCTAACTCAGCAGCAAGGTGTGCAGCAAGGTGTGCAGAAAACGTTTTACAACCTCCAGCAGGTAGGGCTAGGAGACTAGATCTTAGCAATGCACTAATTAATAAGCCTATAGCAAGGAAAAATGAGATAGAAGCAAAAGATAGAGGTGACAACGTAATAGAATAATTATTTTTATGGAAAATTGAATATGATATAAAAAATGTGGGGCGATTTAATCGGGCGATTAAAATCGCCCCTACACAAATTCTGCAATAAAGAATTAGTATTGATATTTTTTACAATTGGAACCGTAAAAAATAGTTGCATTTTTGGATTAACTATGGTAAAATTATACTGTTATTTAAAAAAGACTAAAAAATTAGGAGAGTGTAACAAATGGAAGTAGTAAAATATATAGTTTTGGCAATTTATGCTATAGTTTGTATAGGATTAATAATTTTAACAACAATACAAACAAGTGATGATAAAGGCGTTTCTGGAACAATAACAGGTTCTTCTACAAATAATTTCTTTGACCAAAACAAGGGAAGAACAAGAGAAGGCAAATTAAAAAAATGGACTATAATTTTGGGAATATTATTTGGAGTATTATCAATAGTATTAGGAATTTTATTTGTTGTATAATATAATTTTGAAGTTTAAGCGGTAGATAACATCTACCGCTTAAAAAAATGGAAGGAATAAATTAAACAATGTCAAGAAAGAGAAAAGAAAATTTAGAAAATTGTATAAAAGGTGTATTTAGAGGTAATGAAAAGGGATTCGGATTTGTAAAAATAGATGGTCAGGATGAGGAAATATATATATCAAGAGGTAATACCAAAGATGCAGTAAATGGAGATGAAGTATTAATAAAAATAATAAATGATACTGTAGAGGGAAACAGAAAAGAAGGCAAGATTGTAAAAACTATAAACCACAAGAGGAATGAAATAGTTGGAACATTTACCAAGAGAAAAAATTTTGGATTTGTAGTTCCAGATGATAGAGAATTTAATACAGATATATTTATATCAAAAAAGAGTTTTAATAAGGCTAAAAATAATCAAAAAGTTGTAGTTAAAATTACAAAATTTCCACAAGGCAATAAAAGTGCAGAGGGAGAGATAACAGAGATTATAGGTGGAATTAATGAAGCAGGAGTAGATATGTTGTCCTTAATAAAGGAATACAATTTACCATATGAATTTCCAGATGAAGTTATTTTAGAAGCCAAAAAAGTGGAAAACAAAATTACAAAAAAAGAGTTGCAAAATAGACTAGATTTAAGAAGTAAAAATATTTTTACCATAGATGGAGAAGATGCAAAAGACTTAGATGATGCAATCTATGTAACAAAATTGGAAAATGGAAATTATGAGCTAGGTGTAAGCATTGCAGATGTAAGCCACTATGTTGCAGAAAACTCTAAATTAGACCAAGAAGCAATTATAAGAGGTACAAGTATATATATGTTGGACAGAGTAATACCAATGTTGCCAAAGGAGTTATCTAATGGAATATGCAGTTTAAATGCAAATGAAGATAGGTTGTGTTTATCGGTAATTAGCGAGATTACGCCAGATGGAGAAATTGTCTCTTCAGATATACGAAAAGCAGTTATAAATGTAAAAGAAAGAATGTCATATGCAGATGTACAAAAAATATTAGATGGAAAAAATAAAAAAGTTTTAAAAAGGTATGAAAAATATATTGAAGACTTTAAATTGATGGAAGAACTAGCTAAAATATTAAAACAAAAAAGAGAAGGTGCTGGAAGTTTAGATTTAGACATCCCAGAGAGTAAAGTAATTTTAGACAAAAACGGGTTTGCAATTGATATAGAAAAATATAAAATTTATTTTGCAAATGAAATAATAGAACAATTTATGCTTACTGCTAATGAAATTGTAGCAGAAAAATTTTATTGGCTTGAAGCACCGTTTATCTATAGAGTACATGAAGAACCTGACACGGAAAAAGTAAATGCTCTTAATAAATTCTTATTTAATTTTGGGTATAAAATTAAAAGCAACAAAGAAAAGGTTTACCCAAAAGCTTTTGCCGAAGTACTAGAAAAGGTAAAAGGCAGAGAAGAGGAAATGGTAGTTTCTAATTTAATATTAAGAACCTTAAAAGTAGCAAGATATGAAAGCGAAAATAAAGGGCATTTTGGAATTGCAAGTAAATATTATTG
>ERZ824600.951-NODE-951-length-39638-cov-5.551828_pt1 | contig 39638 bp, 17 predicted proteins | sample MGYA00519933_ERZ824600 | MGnify/ENA primary metagenome ERZ824600 (study PRJEB31778, sample SAMEA3449178) | human gut metagenome | biome: human gut; feature: human-associated habitat; material: faeces | place: United Kingdom | collected 2010/2012 ... | reverse complement strand
ATGGTTTACCGAAGAAGAACTATCGGAAAAAGGACTTGCCGGCCTGACTGCGCCGACTGGCTTGTCTGGAGAAATAAACTCAAGCGATGCTTGGTTTAACGGTGGCTATTCGTTTTCGCAAGTTTGCCCGGACGAAGCAACGTTCAATGAGAATGCGGAGACATATTTTTCGTATTTTAAGACTCATTATGACGGAATGTTCGGCAAGCCGCGAAGCGAAACATCCAGCATGAGTACAAATGAATACTGGTATATCATAGAACAAAAGAGCGCTTTGTCTGATTATTTCGATGACAACCCGAGCAAATTGTATAAGTTTTATTACATCAGAGACAATACTTTGCATAATGGATATTTTACAAAAGGTTCAGTATGGTTCTTTGAAATACGCTATGAATTCGATACCGATGTCGGCGGATACAAATTCAAGCTGTTTATTGAAAATGCTGATTCTAGTCATAACGGGATTTATACGAACTATTACAAAAAGAGATAGGATATTGCAAACATTGCCTTGCCGATGGAGCTTTTTGCGATTGCAAACGCAATACATAGTTAAAAGATAAGTTTGCAAAGCAATAATGAGGCTGGAACTAACGCGACGCGCTACGCAAACAGTCCGGTGGACTGAATGCAAGCAAAGCGGGAGCAATTTATAATTGCGACCTATTTGTGTCGCAAGTTCGCGGTGACGAAAGTCACCAAAGGCGCTTGCCGCCTGCCCTCTTGACCGGGGAGCCAAGTGTGATGGTCTATAAGTCTTTTCTTATAGACCATCATTTTTGCATTTTCAGGTACATTTTGCCCCTTTTTGAGCAATTTCATAGCAAATCATTAGACCGAGTAACGGAGAACCCGTTGCCCGGTCTTTTTTTATGTCTAAAAAAGCGTGATTTCACACTTGAAGTCTGTCGGACGATAAGCACCGTCCAACAGGTCTTGAATATCAAAATTGAATTAAAAAAACTTATTTATAGCATCTTTGGATCGTATCCCATAGCAAAATACTGGGCGAAAGTTTATTATATATGTAGGCTCGGATAGGAGGCCTATTCGCTCGTACCGATAAGGCAAATAATGGGCGAAATTGAGGTGAGAAAATGATACAACGAAGAGACAAAAAGAGGACAGCCTCTGCCAAGCGGATACAAGCGGCATTCTTGGAAGATAACCATATAGATATCGAAGAGATACCGCCAAAGGAAGAGTATGTCAGGGATACAGTTAACAAGCAATTGCGTGCCTGTGCCTATCGCCGAGATTCTGAACACCTGCTTTGCCAATGTAAGGGACAATGTGTTCCATTACCGACTTCGTCTCGCTGCGGAACGGGCAACCATGGCAAAAACCTGTTTTCTGGACAGGGAACACAGAGCAAGATTTCTGAAAGCGCTCTACCGAGTGCGTGGGAACGATAAAAGTCTCATCGCGCAGCTTTTTGTCCTTACTGCAACTGAAAGCCTGTGGAGTGCATCGGATGATGCCGTACCATGCCCTTATAGGGCTGTGCAAGCCACCGGCTTAGCCTGTGGTTATGACTCTACGCCTAAAGACGGCAACTAAAAGGAATGAGCCCGGTTCAATACCGGACTCATCCGAAAGCAATTTAATATTTAATTTTTGTCTAAACTTTTGGAGGCGCTTCAGGCACGACACTCCTTAACTTTTTATTCGTTTTTATCTCCGTAAAGAATCCAATCGGGAGTATAGCCGCATTTCAGCCCGATCAGTTGGGCAAGTGACGGTGAGAGCTTGGAGTCACTTGCGGATTAGAAAATCTCGCTCGTGAGAATGCAGATGTTATTCTGCGTCACGCAAATGCTTTTGGCAAATGTGGTCTTGGTCAGTCACTGCTCCGAAAGGATCTTATTCAGTCTTTGTGCCAGTGTCACAGTCATTTCCTCCGTCCTTCGATCGGTTCATCAGAGAGATATAGACGAGAAGCTCCTTGCGGGACTTAACATTGAGTTTTTCGTAGATGTGGGAATTGTGGTATTTCAGCGTGCTTTCCTTGATATTCGCCGATTCCAAAATTTCCTTCGTAGACAGCCCCGAAACATAGTAATCGAAAATTTCACGTTCGGTTTTGGAGAGGTCGGGAATTCTTTCAAGAAAGAAGCTGTACGCCTCCGGATCAACCGTGTCTTTTGTACGTTCTGCCAGCTTATCAATCTCCGCCTGTGCACGATCGTATGCTTCTTTTGCCGTGTTCCGATCCTCAATCAAAGAGGCGAGATGGTCAGCACTTTCCCGTTCTTTGGATGAAAGAAAGTCCAGCACATTGTTGATTTCCATAATGTCGGTTCGTTTTCGCTGACTGCTTTCGGCTTTTATCTGTTCCAGACCTTTCAGGACAGGTGTCAGGTAACGGTGGCTGACATAAATACAGCATAATACCGAGAGAACCACTAAAAGCAGGACGAGAAATCCTATGCTCAGCGCATTTTTGAAAGTCGCCTTTGCAAAGTCTGACTTCGGCGTCATGACAATCGCAGAAAATCCGGGTAAAGTGCCGTCGCCCGTATAACTGCGGACAACACCGACAAAAGTCTCATCCCCGCATCGGAATTCTGTCAGTCCGCCGCCGATGTCTTGCGCCGTCAGTGTTTCCTCAGGGGTGTAGTAATAATCATCGGATGCGCCGCAGGTAAGAAAACTGCTGTATGTATCGTTTTCACTGACCTCCGCCATCAGACAGGTCGGGTGGCTCAGCTTCGACACCTGACTGTGAAGAAGAGCAAAGTAGCTCTCCGAAAGTTCAAAACCGCAGATGCCGATAATCGAACCGCTTGTGTCACGAATCGGCAAGGTAATCAGCATCGCTCGCTCGGACATTCCGGACAGAGTGAACAGCCCTGTGAAGCGGTAGGATTGTTCCAAAGAAAGCCCTGTGTCGTCTGTTGCCGCTTCCCAATCGGGGAAGGAATCACAGCGGGTTTCCAACCGCCATTTTCTGTGCGGCATTACGCCGTTTTCCCGACTCACCGAGGCGATTCCGCGATAAAGGACGGCGTCTTGGCGGTCACGCTCATAGCCGTTGACCTGCAGATACAGTCCGCTTTTTGTGACCTCTGCGGAATCGGGGTTCACCGTGGCGTCGAGAATGACAAACGCACCCGAGCAGTCTGTTTGGAAAAGATACTGCCGCAAGGGTTCAAAAATCAGCTTCTGAAGCTCAAGAAGTGCACCGCTGTTGCCGTCAAGCTCGGCAAAGGTCATATTATGTTCCGAAAGGTAATGTCCTATAATCTCCGACGCGTCCTCCGAGAGATGTACGCCCATCATGGCGAGAGTATTTCTGTGCGTCAGAACCTCTCTCTCAAAGACCTGCGCCTGCATATCGCTTTTTTCAAAGAGTTCATCTTTTGGCGTCCGGAATCTGCCGAGCAGGATCAGCATGGTTGCAAGAAGCGCCAGAAGCAGAATTGCCATGGCAAAGGTGTAAAGAAACAGCTTGCGGCGCATGGTTTGCTTCGGCATTTTCAGGTGTAATTTGCTTCTATTCATGAAGACCCCCGTTATTTTGAAGCACGAAACAGCTCCCAGAGCTCATTTGCGAGCTTTTCCGCACTCTCGCCGTTCTTCACTCGTTTCGGCATGGTTGTCTGCACACGGCGAAGCTCGTCATAGAGCTTATTGACCTTATCATAATAGCCCACAAAGTTCGGCTCGCGCAGGAATGTCTGCGTATTCCTGACTTCCGTGAGTGCCGAATACAATTCCTTATAGGATTCTTTCGGAAAAGAATAGGATTCAATGGCTTTGTATGCGTCATTGCGCACGGGCATATATCCGGTTTCTGCAACGAAGGCAAGATTGCGCTCTCCCTCGGTCAGCCAGTGCGCGAAAACCGAGGCGGCTTCCGCTTTCCGGTCTGTTGTCTTGTAGGCACAAAGTCCAACGCCCGCCTGCGTTGCGTATTTCGGGCAGTTTTCGTTCTGCGGAAGCGGCAGGATTTTCAGCTCCATCGGCTCCGAGGTGTTGTCCGGGTATGTGACGGTATCATTGTAATACATAACAGCCGCAGAAGAACCTGCGCCGCAGGGCACGTCACCCGTCATAACATGAGTATTTGAATACAACTCGGCAATCATAATATGCCCCTTGGCAAGTGCCTCTGCGAACTGCATGTAGGAAGCCTTCAGCGTAGTGTTGTCAAAATCATAGTATCCGTCTTTATAAAGGTCATCGGGCTTCGCCCCTTTTTCAATTGCATTCAGCTCGACTGCGCGTTGTATATAATCAAAGGCGCAGAAGGGCTTGCCGGAATACTCATAATACTTTTCCGCAGTACGGAAAAATCCGTCCCATGTGGCAAGGTCACTGTATGTCGCGCCGGTTGCAGCGGAGAAGCGCGAGAATTCGCGGTCGCTGATATACAGGACATGAGTGGATTTGGAGACCGGAAAAACGACGAGCTTTTCATCGACAATACCATCGGCAAGAAAGTCCGGCACGAAGCCGGCGCGCTCCTCGTCTGTAAAGTACTCATTCCAATTGAGAAGATTCTCCGCACCGAGTTTTGCGGCATCACTGTTGTGGCAGAAAAAGAGATCCGGCATATCAAGTGCGCCGGGTGTACCGCTTTGCGCTTCAGCGAGTTGACCTCCGATCTTTCCCGCACTGGACATGAGTTTGACGCTGATAACGATGCCTTTTTCTTTTCCGACCGTTTTGTTGAATTCGGAAACCAAGCGGTTCATCGGTGAGTCTGCCTGCTCGCCGTAGGTATGCCACAGTGTCAATGTGACCGGTTCGTCCGGGTCAAGAAGTGACTTCTCCGAGCATCCCGAGAAGCATAAAAGAGCAAATGTGAGTGTGAGCAGCAGCACAAGCATTTTTTTCATAAAGAACCCTCCGTACGGGTCAAAACCTATACTTTTCCCGTAAAAGTATAGGTTTTGGGCCGGGAAAATAAAAATATTTTTTCGAATACCTCAACTTTTGACAGAAAAGTATGGGGACAAATCCGTATAAATCCGTATAATAAAACCACAGAAAATGGTTACTGTACCCCGAAGGGAAAGCAAAGGTTTTATGTATCATTTTTATTATATCATACTTCGTTGATTTAGTCAATTGTTTTCGATGAGTTTATTACACAGAAAAAGGAGGACAACAAATGCACAAAAATGACTACAGAATGTTCGACGGGTTTTATATCCCTGTGATTCCGGATGCGGATTACCATTTCGACACCGACCACAGGGGATGCAATTTCCTGTTTATAGACGATCGTCAAAAGCGGTATGTAATCAGTTTTGAGAGTTGCCTTGATGTCTACGAAAAGTGCGTGAACTTTCCGCAGTACAAAAAATCCGAATACCGCGAGAACGGACGCACAATGCACACACTGCTGATGGAACGTGAGGCGGACAATGAACGCGGAAATTACGGCTTCTTTATTCTGGATACGCCATACGGTAAGCTGGAAGGACAGGTGTCTGTTCCGAAGATCGGCGCCTGGAGGGAAACGGTACTGCCGCGACTGATTTTTCTCATGAACGGACTCACCGCAGAAGAAAAACCGAACGCCTGAAGATAATCAACAATAACCGATATTACAGAGAGGAACAAAGCAATGAGTAAAAAAGCAACAAAGCTGATCAGCCTGCTGCTCAGCGTAGTCATGCTGCTCGGTATGCTGCCGATGCAGGTTATAGCAGAGGGGATCGACAGATCCTCGTCAACAGTCAGCTATCCGACAGGAGACAGCGACGGACTGATCCTTGAATTTTCAAGTGCAGGTGCGCTGGAGGTATTCAGGACGGTATACGGCGGGCGGATGCTCGGCGGCAATATGCTTCTGGTGGACGGCTCCTATGAGGAAGCTGTACGCTATGAAAAAATGCCGAACATTGAGTCGGTAACCTATAACTATACACTTGAGGCGGCGGGGATTGCCGAGGATTTCGGAACCGCACCCACCGACCCGAGAATCAGTGATACTTACGTATCGGCGCCGTTTCTCGATGCTCTGGGAAAAATGGCGGATGAGGCGGGGCTCACCTCCCTTTACACGGTGCGTGTTGCCGTGCTGGATACCGGCATGGACGCGACGCATGAGGACCTTGTCAAACGCGTGGTCGCCGGCTATGACGCAATAAATGATGCGGCAATCGCCAAGGGCATAAATTCCGATATCGGCGCAAACGGGCACGGCACAAAAGTAGCCGGACTTATCGGAGCCGAAGCGGACAACGGCGTTGGCTTTTGCGGAATGGCAGGTAAATATCCCCTCGAGCTGATACCCGTACGCGTGCTCGGCGAGGACGGCAAGGGCAAGATTGCCGATGTCGTGCGCGGTATTTATTGGGCTATAGATAACGGCGCGGATATTCTGAATATGTCCTTCGGCGCAAATATGTCATATTATCCGACGGCGCTTGCCAATGCGATCCGCGATGCGCGTCGGCAAAATGTTTTCTCAATCTGCGCCGGCGGAAACGATACCGGTTACAACAGCAGTACGACTTACTCCGGATTTTATCCTGCGGATCTTCAAGATGCTTATCCTGTTCTCGCCGGATATTATATGAGCGCAAATATTCAGTCGTTCTCTTACTGCGCAAAATACAGTGATGTTCCCGGATATGACTATGTCGGACACGATGGGAGCAGTCTTTTGACAACCGAGCCCGGTGGCGGATATGCACGTTTTACCGGCACGTCCGCATCCTGCGCGGCAATCTCCGGCTATACGGCGGTCATGTTCTCGCTTCTCGGAGGCAGAACCAACCCCGAAGCCATCACCGCCGCCAAGCGCATGTTTGCATACGGTCACGGCGGAGTGTCCTCTTACAACAAAAACTATCATGTCTATAATTTCAGGAACATGACGGACATGGATGACAGCGTCAGACAGGCGTTCATCAGCTCCGTGAAAGCGACACGCGTCACTATTCAGGGCGGAATTGAGTGCCGCAATGTGCTGACCGGTACGGTGGAGATTACAGGAAGGCTCACCGTCGGTGCGGCGCTTGCAAAGGACGCGACGCTTGTTGTTTATAATGAAGAAGGAACTGCGCTGTATACTTCCGAGCCTGTTTTGAAAACGGCAACGGAGCAGACGGAATACGTTTTTACCCTTGACACTTCAGGTTTTGAGGACGGCAACATTACGTTGAAAATTTTCTATCGCACGGCGGCGGAAGCGGAAGCCGACAAGGATGCAACGACAGTGCAAAACTTTTCGGAATATGCAACGGTCATCCGCAACAGCCTTGTGGTGACAAAAGCGAACCTATACATTTACGATCCCGCAGGAAGCGCCATTGCCGGACAGATTTCCGTATACAACGCCGATACGGGGAAGTTTTTACAGAAAGTCGGAGGTGCTTCTTCGTCCGAAATTGAGGTTGACAAAAAGCTTTTCGATGAAAACGGCGGACGGCTGACCTTCAGCTTTGTGACAGACGATATGATTTTCACAAAAACGAGTGCTTTTGCTCCGGAAATCTCTCTCGGCGGCGATGAAGCGCAGAAAACCACGCTTCATTTCAGCGGCAGTACGGTGACGCTTTCCTATGCCGATATAAAGCTTTGCTATGGAAGCGACAGCCTCGACCTCGGCAGTACCGATAAAGCGGGCGATATAACCTTCTACCTTTCGGATGGCGAGCATCGCTTCTTTGTCAGAGATGAGACAAATCGATATCTCATATTTGCGACCGCCGTTCAGGACGGAAGCAAAACCGAAATCTCTCTCGCTGAGGATATCGACGCGGCTCGCGAGATAACGATTTCCGCGGTGGATTCTCTCGGCAACGGAGACCTCTGGACGGTCGCCGCATCAAACGGCAGTATTCTCTCCGCCGACGACGGTATGTCGCTGAATCTGTACGGGACAGATATCAAAACAGTATATCTCTCTCCTGTAATGCAGAATCTTGCCGTCGGCATATATGATGTCATCCGCTGTAAATACGTTACATCCGGCGGAACGGAAAGTACAATAAGAAGATATTGTCATGTGACGCATATTCTCGGAGAGGTCGATGTCAGTACGATGAATTCCATTGACTTCGATCCTACAAAAATAATCACACAATTTGACATAGGCACCGATACGCTTTGCTACGGAGAAAACACTACGATTGTTCATAAAGCCGTAGACGATAAAGGCAATATCCTTGTCGGCGGAGAGATATTGATAGATGCCAAAGCAACCTCACAAGATCAGTATCTTAACAGTACAGCAAACGAATTCAGCATGAAAAGCGCAAATGAGGAAGATACGACGGACTATTATTCCGGCATGGTTGAGGACTATCCCGGCACGCTGTATGCAGGCGGTATCAACCGCTGGCCGAAAATGCCGATTGCAGAATGTGACTACATTCTGAATGTCCGCTATGCGCTGAAAACCGATTTGTCCTATGATGGTACGCCCTATGTGGACTTTCTGCCGTATCAGTTCAATACGGTGACGAAAACACTCCACGTGAAGCTCGATAAAATGATGACGCTCCGCCTGGAGGTTCCCGAGGGCTATACGTCCGCTTATGCTTCGGTTGAGCAGGGCAATATCTACATTGTCCGCAACGGAAAAGTAGAAACTCCGACAGCCATCGGCTACAAAGCGGAAGAAGACGGAACCTACATCGTTTATCTCGATGCGAAAGATTGGGATGACGTCACGGATGTGTTTGTGGCAGTCAGACTCAGTAATAACAGCGGATCTTCCGACGAGAGCATAATGTTCTTTGATTATTTCCCATATGAACCCGCCAATCCCACCCGTACCGTAACAAAACCGAATGCGGAATTCGGCGAGCTGAAGGTTTATCTTGGGCAAAACGGAAGACAGGTTTACTCTCCTCTGCTGTTTGTAAACTACGGAGGACATACTTTTACAACAAGTGCCTATGACAAAATCCCGGTCGGCTCCTACTATGTCGGCGGCGTGGATTCGGTATATGGCAGCGACAAGACGGAAACCTACTATGTTTTCTACCGTGAAGTCAATGTTGCGGCAGAAGGAACAAATGTATACCTTGCGGATGAAGAATTCCGGGAATACAACATATCCAATAATGACAGCAGCAACTCCTCACTTTGCCTGATTCCGGAGCTGGGCGGCATTGTCATGGACAACTCCGACGGAAACAGCATGTATGTTTACAGAGCTCAGAAGTTCATGCTTGACAGCGGCGTCACGGGAATGTATGCAAAGCTTGCGGAGCGCAGCTTCGAGTGGGAAGGCAGCGGCACGGTATTCATGCTGACGCTTCCTCTGAATCAGACAGAATTTACCGTAAGCGGGCGGGAGATAGACTCCTTCGTCGGCTCACCCGCACAGAGCGAATTTACAACAGAGCAGGATGTTCTCATCGATTTGAACGCGACCGTCACGGGCGGATTGCGCATAACAGATATACGCCACGTTACGGGAAGCAATCCCAAGATGGGCATAACAGGTGAGGTCAGGCTGCTTCCCCTTGAAATAAAATACCGCAAAGCAGGCGGCGACTGGCAGAAAAAAGAGTTCTTTGACTGGACGGGAATAAATCTCGGAAAGCTCGAAGCCGGCGAATATGAAGCAGTCATCTCCTTTGCGGGCGACACGGAAAGTGCACTTACCTCCAAGGAAACAACTTTTGCCTTTAAGGTATCCGGCGCACCGAGCGCACACTTTGTCACTCTGACTGCCCCGAACGCGGCGGCTGATGACGTGATTCTGACGATAAGCGGTAAGTCCGGTGCAATTGTGAGCGTTTCCTACACGACGCCGGGCGGCGCTGCAAAGACGCTGAGTCCCGTAACGCTTCCCGCAAACGGCATATACAGGCTGAGTGTGCCGTTGACCGAATACGGAAGCTACACCTTCTCGGCAGTTTCAAAGCTGACGGGAGAGTCGGATGCAACAGCAGAAACAAGTGTCGAGAGTGTACCCTCTTACGTCAGCCCGATCACCGGCTTCAAGGTGACAAACGGCGAGGCAGGCGAGCTGAAACTTGCATGGGATGCTCCCGTCGGCACGGGAAAACTGTGGATTACCCGCGACGGAGTAACACTCGGCTGCCTCACGGAGGAATATACCTCCTATAATGACACAAATCTTGACAGCAACAGAATTTATACCTACGAGATAATCTTTGAAAATGCGGCAGGCAGGCGCAGCAGTGCCGCTTCCGCAATGGGCAAGCCGACAGGCGCACCAGATACGGAAAAACCCACCGCTCCCGCTGTCGTGACACCGCAGATAAGCGGAACAAGCATCACTCTCAGCTGGACGCGGGCAACTGATAACGTCCGCGTGTCGGGCTATCGCATATATCGCAATGGTGTGCTTATCAGAGACACGACAAAGCGTACCTTCACCGACGAAGGGCTTGCAATCGATACGGAATATTCCTATTATATAAAAGCCTATGACGGCGCGGGCAATGAATCCGATGCGAGCATGACCGTCATGGCAAAAACACCGGACGGCTGGAGCATCGATAAGCTTGATGCTTCACTGGAGCGCAATCGTGACGGCTATATCATCGGAAGCACGCTCAATATACGCGCCTCAATCGGAGCGGGTATTGACAGTGCCGTAGCAACCGTCGTTTACAGAACGATGGACGATAAAGACACACTGCAAACAGATAAAATAGGCCTCGGCAATGCCGGCACTGCATGGAACGGTGTATGGAGGCTCAGCCGCATCTATGAAATCGTGTCTGTGACCGTAACGGCATATAAGAACGGTGCCGCGGTCGCAGAAAAAGCGGCAGAGGGCTACCCCTGCTCCATGACAGCTAAGGTTTCTGTGGAAATGACGGTAAACAACGCCGTCTATGCCAAGAGCACGGTAGAAAAAATGCTGCTTGTGCTGAGAAACAACACGCAGAAATCAACATTCACGCTTGCCGTGAATACGGAAGCCGAAACAAACTTCTACACCTTCGGCGACCTTTCCGAAGGAACATATACGCTCTCCCTGCTGCTGGACGGCAGAGAGGTTTACAAGAGCGGCAACTTTTATGTAGGGGAAGGCATCAACAAGGTCATGACGCCGATCACCTTTGATAAAATCGTGCGCTTCAAAGTGCCGAAGGACATCATCCTGTTCCTGCCGTACCGCTGTGACGGCAGTACCGACGAGAACGGCTACCTGATGAAGGACGGCGAAAGTGCTTTCCTTGTCTCCGGCAGCAGCATGACGCTCGGCAGAGTTGTAGAGCGGTATGCGGAGGAAGACGGCAATATCTACGATATCCCGTCGTCGTATACCGTCGCCCTGGACGGCAGTAAGGAATATACTCTCCCTCTGCCCTCTGCATTCACCAAAATGGAAAGCTATCCCGTCAAGCTGAAATTCAATGCGGCAAGCGGCAGTAGCCTTGCCGGAGTGAAGGTAAGAATTTCCTGCGGATATTTCCGAAACGAAGCCGTGCTTGACAGTAACGGCGAGGCGACAGTGGCGGTCATGCCGCTCAATTCGGAACGAATATACGCCACCATCGAAAATATCACGCTTTACAATGAAGCGGGCGAGCGCACGACAAAAATACCTTATCAGACCTTCACCTTCATGCTGATGAAGCCCGAAACCTCCTTTGAAGCGACGCTGGAGGAGGCGACAAGGGAAGAGGTACACCTGAAATTTACCTCCGAAGGCTCTCTTGACGGCGTAACAGGCGTTCTCAGCGGCAAGGGCGACAGGCTGAAATTCAAGCTGGATGCAAGCGGCGAGGTCACCTTGCCCATGCAGACACTCACAGCCGGAAGCTATTCTGTCACCATCAATGCCGCATACAAGGACGGCAGATATATTTCTCCTCAAAGCTTCAGCTTCAGCGGCACGGAATTTACGGGGCAGATCAAATCTCAAAAAGCGGTAGTGAAGAGAGTCAAACTGCACTTCACCGACCCCTTGGGATATTCCACAGAGGGGGCTATCGTTGAAACATTGACGACCTTTGGAAACGATAGGTACATGCTCGGCGCAGACGGCATTCTGGAAACAGACGTCGTATTTTCCGACAAAAACGAAGAGCAGCTTTCGGTATTCCTGGGCGGAGCCAACGGAAATCTGAACTGGAACATATCCGACAATAACTTCTGGCAGTTGGATTGCTCCGAGAAAAGCGAATACACGCTGTCTGTTAATTCTAATATAAAAATCCGTATGGATTATCAGGGTAGAAATCATTTGATCTTTGTTTATTATTTGAAGGACGGAGAGCCGCAATTCAAAGAGGTCTATGGAGAAGTTACTTCCGATAGTGTGGCATCCGGAGCAGAGCTGCTCGCATTGCCTATGGGATCGGTAGCATTTTCTTGGAAGAAAGCAACCGCACAGGAAAGCTATGAGTTTCTGAAATCGCTTCCCGCGGTTCAGACCTTCGCTCTGAATAAGGAAACCGTAGAAACGGTATTCAAAATCGACGATTCAAAAACCGAGTACTACACGGTAAATTGTCCAACCGACCTTGTCGGAACGAAGATCCCGTACTACGATGTTTATCTGCAGATCGGAGACACATTGCTTTCACATAGATCTACCTGGCAAAAATCGATTACCCTGCCGAAGCTGGCAGACGGACAGCGCGTGATCGTTCGCCCAAGTTCGACAAAGGATATTTCCGAATCATTGAAATATCTCGGCACATACTGCGCGGAATGGATCCTTGATGACCTTTCGCCACACGAAAAATCCTTCCAATTCGCATATCAATACAAATTTGAGTTCATTCTGAAGGATAAAGACGGAAATGAACATGACGGCGCAAGGATGTCTTTATTCGACGAAGTCAAACAGTTTCTCAAGACCGGCTTGAAAAGCTATACCATAAAGGATCCCCTTTCCTTCCATTACCATACGTTTACGGTGTTCGGTGCGTGGGTGGGAAGCGCTGATGATACATTGTCCAGAATGTATTCTTACTGGAATGGCATTTCAGAAGAAAAGAACGTTGCAAGATATGAGTTTGACACCACCGTTGTGCATCCCGAGCCGATTGTTCTTACGGCGGAATACGAGCCGATCTACCGTATTTCGAGGATAACCGGCGAACTGGATACCAATATCAAATCAGTAAAGCAGCAAGCAGACGGAAGCTATCTCGTCCGATTCACCCAGAATGGAGCATACGATTATCAAAGCCTGATCGGGCTGCCTGCCGGAGCGTATGATATTACGCTCGACGGTGAAAATCAGGCATCGGGTGAGCTCAGCCTTGCAGAAGGAAAGAATACGCACAACATATCCTTCCGCATCTCCGAGGCGGATCTGAAGGCGGATAATCGCATCCTGTGCCATATCATCACGCCGCAGGGCAACCGAAGCCTGCAGTTTATCCGCGAGATTGAAAACACGGTGTTCACCTACAGCATGCCGACGCAGGTAAGCTCCAATGAGGTGATGTTCAGCAAGCGGCTGACAGAGAGCGGCAGCGCATATCTGCTCGGATACGGAACTACCCAGCCGGCGCACAGCATCTTCTATTACACTCTCGGCACAACCTTCGGCGCATACTGGGGGCTGGAGCGTCACATATATACAGATCCCTTCAGCCGTAAAACGACCTCCACGGAGTATGACAGGCTCGACCCGACAAAATCCTATTACAAGCCGGACTATTCGGCAGAGGACTACAAAAATGCCGAGTACACCGCCTTTTCAAACGGCAGCTCCTACAAGTCATTTGAATGTAAATGGGTCACCTTCAAATCGACCACAAACGATTTTGCCGTTGCCCTGAATGTGGATGGTGCCGTGACATATCTCGATACACAGTATATCAAGGTAGCGTATTTAAACCGCAGCTTCCGAATGAGAGCAAAATCCAAATCGGTCGGCTTCACCAGCTCGTTTGCTTCAACATACGATGCGGAAAATCAATGCTATTGGCTCTCCTCCGAATTCCTTGCCGAGTACGGCTTGTATGACAAATCCACGGGCATAGGCTTTTTGCCCATCCCGATGAGCGAGCCGGAAAGCTACCCGCATACCTATAAGGCAGAGCTGAAATACAAATACAAAAACGGCGCAGGCGAGACGGTGATGCAGGAAGTGAGCCACGATATACGCCTGTATTACGATGCGCCCGTTCTGCAGAAATGGAATTATGAACATTTCGAAAATCACTATGTCCAAACCTCTCCGATGCACTATGTGACTATCACAAACCGCGAGGACAGGATTGCATACGCAAATCAGACAAACCGATATTTCGCGCTTGACTGGAACGGCACGGACATTTTCACCTTCCGCGCATGGTTTGATAAGCCGAAAGAGGTTTACAATGTATATGCGGTGGCGGATGTTCCCGAAAACTGCAAAAACTTCGCCATCAAGCTGGAATACGATGAAGAGCAGGGCTGTTACACCGGAACGGGATTGCTCGGCGACGCGCTCAACCCGCCAAAGGAATTTAACATAGTTTATGAGCTTGTCGCGGCGCGTCCTTATGAAGGAATGCCCACGATGCAGATCAAGGATCTGGCTAAAACCTATGCTTCCTCCAAGGACAGGGCAGACAAGGGCGACAACGGACTTCCCGAGGGATGGACAATGGAAACCGTGGCTCCCACCAACGGCTGGACGCTTGAGGAAACCTACCGCATCTGGGCGGAATATGAAAAGCTCGTCCTTAGCGGCAATAAAATCACCGATGATGACCTGAAGGCTCTGCTCGGCGACGAAATGAAGCTCTACTACCCCGCGTACAATGTCTACAATGAAAAAGGCGAATTTTTGGGAACCGTACAAAACTACTTTATCTTCGGCGGAGTCCAAAATACCGACGGCGAATATTCCGTTGCCATCATGAACGGCAATGAATATCTCGGCAAGGTGACAAACGGATTTGCCGTGAATAAAGACAAGGGCATCATCTCCCTGTACACAACCTCCGATAATTACGAGCTGTTGCTTCCCGAATTCGGGGAAGAAAGCGTATCGGCGGCCGGCATACCGGCGGTGGTTGCCAAGGCGGCATCCGCCATCGGCGGTGCCATAGGCAATGTGGGACAGCTTGCCGCTTCTTCTCCTGTGGTATCGGCTGCAAGCGACTTCTTCACCGTGAAGGGCACGGCTGACGTTCTCAACGCGGCACACGGCGACTATATAGGCAACAAGGACTGGATGAAATACCTGACAAACGAACAGCGGCAGGATTACCTTGATATGAAGTCAGATTCCTATTTGTACACGGCAATCGAAACCGCCGCCGGAATGGCACACCCTCTGGCAGGCGTTGCCTTCGGATTGTTTGACATCTGGCGCGGCAATATGGAATCGGATATCGAAGCCAAGTACAAGGAAATCGCCAGACTGAACCGCGAAAACATACGGCTTAAAGAAAAACTCGAATGGGAAGAATTTAAGGAGCGCTGGAGAACCGAGATGGAAGAGCACGAGAGGGCGCTTGTGCTCATCATAACGTATGGCTGGGACGGCACCACCTTCCCGCGCAACGCAGAATTGCCGTATGAGCTATGCTATCATATCGACCCCTCGGGCTATATTTTCGAGGGTATAGAGGGAAATCTCCTCGAGGGCGTGAAAGCAACGGTCTACTACCTTGATACGGCAAGCGGCGAGTGGGTCAAGTGGGATTCCGAGGCACACGGAGAAGGCCCGAACCCGAATATTTCGGGCGCGGACGGCAAATACGGCTGGGACGTTCTCATCGGCAAGTGGAAGGTTGTCTTTGAAAAGGACGGCTACTACACGGTCGAGAGCATCGAGCTGGATGTTCCTCCGGCACATCTGGATGTCAATATGAGCATGGTCTCCACCTCCCCCGCAATGCTGAAAGAGGTCAAAGCCGGCGCCCGTGGCGCATACATTGACTTTACCTTCGACCGTCCCGTGCTGGTGGACGACGCAAAGCGCCTTGTTTCCGTCATTCTCGGCGGCGACGCGCTGGACGGCAATGTGGAAGCACTCAACGCGGCGCTCACCGCTTTCGGAAACAAGCAGAAGGCGGGCGAGAACGATGTGACCGTCGGACAGAACGTGGCAACAAAATTCCGCTTTACTCCCGAAGATCCCATCGAAGTCGGCGCATCCGTTAAGGTTGTCGGCGAAAAGGGCATCCTCACATATAACGGCATCGAAATGGCGGCGTTTGAGAGCGGGTATGTGCTCGTTCCCGAAACGGTCGCCGACCCGATCACCGCACTCTCCTACACCGGCATAAAAGAAATTGAAATCGGCGCAACGCTTGATCTCAAGGCCGATCTTACAATCACGGGAAGCGAAGGCACACTGACCTTCAAAGCACTGACCCCGACAGTCGCAACGATAGACGAAAACGGCGTTGTCACGGCGGTCTCCGGCGGCACCGCATACTTTGAAATTTCCTGCGGCACGGTCAGAACCATGGCGGCGGTTTCCGTAAAGAAAGCACCGCACACGCACAGCTTCACAGAAGAGTTTCCTCTCATGGAATATCTCGCGAGCGAGGCTACCTGCAAGGAGCCGGCAAAATATTACCGCTTCTGCTCCTGCGGCATTGTCGGCACGGAAACCTACTCCCGCGGCGAGGCAAAGGGTCACAGCTTCGGCGAATGGACGCTGAACCTTGCGGATAATACCTGCGAGAGAACCTGCTCCGTATGCGGCGAGGTTGAAAAGGATAACAGCATGTCGATTCTGTCGGTGTCCGGAAGGACGGCAAAGGCAGGAGGCACCGTAAGCGTGACGATATCGCTTGCAAACAATCCCGGTATTGCGGCGCTTGCTTTCCGCGTTTCCTATCCTAAGGGCGCGATGACGCTTGAGAGCGCCGTCGCGGGCGGACTTTTCGGCAGTGCTACACTCAATACGTCAACAGGAATGTTCCTCTTTGACAATGCCGCCGACGTAACGGAAAACGGCACTCTCCTGACCCTGACCTTCAAAGTCTCCGACATGGCGGCACTCGGCGAATACCGCATATCGGTTGAGATTATTTCCTGCAACAACGCCGCCGAGGAAAGAGTTGTCATCTGCGGCGGGCAGGCGAATATCGAGGTCAGAGACATTCTGCCCGGAGACGCAAACGGCGACGGTGTCGTCGATACGCTTGATATCACAAGACTCCGCAGATACCTCGCGGAGGAAAGCGTAGACCTGTTCCCCGGCGCGGATATGAACGGAGACGGAACAGTCGATATCGAGGATCTGGCGCGTCTGCGCAGATATCTTGTCGAATCCGGCATGGGTCTCGGCGGATAACCGATTGAATCAAAAAAAATTACAGACACTTATACACTTATATTTATCATCGCCTGGGGCGTAGGCGGTCAGTCCCGACAGTGCCGCAGATGCAGCGGATGCTGTATCGGGACTCCGCCGAGGCAGGCGAAAAGAGAACAAATGAAGAAAGGGGTGAAGCCGAAAGCAAAAGCGAAAGCAAAGCTATAATTCCTTCGCTGAATTCGATTGAACTCTCTGAAAAACGTTTCCGACGACAGGAAACGGTATCTTTTGCGGCACACGGTGTGCCCGAAAAGCCGTTCGGTGACAGGACCGGACGCGCACCACAGCCACGTCTGCGGCGAAAAGCTGCCGAGGGCGAAACAAAAACAAAAAAACCGAAAAGGAGAAGAAACAACATGAGTAAGATTACAAGAAAAGCCATATGTCTGCTTCTGACGCTTGTAATGCTGCTGGGAGTTATGCCGCTGGCAGGACTCGGCACGTTCGGTGCGAAGGCGGCAAATGCGGCAAATGCCGGAGAGACCGTCATAAAGGCGGCGGACGATGCCGACATGGCAGCCACCCCGCTCAGAGCGGCGGCGGCAGAGCCGACATGGGTCGAAGTCGGCAGAGAGAAAAAGCACGAGGATCGCATGAAAAAGCTGATCACGCTGCTGACCTCTCCCCACGAATACTACATAAAGCTCGTGGGCAATATCGACGTTTCCGATAAAAACGACCTGCCCATATGGGGCAAGACGCGCGGCATTCAGATAAAGGGCGTCAAGCACCTGGATATGAACGGCTACAATATCTCCTATGAGCACACCGGCGTGGGATATTCGAAAGCTTATGTTTTGGATCCTACCAACGAAAATGCGGAGTACCTTTACTATCTGATGACGGTGACGGAGGACGCGAGCTTTTATCTCTATAATTCCACCGGCAAAAACGGAAAGATATTCTTCGGTCAGCCGATGTATTTTTCGGAAACGCCATACCGCAATATCATATCCGTAAAGGGACGCTTTACGATGTACGGCGGCGAGATAAGCACCGGCGCTTCAAAGAAGCTGCACTATACCAATAAGCCAAAGACTGATTCCGCGGGCTTCATAAAGGGTGGATTTAATTATACCGGAAATGCGCGACTGCAGCTTCAGGGAAGCGGCGTCACGGTTGAGGACGGCGGCTATTTTGAGCTGAACGGCGGCGACGTCTACGGCAGAGGAATGCATTTTGCCGCCATCGAGGGCAGACCCGGCTCCACCGTTGTAATAAACGACGGATATATCGAGGGTGCCGGCGGCGCCGACGTTTATTCCGGCGGATATAAGAGAAGGGCGTGGTACGGATGGAGAAAGTTGCGCGATGCAGACGCTCTGGAGCACGGCAAGCTCACCGTCAACGGCGGCAGATTCAACGCGCGCGTTATAGACGCGGAAGTGCTTCATTATGCGCATGATTATGGTGGTCCGGTCGGCATTTATGAGGATATGAAGCCCGGCAAAATCGCCATTTTTGACGGTCTCAATCCAAACAGCGATTGCAACATGAGCTATACGACCATCGGCGGCGGCGACACGCTCTATTTCTGCGGAGCAAAAGTGAGCATGCCAACCGACGGCGCATCGAGACCGAGCGAGAGAATCACGCTGGAAGCCGCTCCCGGCTATGACACGACGTACTATCATCCCAACGACGCGTTTGTCATAAACGTAGGCTATCAGTCCTACTGGGGCAAGAACGCAAGCGTTTTGGAAAACGATTACAACCCGAACAGCTGGTGTAGACTGTTCTATATGTTCTATCTCTATAAGGTCGGCGAAAGCACGCCTATCGCCGAATATTACAGCGATACGCCGCGGCTCAATCTCCGCGACCTGCGCGACTCCAAGACCAACGCATGGCCGAGATATGAAATCGGTGCGAAATACTACATACGCGTGCTGGTGTCGGAGGCATGGAACAACCGTTACCACACGGCATATGAGGGTATTCAGGACTGGTACTTCACGGCGACCGACTTTGAATCGCGCAAGGTGGACTTTGATTACAAGGTGACCATCTCCGACAAGCCCACGACAGACGGACACACGGTCTATAACGTCGCCCTCACGGACGAATGTGTCAAGAGCATCAAGGATATGGGCTATTCCGACAGAGTGAGGGTCTCCTATGCATACAGATACTACGAGGGCACAAATTCAAGCACCAAGCCCGTAAACTATTGGCTTTCCAACGAGTTTAAGCTGGACGGCACAACGCCCTATTCGATAGTCACGGGGAAAACGGGACCGATCATCCTCAAGGTGACGCTGACCTTCCGCGAGAGCAACAATCTGAACGCAAAGACCATCGCAACCTTTGAAAAGGAATGTAAGGTCTTCTCCTCCGGCGAGATCAAATATACGGTTCAGAACAAGGGCGGAACGGTTCCCGGCTACAAATGGAAGAGTCAGGGCGAGGGAAGCACGAAATTGGAATACGGACAGAAGATATGGCTCAATCACGGGCTTCAGGATTATCTGGACGACGGCAAATGGCTCGACCCCTATGACAACACCCCGATCGATTCGTATGATATAATCTGGCAGTATCTCGACGGAAACACATGGGAAAATGTCACCTTCGGCGACACACGCTTCTCCATTGAGGACGTAAAAGTCAAGGAGGAAAACAGAACCTATCAGCGCCTGCTCTGCACGGACCGGAACGGCATCTATCGCTACGGCGTGAAATACCTCTCACCGGACGGCAAGGGACATCAGTTCTACTGGTCTACCTGCTTCTTCAACGTGGAAGGCGTGGACTATGCCGCGCTCCGCACGGTGACGATATCCTCAAGTGCCTCGGAAACCGAATACGGCAAGGGCACGACCATCCGCGCGAGCCGCAATACGGGCGTCGCCGACTGGGGCGGCTTCAGAAGATATCGCCTTGATATTATCGAAGCACCCGCCAATTATTACAACGGCGTCTTTGACATCGGTCCGACGGACAGCAATCTCAAATCCAGCGAAACCGGCGTATGGAACCTTGACGAATACTTCAACAAGGCAACGGCGGAAAAAATGATTCCCGGAACGTATGTGTTCCGCGTGGTGGCAATCGGCTACGTCAGCGGCGTGAAATACGAGGTTTATTCCAACACAGTAACGGTGGAATACGAAAAGCACGCAACCGAATACAGAATTCTCATCTACGGTACGGACACGGTGCTGACCAAGAACGAACGCGAAGTCGGCACTTACATCATGGGGCTTTCCGACGAGATCTCCCTCTGGAGAGGCCTTGTTCCGGAGGACGCAACGTATGCAAGGGTCAACACTCGCGGATGGAAAAGCTCCAATCCCGAGGTCGCAACGGTTGACGAATTCGGCAATGTAACGACACATTCTCCCGGCACGGCGCGCATCACCTATTATGCACGCTGGGACAAGGATGATTCGTTGCACGAATGCCATGTCGATATTATCGTGCCGATCTATGAATTCAAAATACAGACGCCCAAACTTGCCGATCACATCGGCGAAAAGTTTGTCGATGTTCTGCCCGTCGTCACGGCAGTACGAAGCTACGACGGCGAATGGGTGACAGGCGAGAAAGCGCAGGCGTGCCTGACGGTGGAAACGCTCAAGATTTCCTCGCAGTTCAAAAAATATTATGAGCATGTATGGGAGAGCGTGATCGCATACAACGACGCGCCGGAGATTACCTATATGTTCAAGCCCACGGAGGGCAACACCTTCTATCTCCGCCACGTAATGTACAATTATTATCTCCCGGATATCGACACGGTCGGCTGTAACGGTTTTGACAACGACCAGACCGTGTACGGGCTGAACAAACTCGGCGCGACATATCCGAGCTCATACGGCGTTTACGGCTACAATCCGGACACGACGAGCAACCCATGGAACGCATATCTGCTTCTGACGCGGTATGCAGACTTCCTCTATGAGCCCGGCACAACCTATATCGACACGCTCGAAATCACGACAAACGAGCCTTATGCGGGCGACAACCGCGTATGGAAATTCAACGGAAGCTATCAGTTCATGGACCTCAAGTTCGGCGGCGTTGAAAACATCACGGATATTGACCTTGTCTGGAGCTATGCCTCAAAGCTGAAGGATAAGATAAACGGCTCCGGCGTTCCCTATGAGGACGCGTCCTCGGAGAATTCCGACACGGGCTCGCTTGAATATGGTGACTGCTTTGTTTACGGTGAGGACGGCCTGCTTCCTCCCACAAAGAAATACGAAAGCGGACTCTATATGCACAAGCTCGCCTTCAAAATCGGCTCCTTCGGCGAAGCCGACAGCAAATACAGGCTCGCGCCCGACGTTAAGGTTTATATCAACGGTCACTATATGCCGTTTGCAACGCTCACCGACAGCTACGGTCGCTCCCGCATTGACGTGGATTATTACTTCTCCGTCGGCGAGCCGGAGCCTTACGGCGGCGCGGACGACAAGCACCTGATGCTCGTCAAACCGCAGGATTATGTACGCACAGGCAATCCGATGCCCGATGTATTCGATTTCCGCGTAGTATGGAAGGATAAGCTCGACGACGCAGGAAGAAACGTTGAAACAAAGCTGTCGGTCATCGGCGTAACATGGTTTATCGACCGAAACGGCAACGGAAAATTTGACGAGGGCGAGGATAAAAACATCTTCGACGCAAAGGGCAATGCACTTCCGAATACGGTATATTCCGGCGTTCTCGCGCTGGCTGCCGAGGATAATGCAAACGTCCGCTTCGCCGAGCCCTGCCGACTCTATCTCGGCGGCGGCAATTATGCGGTCATTGACGAAAGCAATCTCACCGTAACCTTTACTCTCGGCGCGGACCTCTACGAGCTGCACACGGGAATGATTCTTCCCACAGGCGGCGCGACGGGCAGCTTCAAGATGTTCACTCTGCGCCCGACAGCCGCGCTGAACGGTCTCTCCATAGCTGACGAGCATATCGAAAAAGCGGACGGCACGGTTCTCACCGCAAGTCAGCCGATGACCGCGGGCACGACCTATTATTACTGCATTACCTATCAGTATGAGCCTTCCTTCTTCCTCGCAACGGACTATCCCGAGCTTCCCACTGACGCACGCGTTGTGATAGACGGAATAGAGCTGGGCAACGACGCATGGGAGCCGGCAACCAAAACCGTCGGCGACAAGGTTTACTATTCCGGCTTCAAGGTACGCATACCCTGCTGGGCAGAAGGCACGGGAAGAACGGTATCGGGTACGATAACAACCTTCCTTGATGATACCGACGCCGTAACGGTAACTCTCACACGCGAGGGTGACAGCTCTCCTTCATATGCCAAGGTTGTTTACGGCAACAGCGCGACATATAAGTTCGACAGCGTTGCCGAAGGCACCTACATAATGACGGTTTCAAAGAAAAACCACGTGACACGCACCGAAAAGGTTGTTGTCGGCGCGACAACGGTCACAAAGAACATGAAGGTTCACCCGATAGGCGATATCAACGGCGACGGCAAAATCACAACGCTCGATTACATGAAGGTCAACGCCTATGTCAAGGGTACCGTAACCCTCACGGAATACGAACTGAAATGTGCCGACGTTATCGGCACGGACGGCAAGGTCACAACAGCGGACGCAATGCGTATCAACGCACACGTCAAGGGAACAAAACTTCTCTGGTAAAGCAAAACGGCAAAATAAATCAAAAACAGTCGCCGCCCTGAGCGGAACGGGGCGGCGGCGAAGAAAAACGCTTCCGCGGACACAAAAAATACTCTAAAAGGAGAAGATCGTTTATGAATAAGCGAATCACATCAATGCTACTGTGCTTTGTCATGATTTTTTCCATGATAACGGTTGCAGTACCCGTGTATGCCGCTCCGGCAGCGTCGACAACGCTGACCGTGGCTGCAGACAAAACAACGGCAGCCCCCGGTGATGAGATAACCTATACCATCACGATGGGTCCCGTTTCCGATCTCGGATCAATCCAGATGGTGCTGGATATTCCTGCGGGTCTGACTTATGTTGCCGGCTCCCGCAGTCTTGCATCAGGGCTGAAGGCTACACTCGGCTTTGACGATGTTGCCTTCACGGAAAACATTGCAACAGGCAGACATATTATAAACGGTGCGGCTTCCGCGGCAGACTACGCGAGCGCGGCAGACACCGTGATAGCGACCTTCAAATGCACCGTTGACGCGGGTGCGACAGGTACGCTTGAGGTGGGACTGAAAGAGTTGGAATTCATCTCATGTCAGAGCTTTGAGGATATCACCTCCCGCTTCTCTGTTGTAAAAACAGCCGTGGCGATAAGCGGAGTCACACCTCCTCCCGCAACCTACACCGTCAGCTTCAATTCAAACGGCGGTACGGGAGCAATGGCGGATGTAACAGGCGTTTCCGCAGGCACATATACGCTTCCCGCAAACGGCTTCACCGCTCCCGACGGCAAGAGATTTGTCGGTTGGGCAACCTCGGCAGGCGGAACAATTACCGTATCGGATAATGTAACACTGTATGCGATATGGGAGGAAATCCCGACATCGCATCCCGCAAAGCCCACACTGGGCATAACAGGCACATACACTTTCAACGGCTCGGCGCAGACGGTAACCGTCACGGGCTTTGACAGCGCGACAATGCTTATAACAGGCAACGTCGGCACAAATGCCGGCACATATACCGCAAGCGTCACCTCCAAGAGCGGACGCTGGGCAGACGGCACAAGCACACCCGTCACGGTCGACTGGTCGATAGGCCGCAAGACCGTAACCCCCGTTATCCGCGTCAGCGGAACATACACCTATACGGGAACACCCGTAGAACCGACATTTACCGTAGAGGACGGCGGAGTGGTTATCTCCTCCTCCGAATATGCAAGAACCATCACGGATAACGACGCCGTCGGCACGGGCAAGATAACCGTTTCCGACAAGACGGGCGGCAACTACGAGATATTGACAACCTCGCAGACCTTTACAATCGGCGCGCCCACACCGCCTCCGACGGTTTACACCTCGACCGAGATAAAGATAACGGCAGACAAAACCGACGCAAAGGCGGGCGACGAAATAACATTCACCATCACGATGGGTCCCGTTTCCGAGCTCGGCTCGATCCAGATGAAGCTGAAGCTTCCCGCAGGGCTGACCGTGGTTGCCGGTTCATGTCAGCTTGCGACGGGACTGAAAGCAACGCTCGGCTTTGACGACATCTCCTTTGCGGAGGGAACGGACTTTGTCATCACGGGTATCGCGAGCGCGGCAAACTACAGAAGCGACGCAGACACCGTTATCGCCACCTTCAAGTGCAAGGTAGACGCAGGCGTGTCGGGCAATCTGAAGGCGGATCTGAAGGAGCTGGAATTCTATTCCGTTGACTTCACGGACAATACTTCCCGCTTCAGCGTAGCTCCGGCAACGGTAGCTGTCACCATAGACCGCACAAAGGTGAGCGAAGTGGCGGGAACCTCCGACACCGCAACCATTCCCGCATACGGCGGCGCGTATAAAAAGCCCACCGTTACCGTGACAACAGGTGCTCCCGCATATTTCAATATAGACAACGGCAACGGCAGCTGGTTTAAGAAGAACAGCGCAGGCGGCTGGGATTATTATACCGAACCTACCTTTACAGAGGGTACATACATGTTCCATTGTCAGGTTCGCATCGACGGCGCGGCAGGCTTGACGCATATGCTTGACAGCGCAGGCATTACCGTTACGGTAGACGGCGCGGCATGGACGACAGACACTATCTTCGTGGAGGACACCTACTCGTGCGTATGGGCAGATTCTCCCGAATATACGGTCGCTGCACCCGCAGGCACACCGCTTGCATTTATGAAGAGCAGTGCATGGGATATCGAAAATCCGAAAAACGGCGTGGCGATCACTCCCTTCTCCGTAGCAAGCGGCGCGACAGGCGGCACGGCTCCGTATACCTTCTCCAAGGTTTCCGGTCCCGCTTGGCTTGAGGTCTCCCCCGACGGTACCGTTTCCGGCACACCGACGGCGGTAGGAGCGAATGAAAATCTCGTGATCAGCGTGACCGACAGTGCAGGCACACCCGCGAAAGCGGATATCACCCTGACTGTTGGAAACACGACGCTGAACCCCGCAGACCGCACAAAGGTAAACAAAGCGGAGGGAACCTCCGATATCTCAACAATACTTGTATACGGCGGCGCGTATAAAAAGCCCACCGTTACCGTGACAACAGGCGCACCCGCACACTTCGATATAGACAGCGGCAACGGAAACTGGTTCAAGAAAAACAGCGCAGGCGTTTGGGAAAGATATACCGGTGCTACCTTTACAGAAGGTGCATACCAATTCCATTGTCAGGTTCGCATAGACGGTGCGGCAGGCTTGACGCACATGCTTGACAGCGCAGGCGTCACCGTTACGGTAGACGGCGCGGCATGGACGACAGGCACGCCCGACGTGGAGAACCACTACTCGTGCGTATGGGTAGATTCTCCCGAATATACGGTCGCACCCTCTCCCGCAGACCGCACAAAGGTAAATAAAGTGGAGGGAATCTCCGATATCTCAATAATACTTGTATACGGCGGCGCATTTAATAAGCCCACCGTTACCGTGACAACAGGCGCACCCGCATACTTCGATATAGGCTACGCCAACGGACACTGGCTGAAGAAAAACAGCGCAGGCGTTTGGGAAAGATATACCGGAGCTACCTTTACAGAGGGTACATACAAATTCGATTGTCAGGTTCGCATCGACAAAGCGGTAGGCTTGACGCACGTGCTTGACAGCGCAGGCGTCACCGTTACGGTAGACGGCGCGGCATGGACGACAGACACCCCCTTAGTGGCTGACACCTTTTCGTATTTGTATGCTGGCTCTCCCGAATATACGGTCACAAGCCCCTCCGCAGCCACATACACGGTGACTGTCACGGCGGGCGCAAACATGACCACGACGGGAAGCGCAACACAGAATGTGAACATCGGCGACGCGATGACAGAGATTATCTACACGGCGGCTGACGGCTACTACTTCCCGACGGATTATACCGTAGCGGCAGTAAACGGCATCACCGTCACACGCATAGACTTCACACAGATCAAGGTTTCCGGCACACCGACAGCGGCGGCGAACATTACTCTTACCGCTCCCACGGCAAAGGCAAAGGAAGCCACACCGACAGCAGTATTTACGGCAAACGGAACCGACAGCGGCAAGCTGACAGGAATCGCGGCAGGCATGAAATACCGCATCAACGACGGCGCATGGGTGGATATCACGGCGACAGAAGCAAACCTCACGGGGCTCTCCGCCTGCACGATAACCGTCATGAAGAGCGGCAACGGAACAACAACCCTTGATTCCGATGAGCAGACAATAACAGTTACCAAAGCGGCAAAACCCGCACTCACACCCACGCTTCTCACTCTCGCGGGCGGCAAGGGCAGCATACCGACCGGGGCGGCGCATGAATTCAGCACCGACGGCACGGCATGGACACCCTGCACGGGCGCGACGGAAAATCTTGACACAGGCAAATATTACGTCAGAGTAAAGGCAAACGGAACACAGCTTGCCTCCGAAACTCAGGAGATTGATATCTTCCTCTACGGTGACGTAAACGGCGACGGAAAGGTTGATATCGACGACCTCACAAGGCTTCGCAAATACTTTGCCGAATTGACGACAGTAAAATTCCCCGGAGCTGATGCAAACGGTGACGGAACGGTTGATATTGACGACCTGACGCTGCTTCGCAAATTTATTGCCGAAGAAGCGGTGGTTCTCGGAAAGTAATGAGGTAAAATATGAAAAAAATATTAATATTTATAATTATCATCGCCATGACACTGTCATTGGGAGCACCCGCTTTTGCGGCAACTCCCGCAACGGTGACTGTGGCTTCGCCGACAGCGGCGGTCAACCCCGGAAGCACCGTGGATGTAGCGGTTACCATAGCAGACAACCCCGGAATGGACGTCATGAAGCTGAAATTCTCATATGATACCACAGCTCTTACGCTGAAGGATATAGAGCTCGGAAGCGTAATGACAGGCACATTCACCAAAAACCTCGATAAGGCAGTTGCGCTTCTCGAAGCTGCCGGCACGACAAACGCAACCGGAAACGGCACGCTCGTCACGCTGAAATTTGAGGTAAAAAGCACAGCGGCGGCAGGAAACTACACGATAGACTTTCTCGTAGCCGACGCTGTCAACCGCGATGAGGCGAGAGTGGCTCTCACCACGCAGGCGGGCACGGTTTCTGTGGAAATTCCCGTTGCAACATACACCGTCAGCTTCAATGCAAACGGCGGTACGGGCAGTATGGCAGAGGTCACAGGCGTTTCCGCGGGTGCATATACGCTTCCCGCAAACGGCTTCACGGCACCTGCCGGCAAGCAGTTCAAAGGCTGGGCGACCGACGCGGCGGGCGCAGTGATCACAGATACAACATATAACGTTACAGGCGATGTTACATTATATGCAATCTGGGAGGACGTGCCGCACTCGCACTCCTACAATACCGAGTGGTCGACCGACGAGGCAAACCATTGGCACGAGTGCACCTGCGGAGATAAAAAGGACGTAGCTGCACACGTCGATGCAAACAACGACCACAACTGTGATGTCTGCGGCAGTAAGACGTCCGACCACAAGGGCGGCACGGCAACCTGCACGGAAAAGGCGACCTGCTCGATCTGTGGTCAGAAGTACGGCGATCTCGCAGCACATAGCTATAAGACAGAATGGTCAACCGACGAGACAAACCATTGGCATGAGTGCTCCGTCTGCGGAGACAAGAAAGACGAAGCGGCACACGTCGATGCAAACAACGACCACAACTGCGATGTCTGCGGCAGGAAGACGTCCGACCACAAGGGCGGCACGGCAACCTGCACGGAAAAGGCGACCTGTTCGATCTGCGGTCAGAAATACGGCGATCTCGCACCGCATAACTACAAGACCGAGTGGTCAACCGACGAGACAAACCATTGGCATGAGTGCTCCGTCTGCGGAGATAAGAAGGACGTAGCGGTACACACCCCCGGCGCGGAAGCGACCGAAACAACACCTCAGACCTGTACCGTTTGCGGATATGTCATAAAAGCGGCGCTCGGTCATACACACAACTTCAATCAGAAGAATACGAGCGAAACATATCTCAAGTCAGCTGCTACCTGCACTAAAAAGGCAGTTTACTACTACTCCTGCTCCTGCGGCGAAAAGGGTACCGAAACCTTTGAGTCCGGTGAGACACTGGCACACACTTGGGGAACCAAATGGGTAAACAATGACGGTAAGCACTGGCACGAATGCACAGTCTGCAATACTAAGAGCGACGAAGCAGATCACGCTTTTGAGTGGAAGATCGACAAGGAAGCCACTGTCACCGAAGCCGGAGCAAAGCATGAGGAATGCAAGGTTTGCGGATACAAAAAGGCAGCAATTGCCATCGACAAGCTCGCACCGAGTATCATTGACGGCGGAAACGCCAAGTGGAACAAGGGCGGCGAAAACAATCTGACCTTCAAGTCAGACGCAGCATTCTCCGACTTTGTCGAAGTTCTGGTAGACGGTAAGGTCATTACTGCCGAGAATTATGAAAAGCGCGAAGGCAGTATCATCATTCAGCTGAAAGCAAGCTATCTCGCAACGCTTGCAAAAGGTGAACACACCCTTACCATCCGTTCGACAAGCGGCGATGCAACCACCAAATTTACGGTGGAAGCGGAGATTGTTTCTCCTCCGACCGGTTCAACCAATGTATGGGTATGGATCATCATATGTGTCATTTCTCTCGGAGTGGGTGCAACTTCAGTTGTATTCACCATCCGTAAAAGAAAAACGGCATAATTAAAGCGACATTTGTGGAGCCTCCGTATTCTACGGGGGCTTCACTTGTAAAGGCGAAAGTGGGGGACGAATGCCGAAACGAACAAAATGAGGGCATTGTGCATTCTGAAATATCTGTGGCTATATACCGACGATGAGCACCCTGCCTCTATCGGCAATCTGGCGGGTTATCTTGCGGAAAACGCAAATGCGGTACCATATCGGCAATCGCTTCTTTGAGCAAACGGAGATTGCAGCCGAACTCAAAATTTCAGGGAGTACCGCATACGGGTAAGTATCGTTCCGCTTTGCGCCATAAAAGAGTCATGGAAATACAGATCGGTCGGTTATTTTTGGTTGCTTCAGGCGTCAATAGCGCTTGTTTGCTTTACCGTCGGACATTTCGCCGGGAAACTGATCTTCAGATTTTGACTTAAAATATATTTTGTGTTGAAATATTTTGCCGGGTGTGGTATAATAATCAAAATGATATCAAAATGATATGAGAAAAACTGCCGAAATATTAAAGCACAAAACAGGGAAAGGCGAAAGGAGGAACGCTTATGAGGACGATCGAAAGGATAAAAAAGATCCCTTCATTTGTTATAAATGCGTTCAGACATCTTGACCCTGTCCTGTTTGCCTGTACCTCGATTCTGTCGGTGATAAGTATTGTTACCCTATATGGCGGGCGTGATGATTTCGGTACACGCGCCGTGCTTATGCAGGCTGCAATGACGATTGCCGGATTTTTTGTTACGGTAGTCGTGGCAAATCTTGAATATCAGTTTATAGTCGAAAAGCTGTGGCCACTGTTCATGCTCATGTCTGTCGGACTTCTCGGGCTCGTTCTGGTTTTCGGCTCCACTGTCGGTACAAACAAAAGCTGGATCGAATTCAAAGGGCTCGGTTTGACCGTTCAGCCGTCGGAGTTTGTAAAGGCTTCTTTTATCGTTACGTTTTCATATCATCTTTATAAAGTAAAAGGTAGGATCAACCGTCCGCTGACAATACTCGGACTCGGAATACACGCCTGCGTAATAATCGGACTCATCGTGGTATCCGGTGACCTCGGAGTTGCGCTTGTGTATGTCGGAATAATGCTTGTGATGCTTTTCAGCGCCGGGCTTTCACCGTTGTACTATGCCGGCGGGCTGCTTCTGGTGGGTCTTGCGGTACCTTATATCTGGCCGCATCTTGAGGATTACCAGCAGAGACGTATAATTGTCGGGTTCCGTCCCGAGCTTGATCCGCTTGATAAAGGCTTTCAGCCGCTTTTAAGTAAAAAAGCGATCCAAAGCGGCGGCTTCTTCGGAAACGGTATAAACGGCGGAAGCATATACAGAGAGCTTCCCGTCTCCGAATCCGATTTCTTTTTCGCGACCTTTTGCGAAAAGTTCGGATTTGTCGGCGCTTTTTTGCTCATCACCGTGATGGTCGTGCTAGTCATAAGGCTTCTTTGGATAGGCCATATTGCCGCGAAAGAATACGGAACATATATTTGTGCGGGAATAGCCGGAATGGTGATAGTACAGGCAACCGAGAATATCGGAATGTGCCTTGCCATGCTTCCGGTAATAGGCATCACACTCCCTTTTCTGAGCGCGGGCGGCTCGTCAATACTTGCAATAAATCTGACCGTGGCGATGGCGCACAGCGTGTATTCACACCGATTGCGTAAAAGCTATACCTACACGCTCGATACATGAAACTGAATCAGAATAAATAAGCGCAACTAAATTCAACTTACAGTAATAAAATACCCCGTCATAAAATATAATGCAATAGAGACTCTGCTAAGACGCCGGGATCGGCTTTGTCGTACGCAAAGCATCAGCATAAAATGACGGAGGTATTTTTTCTATGTTCGTTTATTCACTTCGCGCAAGTACGGTAAAATTTTTCGGAGTGCTTTGCGTGGCACTTGTTGCACTTATAACCCTTATCGCCTTTGTTCCGGAAAACGACGGCGCTATAAGCACCGGCGCAAAGAATACCGAAACCACGGTGAACTATGAAAAGATTAAAAGCAATGATGACAGACGCGATTTTCTCAAACAGTTCGGTTGGGAAACGGGTGACGAGCCGGTCGAAGTGCGCGATGTTACGATTCCCGATGAATTCGATAAGATCTTCGGCGGATATAACGAGATACAGCGCGCCCAAGGGCTTGACCTTGCTAAATATAAGAAAAAAACAGTAAAGAGATTTACATATGAAATAAAAAATTACCAGGGATATGACGGAACTGTGTACGCAAATATTCTTGTCTACCGTAACCGTGTTATCGGCGGAGACATCTGCTCGGCTGACAGAAGCGGGTTTGTTTTCGGATTCGACGGTAAATAAGCAGACTGCCTCCGGATAAAGATTGAATTATAACAATAACGTCGGTTTTTGTGTTGACAATGACCGGCGTTTGTGTTATTATATAACATAGCTTGGTAGCGGTTTCAGATAATTGTAGCTGTTGCCAAAGTATTGCTAATAAAAAATACGGCAATATACGCATACCGACAACGATGACTTTATCATAAATGAAAAAAAATAACCGTAATATTGAAAGGAAAAAATTATGAGTATTAAGGTTGGTCTTCTCGGATTCGGAGGAATGGCTAAAGGACACTTCAACGCATATAAAGAGCTTGAAGCGGAGGAAAATTCAAATATTAAGCTTGTCGCTATATGCGATATAAATCCCGATCAGTTCACATCTGCACAGCAAATCAATATTAACACCGGAAAAAGCAAATTCGACCTTTCCGGAATAAATCTTTATACCGACGTTTTTGAGATGCTCGCGGCAGAGGAGCTTGATATGATAGACGTATGTCTTCCTACCTTCCTTCACGCCGAATTTGCTACCGCTATGCTTAACGCAGGCAAAAACGTAATTTGCGAGAAGCCGATGGCTCTTTCAAGCAAGGATTGCCAGAAAATGATCGACGCTGCAAAAACGAACGGCAAAAAGCTTATGATAGCTCAGTGCCTGCGCTTTGAGCCTCTTTATACCTGTCTTAAGGATTTCATCGACAGCGGTGAGCTCGGCGGTATCAGATATATGTTCTTTGACAGACTCAGCACACTTCCGCTCTGGGGGTTCCAGCGCTGGTACAGAGATGATAAGAGAAGCGGCGGTTGCGCACTTGACCTCCATGTTCACGATGTCGATATGATCAGATTTCTTGTCGGCGAGCCGCAGTCGGTCAGTGCAGTTGCAAAGAATGAAACATGCCGTTGGCAGCTTATGAACAGCCGTTTCGACTATCCTGATATCCCGGTAGTTGTTGCAACGGGAAGCTGGATGGAAGCAGGTCCCAGAGGCTTCAGAATGTCATACAGAGTAGGCTTTGATAAAGCGGAAGTTATTCTCGAAAACAACGAGGTAATGATCTACCCGACAGATAAAACCCTTAATAACGGCGTTACCTATAAGCTTGAGCTTCCCAAAAAGAACAGACTTGCGGAAGAGATCAGATATTTCGTTTCTACACTTGTCGATGACAGTATCGTAAATGATGTAAACTCCCCTGAAAGCGCTATGGCAACCGTTGCGCTTGTGGAAAAGCTCAGAATGAGTGCCGACGAAGGCGGAACCATAATCAAGCTGTAATTTTCGTTTGACTTAATTTATCGGACTGCCTTTTTATCCGGAGATCAAAGAATACGAAACGGGAGAATAATATGAAAAAGTCAGACAAGCCGAATGTTTTATTCATTCTGACCGACGACCAACGCTACGGAACTATACATGCACTCGGAAACGATGAGATAATCACTCCCAATATGGACAGTCTCGTGCGTCGCGGCACATCATTCATCAACGCGCATATTCCCGGAGGAACGACCTCCGCGGTATGTATGCCAAGCCGCGCCATGATAAATTCCGGGAAGTCTCTTTTCCATCTTGTTGACTGCGGGAAAAGCATTCCAGAGGATGATACGACAATGGGAGAGTGCTTCCTTGATAACGGATATCATTCCGTAGGAATAGGAAAATGGCATAACGGTACCGAAAGCTACGCAAGAAGCTTTGACGGCGGAGAGAATATATTTTTCGGCGGAATGTGGGATCATTGGAATGTACCCGTCTGCGATTATGCCCCTGACGGAAAATATGAGCACGAGGTGAAATTCACTCCGAATTTTTCGGCAAACTCAACTCCCGTTTCGGTTATTGCAGACCGAATCCACGCAGGCGTACACTCGACCGAGCTGTTTTCCGATTCTGCTGTCAGATACATAGAGAATTATGACGACGATAAACCGTTTTTCATGTATCTTTCTTTTCTTGCTCCGCACGATCCTCGGACAATGCCGGAAAAATACCGCAATATGTATGATCCGGAGAAGATAACGCTTCCGCCAAACTTCATGAGAATGCCGGCGGTCAATTACGGCTGGTCAAGCAAGGGCAGAGATGAAAATACCGAGGTATATCCCAGACGTCCGGAGGCAGTAAAGCAGCATATCGCGGATTATTACGCTATGATAAGCCACATTGACGACTGTATAGGCAGAGTGCTTGAAGCACTTGAGAGCCGCGGATTTTCAGAGAACACTATAATAGTGCTCTGCGGAGACAACGGACTTGCGATCGGTCAGCATGGATTGATGGGCAAACAGAATATCTACGAGCACAGCGTAAAAATACCGCTCGTTATGGCTGGACCGGGAATTCCCGAGAACCGTATCGACGAAAGATATGTATATCTTATGGATGTCTACCCATCTCTTTGCGAGCTTTGCGGGATGAATATTCCCGAAAGCGTTGAGGGTAAGAGCTTTGTACCGATGTTCGATGACGGCAAATATGTCACACGTCCGGATCTGTATCTCGCCTTTCAGGCGCGCATCAGAGGCGTTATGGACGAAAGATATAAGCTCATAGAATACCGCACTGAGGATATAAAGCTTTCACAGCTTTTTGACCTTAAAAACGATCCGTATGAGACCATGAACTTCTTCGGAATGACCGGCTACGAGGAGATAACCGCACGCCTGAGAGCACGTCTGTTTGAATACCGCGACGAGTGGGATGACGAAAAAATACTTTTCGGTCAGCAATTCTGGCAGCAATGGCGTCAGTATGAGCAGGCGGAGGTACACGGAGTAGCCCAACCCAAAGGCTCGAATATGCAGAATCAATTGAGCGAATGGGGCAAAAAATAATATCCGACAAACAGTGACATATAGAAAACAAACGGAACCACACAAGCTTTTGGGCGGTTCCGTTTTTGCGTTTATTGAACTATTAAACTATCAAATAGTCGGAATATTTGCGGTATTGACATTCGCCCGAACAAATGATATAATGTCCGCAAATGATGGAAAATGATGGACACGGAGATTTTGTCTTTATGAAATCAATAAAAAAACGGATACTTATGGGAACATCAAATCCGAGCAAGCTGCCATATCTTTGCTCTTGGTTTGACGGAATCGATATAGAATGCGTTTCCCCCGCCTCGGTCGGTCTTTCGGGCTTTGACGCAAGCGAAAACGGGAGGACTGCCGAGGAAAACGCCATAGAGAAGGCACGATCTTGGTACGACGCGGCAAAAATGCCTGTGTTCGCACTTGATGCCGGGCTTGTTTTTCTCGATCTCCCGGAGGACGCCCCGATTCAACCGGGAGTACACGTCAGACGGGCGGCAGGCCATGTAATGGATGACAGGGAAATGCTTGAGTGGTTTATTGACGTAGCGCATAAAAACGGCGGGCACCTGCGCGCCGCATGGCAGGATTCTTATTGCATAATGAAGGATCCCGAGCACTATGACACATACACCTTTTCACACGCCGAGCTTGAAGCAAACGCATTTCTTCTTGTTGACAGACCCTGCGGAATTGATATGCCGGGATGGCCGCTCAACGGTCTGATGGTGGATATCAACACAGGAAAATACCTGTTTGAAATTACCGAGGAGGAGACGCGCGAAAACAATGCTGCATATAAGGCAAAAGAGGAAAATAATAAAAAGCTCGGGACTTGGATAGTGGAAACGGCAGAGCGCATACTGTAACAAAGCAAAAAAGCAAAAACGAATACAGCCGATACAAAAAAACGGTTTTCTCCACATTGATGCGAATGGGAAAACCGTTTTATTTTAGCTTTAATATTTATTTTTTGCTTATGCGGGAATAATGACCTGCTGCAGATAACCCGCGGCAATGCCGAGCGCAGCCGAAATAAGAATGATAAATATCGGATGGACTTTTTTTATCTGTACTATAAGCATCGCAACAAAAATAATCGCCGAGGCTATAAAGGCGTATGTGCCGAAGGTAGACCACGCAAACCCGCCCTCAAAGAAAACGGAAGAGCCGACAGATACGATAGCCGCCGCAATAAGCCCTACTACTGCAGGCTTAAGACCTGTCATAATACCCTTGAGTGCCTTGCTGTCCTTAAAGGAGATAAAAAACTTGGCTATTACGAGTTTGATAAGGAAAGAGGGAAGTACAACACCGATCGTGGCGCAGACGGCACCGAGCATTCCTGCTGTTTCGGTTCCTATGTATGTGGCAACGTTTACCGCAAAAGAGCCCGGTGTACCCTCACTTACGGCAATAAAGTTGACAAGCTCCTCCATTGTCATCCAGCCCTTGTCGATGACCTCTGCCTGTATAAGAGGAAGCATTGCATAGCCGCCGCCGAAGGTGAAGGTGCCGATTTTTATAAATACCCAAAGCAGTTCAAGATATATCATTTACCCTCATCCTCCTTTCTGACCATGCGCATAGCCGCAAGATAGTATATAAGTCCGACAACGGCGCATACGGCAATGACAAGAAGCACATTGACACCGAGAAAAGCAACGGCTACGAAAGCGCCGAGCATAATAATATACGAAATGATCTTTTTGGGGCATTGCTTGTAGACAGATATAAGCGCATTGACGATGAGCGCAAGAACACCTGCGCGTATGCCGAAAAAGGCATATTTGACTGCGGTTATGGACTCAAACTGACGCAGAACAAAGGACAGAACAAAGATGATAATAAAGGACGGAACGATAACCCCGATTGTTGCGAGCGTCGCACCGGCAACTCCCGCAATGCGGTACCCGACAAAGGTTGACGCGCTTATTGCGATAGGCCCCGGGGTCGATTCGGCAATTGCCACAATGTCAACTATATCCTCGGGAGATACCCATTTTTTCTTTTCGACAGTTTCTTTTTGTATCAGCGGTATCATGGCATATCCGCCGCCGAAAGCGAATACCCCGATCTTTAAAAATACAAGCAGCAATTCAAGAAGCCGCTTCCGCTTGTTTTCCATAATGCTTCCTCCTGTGATGTTTTTATATGATTGATCAACATAATATTGATTATAACTCTTGATTTATCAAAAGTAAAATATTATAATATAATAAAGTTGATAGCCGAAACGCTATATATGGGAGAAAAAGCATGACACTCAGACATCTTAAAATATTTTGCACGGTCGCAAAGACCGGAAGCATAACAGCAGCTGCCGAGCAGCTGTATATTTCACAGCCGTCGGTAAGCGTCGCTATCCGTGAGCTTGAAAATTACTACGGTATCAGGCTTTTTGACAGGCTTTCAAGAAGAATATATATAACCGATGACGGCAGACGTATGCTTGCCTATGCTTCACATATAGTAGAGCTTGTCGACGAGATGGAAAAGGTCATGTCAGACCCCGGGGCTACAAAGTCGCTCAAACTCGGCGCAAGTATTACTGTCAGCGCCGTAATGCTGCCGGAGCTTGAAAAATATATAACCGACAGACATCCGGAAATAGATGTCAGAGTCAGAACCGCTTCCTCCGAGATGATAGCGGAGGCGGTACTTAAAAACGAAATTGATTTCGGCATCATCGAAGGTATTGCACATTCCGAATATATCGAATCATCGGTGTTTGCAGATGACGAGCTTTGTGCGGTATGCGCCACAGATCATAAATTTGCGGGAAAGACCGTCAGTCTTGACGAGTTCCTTTCGCAACCGCTGCTTATGCGCGAACAGGGAAGCGGAACACGCGAGCTTTTTGACCGTGCCGCGGCTGCAGCGGGGCGCTCCTATGTCCCGGTGTGGGAAAGCACAAGCACTCGCGTGATCGTCAACGGCGTCGAAAGCGGAATCGGAGTTTCCGTGCTTCCGGATAAGCTGATAAGCAGTTACGTTGCCGAGGGCAAGCTTTCAAGGCTGAAAATAGACGGAATAGAGCTCAAGCGACCGATATTTTTCATAAAACACAGAGATAAGTTTCTTTCCGATATAATGAAAGAGGTCATATCCTACGGCAATGAAAAATTTGGGGAAAAATAAGATCGGAAAAATACCGGAAGCGAAAAAAACAAAAAACAGCGATGTTATTGGCATATTAAAATAAGCAATAAAATATTAATTAATATAGCCATATTTTAGGTGTTGAAATTTTTTATAATATGTGCTAAACTGAAAAGGTATGATGAGCGGAATCATACAAAATACTTATAATCTGTAAGGAGATATCAATATGGCAAACAATAGCAGTCTGACAGAATCCTATGAAAGCCTTCCTAAAATCGCAAAGGTGCTTATTCAGTTGTTCCTCGGAGCAGTTGTCGGAGGAATTTACAGAATAGTACGTTTTGTTGAAAACAAAAATGTAGTTACACTTGTTGTGGGTATTCTTGTACTTTGCACCGGTGTCGGAAACTTTATCGCGTGGATAGTTGACCTCGTTACCGAGATCACCTCTAACCGAATCACCGTACTTGCTGACTGAATCTCATATCGGAAAATGAGATTCCCGCAGACCCGCTGTGCAGGTTGTGTGAGGGGCGGTATAGCATATCCGGATATCAGATATTAAAATAGAAACGGATCGTGCGCTTCAAGACGCGATCCGTTTTTCTGTTGCTTACATTTTATTTTTTTGAAGTCTTATAAAGTAAAAAATTAAAAGAAAAAAGAAAAACCCGAACACTGTTACATTCGGGTTTTGGATGGGGGAAGGTGGATTCGGACCACCGAAGTCAGTGACAACAGATTTACAGTCTGCCCCCTTTGGCCGCTCGGGAATTCCCCCATATGGAAGCTGGTGAACGGAGTCGAACCATCAACCTGCTGATTACAAATCAGCTGCTCTGCCATTGAGCCACACCAGCATATTATGTTGAATATGCGTTGCAAGACTCAATCTTGACAACGAAAGAGATTATACCATGCTTTTTGTCGTTTGTCAATACCTTTTTTGAAAAAAACTCAGAATATTTCAAAAAATATCTGTCACCCGACCGGAAAATCCGGTAAAAAAACCTCTTGAAATATACTGTATGCAATTCGTTTTGTACTTCGAAATATTTGGTAAATTGCACTTACGCATTATTGTGTATTTTATCAGTGAAACATAGCTTAATTTTGTGCAAGTCACTAAATATAGATATCAGATGAAAAAAACTTACAATATATAGTTGCAAAGCGGCAGATATTGTGTTATAATACACCTACACTATTTTGAAGGCCGCAAGCTAAGAGGCGGTTATCATATATAAATATCATTTATCATTCAATTAAAAATTCAATAAAGGAAGTAGAACTATGTATCGTGTAATTAAAAGAGACGGCAACATTGTTGATTTTGATCTTACAAAGATCAAAATGGCTATAATTCAGGCTTTTGATGCAGTTGAAAAGGATTATGTTCCGGAGGTCATAGACCTTCTTGCACTCCGCGTTACCGCTGAGTTTCAGAATAAAGTAAAAGACGGGCTCGTAGGGGTTGAAGATATACAGGACAGCGTCGAGGTTGTGCTTATCCAGGCGGGCTATGCGGATATCGCAAAGGCATATATCCTTTACCGCAGACAACGCGAGCGCGTTCGTTCAATGAAATCCACCATTCTTGATTACAGCGAGGTCGTAAACAGCTATGTTAACGTTACCGACTGGCGCGTAAAGGAAAACAGTACGGTTACATATTCGGTCGGCGGACTTATTCTTTCGAACTCCGGCGCCATCACGGCTAACTATTGGCTTTCGGAAATATACGACGACGAGATTGAAAAAGCACACAGAAATGCCGATATCCATATTCATGACCTTTCCATGCTTACCGGTTATTGCGCAGGTTGGTCGCTTCGCCAGCTTATCGTTGAAGGCCTTGGCGGTATCCCCGGAAAAATTTCCTCCTCTCCCGCCGCACATCTTTCAACGCTCTGCAACCAGATGGTAAATTTCCTCGGCATCATGCAGAACGAATGGGCAGGCGCTCAGGCGTTTTCATCATTCGATACATATCTTGCCCCCTTTGTAAAAGTGGATAACCTTACATATAAAGAAGTAAAACAGTGCATCCAATCCTTTATTTACGGCGTAAATACTCCGAGCAGATGGGGAACCCAGGCACCGTTTACAAATATAACACTCGACTGGACAGTACCGGCAGACCTTGCAAATCTTCCTGCAATCGTAGGCGGCAAGGAACAGGACTTCACATATGCCGATTGTAAGGAAGAAATGGCAATGGTAAACAAAGCCTTCATCGAAATAATGATAGAGGGCGACGCCAACGGCAGAGGCTTCCAATATCCTATCCCCACCTATTCCATTACCCGCGATTTTGACTGGTCCGAAACCGAAAACAATAAGCTTCTGTTTGAAATGACCGCAAAATACGGTACACCTTATTTCTCAAACTATATCAACAGCGATATGGAGCCGAGCG